>Ga0307929_1001036_pt1 | contig 23419 bp, 23 predicted proteins | sample AceLakmetage1330_FD_203160 | JGI IMG/M metagenome (GOLD analysis project Ga0307929, IMG submission 203160) | Saline water microbial communities from Ace Lake, Antarctica - #1330 | ecosystem: Environmental > Aquatic > Non-marine Saline and Alkaline > Saline | place: Antarctica: Ace Lake...
CTCCGCATACATCATCTATTGACCTACTAACTCTCAAACGCTTGAACGTCTTATAGTTGGCGTCAGTTACTTTTACAATAGACCTAGAATCCTTGTATGCCTGACGATCAGTAACAGCTACGAGTGTCATACCTTAAGTACCTGAACCTCTCCGGCATACCTTGTAGGTAGTATGTCATTTAGGTCGGTCAAGACTGTAGCCTTATCTGTAAGATCGCTCACAGTCTCAAACTCTTCTGCATAAAGTCTGTACGCAAGTTCAACATCTACAGTAGGTGATTTTAGTTTGATATCTACTACCTTTGGAGTAGTTTGTATTTTATTTTCCAACACCTTCAAAGCTTCTATCCTGCACTGATCCAAAGCCAAAGCCACTATAGGGTCGGTATCTATAACTAAAATCACATTCTGGTAAGCGTCCTCTATGTCACTAACCACATCATTTATTTCGGAGTCCGTAAGATAATCGTTTCTCGCTGCCTGATTCAAATATGTAGCAAATAATGCGGTACGTGTTCCAGCAGTGATTGATAACCTGTTTTTATTATTGGTTTTCCTATACGCTGTATTATCTGTAAAAAAAGGTATGTCGAAACTCTGTATAGCGTTAGTCAATAAATTATCTTGTATAGACTCGAAGTCCGTAGCCAGACTATACCCTACCCTAACCAGTTTGCTCAGGGCTTTCAGAGTGTCCCTAGACACAGATATATTGTCAAACACTGAACCCAACAGCCCATCGTTAAACATGGACGCAGCATACGCCACAGGGTCTCTTACAAGGGAACTAATATTGTCACGTATATCGTTTGCAAAACCTGTGACGTTATCGACCTCCCCACCCAAGGCCGCTATCTTCTCGGCTATCGTTGAGGACAGTTGCACACCGTCGTATTCAGATACTTCCACCTCAGTCACTTCTGTGGGTATTTCTAAAGTAGCTGCAACATTCTCCTCTACCGTATCCATAGTCCTGATAGCTGCAGTAGCGACGGTCTCTATGCTTCCGATGGCGATGCTTGGTGATGGTGACGGCACCGACACTAAAAATGTTATATTGAAATCAACCCTACCCACAGCGGTTTGTTTGACGGTCTTGGTATATGTCTGTGCCTTTACTTTCACTATACCAAAAACAGACAACTCTAGTATGCCTTCGGAATCCTGATCTAAAACAGTGGATAAATTTCTTGATCGACTAACCCAATTTTCCCCGCCTACATATCCATTTAACCTGAAGATACCGGGTTTCTTTCCAAGGTCTTCTACAAACCTGTGGTTCGCACCGGGGTACTCGTGTATAGCTACCTTACGCCCTCCGTCTTCTGTTTCACTGGTAACAAAAAACGGAACGCCTTTATATTTTACTTCTATTGTATCTTCTGTTCTTCGCATAAAAACCTACGGCATAGAGTATCCAGTAACAGGAGCAAGATTCAGAGGTATAATACCGCCACCGGTAGTAGGTACTGATGCCATGCCTGATCTGTCGTTAATATCAATACTGCCTGTAATCACATTCTCCACTCTTATTTTATTGTCTGTTCCCAGATCACCGGGGCTGATTGCAGTGGATGATAGTTCTGTTTTATCACCCCCACCAAAAAATCCTTTTATGGCCTTCCACACAGCTACAACCTTAGCTATTCTTGCCAAAATATCATCCCATATAGTCAGGAAAAACGCCTTGAGATACGTGCCTACAATTTTAATGGCCTTTTTTATTTTATCCCAATATTTTATCATAAGAGCCATACTGCCAACAAGGGGGAAGAACACCGCAAGTATACCCAACACCCACCCCGGAGTCTTTTTTATATACGCAACAATTTCATCCCAATAAGTTATCAAAAGGGCAACAACTGTAACGATAGCTGTGATAGCTAAAACAATCAAAAGTATAGGCCACAGTGCAGCATTTACTGCTACCGCCATAGCTCCGAATCCTGAAGCACCTGCAGCACCTACGCCTATCAATCCAGCACCCAAGGGGCCGAGAACCAAAATGACTCCGGCTAATGATGCAAGCAAAACACCTATTAACGTAACTAGTCCTAACACCACAGATGTCATTATTAAAAAGACACCAATAAATTTAGCAAGCTTAGGACGTTGTGCTACAAACCTTGCAAAAGCAGTAACCATCTTAAATACTTTTTTAGTTATAGGCTCGATTGCTTTTCCTATAGCTTCTTTCATACCCTCCCATGCCGACTTGGCCTCTACAGACGGTCTTACTATGCCCCACAGCATAACGTCAGCCATTTTCTCTGCGGCCCCTATCTGCTCCTTATACTTTTCTATTAATAACCTAACAGCCTTAGTCTGTCCCATAAGTGCTGCAGTACCTTTTGCACCTCTTAACTGGAAAATCCTAAATATCTCTTGTATTCTTATCCCTCGTTTATGGAATAGTTCCAGCAAATTTGTAAAGTCTACGATCTGGCCAGAAGCATCTGTAACTTCATTTTTCTTAAACCCAAATTTCTTTAATACTTTTATAGCGTCATTGGATGGCTTGACTAAATTCCTAAAAGCGTTCATCAGTAAAGTACCTGATGCACTGCCCATGATATTTTTATTTGACATTATACCTATCAAAGCAGCAGTCTCCTCAAAGGATATTCCTGCTGCATGTGCTAGAGGTGCTGCATTTACCATAGCACCATTCAAATCCTCCATCGCCGACGCAGTGTTAGCCGCAGTTAATGCGTAAATGTCAGCGATATGTGATGCTTTTTCTGCCCCTAACTCAAAAGCATACATAGTACCAGTAACCATTTTAGCCGCCTCTGCAAGTTCTATTTCCCCTGCAGTGGCCATCGTTAAAACACTAGGGAGGGTATCTAATATTTTAATTGTCTTAAAACCCCGCTGCCCTAACATGGCCATACCCTGTGCGGCTTCCACACTGGAGAATTTAGTAGTAAGTCCGAGTAGTCTGGCCTCTTTTCTAAGCTGTATCATTTGCGAAGCAGTAGCTTGTGTAACCGCTGCTACTTTATTCATGGCTCTTTCAAAATTTATAGACTCAGTGACTGCCGCCTTTAGTCCTCTGCCTGCCATCATCGCAGCAAAACCTGTACGAAGGTTAGCCAACTTCGTAGACATTCTACCTAATTTACTGCCTAGTTTTTGTATCGACCCGGAAGTGACTTTTACATTATCCCTAAACCTCTGCGTGGCTTTACGCATGGCCTTGATTTTAGTGGTATATCTGTCCACTATGTTGTACGCAAAGGTTGCTGAAAAAGCCATAATTAACTCTTTTTTATGTCACGTTTTAACTTTTCTTGTCTCTTACAGAGAGTGTCGTATATCATGGATATCTCACAAAGGTCCATACGCATAACGCTCTCGTAACTAATAGTACAGTCACTGGCAGCTATTGCTACAGCTGTATTTATCCAGTCTATTTTTCGTCGCTGGAAATAAGGCCAAAAAAACAGCAGTACCTGATAGTAGCAGCCATACGATCTTTGAAATCTATTTGCTGTTCCCATAAACTAGGTGTCAAAGGGGCAGTTATTTCTTGGCCTTCCGTACCTTTACCCTTAAGCAAACACCTCTTATTGTTTATCACCATTTTACCAAAGTCGGAAGTCATTTTGTAGAGGTCCACACCATCACAAAGACCTATCATCTCTGTGTACTCTTTTACGTGCTCTTCTATAGCTTTAAGTTTCTTAGCCTCTCCCTCAGCATCTCCGTCCTTGTACTCCTCGTGGATACTTTCCACCGCACCACCGGCGACCAACGCCTTTTCTGCCTCTGCACGATCTTTTAATTCATCCATGCTGGCCGTACTTGCTATGGCCTTGACTACTTCTTTTTGAATCTGGTTGAAGTACCTGACCATTCTAAAAGACTCTTTGGCCATCTCAGGATGGGGATGTTTGAAGTGAAAAGTATCTGCTTGGCCGAAATCTCCATCACAAGAAATTTTAACCGTTTTCTTTAAGGGCATTTCCATAAGTTCGTCGAGAATCACAATTACCTCTCTTTCTTAGTTTAACTATTTAGTTATTTACCTCTCAGTGTGTGCTATTGTTCCAGCTTGTCTCCTGCCATTTCAATTTCTATAACGCCGTCAGCCGCTGCATTGATCTCAGGATCGTTAGTAACACTCATCCCTATGAACGCAATAGAAAAATCTTTACTATCTCCTGTCCCTCTCTGCAGAGCCTCTAAGGTATTGCCTCCGACCTCGCTTTTCCAATCCCTGACTCGTTCTATCATATCAGGGGTCACAAATACATTGAACATAACCTTGGAGACCATAGTTTCTGCGTCTTGGGTATGTACTGCTGAAGCATTACCTCCACCTGTAGACGCTGCCCGGACGGTTGTTTCACCGTCACCTGAAGTGTATTTGAAAGTGTTTGGTACGATGCCTATAACATCGTTATTGACTTTGATTGTTGGTACACTCAAGCCTTGCATTTATAGTCTCCTTTATCTGTAACTTTAATTTCGACTTTTATTTAATTATTATAGTTCAAAAGTTAATTGCAATGGCATATTGATTGTTTCCAACTGTGTTACTATGGGCAGCACACTGTTTATGGTTGCCTTCCTATTGGCTAGGTCCAAAACTACCGTCAAATTGGTGTCTATAAGCTTATCAGCGGTCCTGCCCTTCCTAATCAGGGCAGCTTCTTTAAGAGAAGCAAACAACCTCTTAATTATAGCCTTCAAAGAGGCTGCGTTTTCCATCGATCTGTCTGGCAGCAAATCGCCATTTGTAAGTCTTGACTGTGCCAGTATGGATTTCAAGTTATTAAACATGAACTCTCTACATACGCTAGCGGTGTCTACATAGTTGAGATACTTAAAACTGACATCCGAATTTCCGGCACTATCGTTTTTATACGTAGTTACCACAGTCCCTATAATAGTATCTGAGACAGGTTTATTAGGCCCTACCACGCTATACCCGGCAGTGTTTAACTGTGCTTGCTCTGTTCCTGTAAACAAATTCACAGAGGCTGTTACCGGTACACTATCCAGCGGGGTGTTGAAGTACGGCAAAGATGCGAGAGCCTTACTTCCGAACTGATCGTTAGCCGCATTGGCTGTTACTACAGAGCTTATAGAAGCTCCGTCAGTAAGCCTACGTGCTCTGATGCCCATAAATGCTGCGGTAGTCCAATCTACCGGGTGTACTACCTCTGGGCCTATCTTAGATGTAACACCAACCGCTATCGCATTACCCATGATAACAAGCGACTGACTGTTGATAGGTGTAGCACCATCAACAAACGAATCAAGGTTTGAGAGTGTATCGGACATGCCCATAAACGCAACGCCATCCAAAATATCGTTAGATGTATTGAAACGAACATCAAGAAAATCAGTAGTGACCTCATCAAGCTCTGCTGATAAGTCTGTAGGCCAAAGTATGCCTTGGTATCTACGCTCACCAACCAAATCCATTACTGCCGTAACAATAGGAGGTGTTGCCCCTGTACCACCATCAGCTAACGCCGCCGAAGATATACCGGCAGGCAGTCCAGTTATTTCGATACCGTAATCGTTTCCTATAGTACCTAAATCTGTTGCCGTGACAGTAACTACGCCTAATGTGTTATCCACTGTAAACGGAGCAACCACAGCAGAGTATGCTGCTTTTATGGCTGTAGCTATAGCAGTCTGGTCGTCGGTGATAGCTACAGTGATGCTTTTCTTATATAGATCGGAGGATAGTATGCTCACAACTATAGTTCCTGCCGCTGTAGCTGTTCCTACAACGGTGATCGTTTTTGTAGCTGCTGTTGCTGCCCCTTCCGGCTTCAGGGTGATTACGTCAAGCTCGGCACCATTATTGTTGCCTACACGGTTGGCATCCAACCAAGCCTGCACCATTACACGGCAATAACTACCAGCACCCAAGAGACTATCCAACGCTGCCTGAGTCAGATTATGTATATCTGTCTCCAAGGCATTGACTGTGGCATTAGGTGTTTGGCACACTATAAGGTTTCGGCGTGTCCCTATGTTGAGTACGCTATTGGCCGACGTTAGAGAAATATTCACATCTGGTTTACTTATCATCTTATTTTACCCTTCATTTATATTATCAGTTTCGATTTCTACTCAATCGTTTTCTTATTTTTTCTTAGGTGCTTTTTTAATGGCCTTTATACAGCCATCCACCTGTGCGTCATGTAGCCGCCGTCGCCAATACCTATCTACCGGCAGGCCGGACTTTTTGTTGCAGCTAAGGGGCAATACTATCCCTTTAGCGTACCCTCTCATACTAACGCATAACTCAAAATTTATCAAGACGTTTCTTTTAGTTTTTGCTTTTTTCTCAGGATTAAACTTAACCTGCCCTGTCTTTGTGTCGGTCATTAGCTTATCAGGGTCTATCGTACCACCACCCACTGCCTTATCTACTGCGTTATTTTTTACTTCTTTAGCCATATTAAATCTCCGGTTCTGCCTCAAGACTCACCAAGGCACCTTCATTATCGAACATTGTAGAATTAACAACAATATCCCTAAACGAAACATTATGTCTAACCACATCTCCCTGCTCAAACGATATAGCATAAGGAGAGCTATACAAAAAATTATGTACATAATACCCTGTATTCCACCTATTAGGCTGGTTACTTACCTCTACCGCTGCAAAATTCATCGAAGTATCGGCACTCTCAAAAGTATGTGCATACATAACCTTACGCAAAGCCGGTCGTATTTCCTCGTAAATTTGCTGCTGCTTAGTGGCCGCAAGATGTTCTGTTTTAGTGACTGCCATTGCCATTAAAGTAAATTGCGGTAGATATGTTAATTTAACAGGGTTTTGGGGCGTGGCGGTGATTACTGCGTCACTTACTGTATTACGATCCTTACTGGCATCTTCCGGGCCAAAAACTATAAACAAAGCAGGTTTCGGGTCTCTATGCTTATTATATTCGGTCACTGCCCTTGTCGCATCTGCCGCTATAAAAATCCGTTGGGCGGTTGAATAGTCGTAGGTATCAAAAACTACTCCTTCAGGTATCAAAGTGTCCGCCAGCGGAACAGAAAACGTATTATCGTCTATTTTTGTTACGACCAAAAACCCTAAAAGCAGACTGCGAGGCTCTATCATGTTACCCAGAGCACCTACAGCATCTGCATCAGCATCAAAAGTAATAGTTTCTCTCTCAGCCGAAGTAATAGTGAAATCACTTCCGTTATAGTTACTATCTGCAAAATCCTGAAGGACAGCTTTATTGTACCCTCCCTTATTTGATAAACCACTGGTGCGATCATGCTCGAAAGATGTTGTCAAGGTAACTTTACCTGTACCGGAATCAAAAGATGAGCCTGTCACTGGTACTATTATTTTAACATCGGCACCTACTATAACGGCACCGGTAGCCAAACCATGTCCAGCAGATGTGATCTTTATTACACCTGAAGCGACTACGGCGGAGCCTGACACGTTATCCCCGAACTCCTGCGTGTATCTGGGGAGGGCTTCCATCAGTCTCTGTTTTACATCGTTAGGCGTTATCATTTTTTACGTAACTCCGTCGCTACCCCTTGGTTTATAGCCTGACCTACCTCACGAGCCTTACTCAAAGCTGCGGGTTTCAGGTGAGGTCTCTTTTTTAACTGTCCTCCGGGGGAACCGTTCTCAAGTAGTCCTCCATACGGTGCGATGTTTGCTCTATCGCCTATAATTAATTGTGTAGCACTTGGGGCAACAGAATCAACGCTTTCGGCCAAGGCTCCTGATAGATCAGCCGGGGCCTCACCGGGGGCTGAGGCTTGGTGTATCCTTCCACCTATCAGATATAGCCTACCGGTCTTTGGCGGACTCTTAATCAGCCTGACGACTTCTCTCTCGATCTCAGGACCAACCTCCAGCAAACCCCTACGGATACCCTCTTTAGTATTAAAGATGGCTCTATCAATAACCAAGAAAGCTGTATTGTCCACTACAGTTATCATTATTAAATCCCTACCGGACGACCGGGGAAAACTTCGTGCATTAAAAGAGGTGTTGGCCTCCCTATACTTACCGACGCTCCGCTACCTGTATTATTATCTATCGGCACTTCTAACTGCCCAAGATTCTGCTCTACCGAATTTCTAAGACACTGCCTAAAAGCCGAGATAGAGTCAGCATCACGAACTATAGGCACATCGTCAAAATTATCTCTAATAGCAAACTGTGTTTCAATGTACATCACAGGCAAGATACAAACCAATTTGTACATCACCCAATAAATCTCCGTCACCTCTGCCACACCTCGTAATACCTCATCAGATGTAGTGGGGTTATCGACGGAGGGTAAAGCAGCTAACTCGGTAGCTCTTGCCAATGTCAGCCTGCGATAGAACTCCAACCTAACATCAGAAATAGCCTGATCGATCATAGTCAAAGTGTCCGTATCGACTGTTTCGGACATCCGCAACTTTTGCAGCAACACAGACTTTTCGTTATATAAAGGTTCTACAGCCATAATTATTATTTACTGTCCTTGCTAACAAACTCACTGGACAACTTTTCGATCAAACGTTTTTTAGCGTCAGGCCCCTCAAACTTTTCCAACGGTTTATTATAATCCGCACACCGCACCTTGTATACAGCTATCAGTTGCTCAAAAGGAACATCCTCTAACTCTTTAGGATCGGCGTCCCATACCATAGCCGCACCTGTCTTTTTGGGGGTCTCTACAGGCTTCGTGTCGAGGTCAGGTTTTATCTCCCCACCCTTGGCCGCAGCCAACTTAACTTGCAGAGTATCCAAACGACTATTAGGGGCGAATTTGATATCCAGTTTTTTCAACTGTTTCTTGATACCATCCTTTTCGGCTTCCTGCTCTTGAGACAGTCTCTCCGCCGTTTTTTTCTTGGGTGTTATAGCCGCATCCGGGGTCTCATTAACGGGGCCTGCGACACGCCTACCTTTTTTCGCAGGTACTACAATCGCTACGGGCTTCGCCAGATTAAGCTCGGTTATATAACCCTGCTCTTTAAGGCGATTAAAAGTAAGAGCCACCATTTCACTGGCATAAAACACGGTGCCTGCTAAAAGCTCTTTACGTCTATTATCCCTCAGATTGATACTGCATACAAATTTCTTTTCTTCTGCCATGTTATTACCCTTTCATTTTACCTCTTAGAATAAAAAAAGCGGAAGAAAGCACAATGCCCGCCTCCGCTTTAGGTTACTGTTAGTTACCTTTTAGATAACTTTCATCGATACCAACCAATCAGGTCGATACAGCCAAGGGAACGGCCTACTCATAATCAGGCCCTCGTAAGTGCCTTGGTCGAACTCAGGAGCTTTGCTGTCAAAATAACGCTCTGTAATAGCGTTACCTTCTAGGATAGCTCTGAGATCAGGGATCATACCGAACATAAGCCGTCTGGCGTCCAGTGCTCTTTGCCCGGTATTGAAAAACTCGACGTAATCATCCCTAATCAACACCTCAGCGGCACCGCCGCCGTCCGGGTTGAATGTTCCTGTGTATTGAAAGAAATCTACATCGCCGATAAATCCAATGTGCATCATACCGTCTTCTTTGATCTGGCTAAGAAGGTTTGCTCGTCCAACATCGATTCCTGATGTAGTCTTAAGGGATGTGACCTCGTCACCCTCAAGCATACCTCTAAGGGCAGCACCAGCACCGGCACCGCATATAGCGACATTAGGCAAAGGCCCTCTTTTATTGGATACGACTAACTTAGCATCAGCGATATCCTCAAGAGGTACAGCCGATCCGCCGTCCCACAAAGCCGACACTGTAAATGTATTGATTGCTGGCTTGCCTGTGCTAATTACAAACGAGTCTTGGCCTTCTACAGAATACTCTATCGTACCCCTAAGAATGTATGCAGCCATCCACTCGATACGGTCGTCGATCAAGGTGTTCATAAAATCGATGTCTTTGGTGATAGCGTCACGCACCTGTTGTAAGGCTATTGAGGTGTTGGTAAACACCGGCTGGCCTGCTGTACGTTTGGCAAACTTAGTACTCCACTGAAGAGGCCGTTTGATATTAATAAACGGCGTATCTATCGTGTATGAAGTACCATTCTGAGAATCCATGATTATAGCCTTCTGGCCAACCTTGACAAAAGGTGCCATCCCGTAGGTACCCTCAAGCACATCCACCTGAGCAGTCTCTTCGAGGAGGTTCTCTTTTACACTAGGCGGGAACAGCAGCTTGGTAAGTGCTGTATAAGGTTTTATCCTCTTGTTGACAAGCTTATTCAGTACACGCCTATCAGTTAGTGTCGTGATTGGGGATGCTGGCATTTCATTTCTCCGAGTTATTTAATTAAATGTTTTTCTGTTTCTTAGAATCTTCCGGCGATGCCTTGAACTATCAGGTCCTTCTCTACTAAACCGTTCTTCAATGCTGTGTTGAGTGCCGTTACATCACTTGCGGCTACCAGACTCTGAGGCAAAGCCGCATGTATCTGGCCCTTTACCATTATAACAGCCATGATATCATTCGTGGTGGTGTATGATCCACTATCAGTAGTGCCTCCAGCAACAGCCGCTACGGTGTACGTGAATGTGGTTGCCGTGAGTACTGTGATCGCTGCTGTAATGTTTAATTTAGTCTCAGTGGCCCCTGAAAATGTAAGTGACATGCCTGTTACCAGACCATGAGGATTAGTTGTGGTTGCGGTACATACGGTATCGGTCCCTGTCAAAACGACCAAGGCGGCTGTGCCTGTATCAGTGCCGATCTGAACATCATTAGGATTGACAAACCCTCTGATGTTGTCTGTGCCATTAGTAGCGGTGCCTGCTGTGGCCACTCCGCCGATTCCTGCTCCGGTAAGACCGGCGATACTTCCAGAAAGTGCTGGTAATGTGACTACTTCATCCAGAGCACCAAAAGTAGACGTATATGTAGTACTGGCGAGTATTGTTGTGGTTACGATACCTGTAGCAAGCAAGATAGCCGCATCTACAGCATTGGCTGTTGCATCAAAAGCGATACCTGCGGTAGTCGTTCCGTCTACAGTGATCGTAAAGGTTCCGCCAGTGGCTGTACCTACATCAACAGCTATAGTGGAGGGGTCAGGCACAATCGCTGTGCCTACGACGGTCTCACCCTCAGCCCCTGCTGTATCAGTCAGTGTAACGGTGGGGAGTGTTACCACCTCTGTTAAGCTGTCGAATGTGATTGATACTGCATCGATACCATTCGTAACCACAGTTGCTACCACCGGTGTAGCCAAAGCAGCCAAAGCTGCTTCTATTTCTCCAGCGGAGTCAGCAAAGTTTATAGCCGCTGTGGTCAAGGCACCTACCGTTATTGTGTATGTGCCGGTAGTTGCGGTACCCACCGTAGCTAAAGCCTCTTCTCCAGTGGCTCCCGTAATACTGGCCACAGAGGCAGAAACTGTTGGTAGCGATATAAGGTCTGCTATATCATTGAAATATATTGCTATATTACTGAGTCCGTCTCTAGTGACCTTCACAGTATCCGGGGCGTGTGTTCCTATAGCCAATACTGCTGTTTCTATGGTTAATGCAGAAGCGTTCCATGCAATAGCCGCAGAAGTATTCCCATCATAAGTTACAGTGAAGGTGCCTCCTGTAGCAGGAACGCCTACACCCAAACTGATATTGAGTATCGTAGGGTCGATGTCCCCCTTGAGGTCGATATTGAATACTGACGGGTCTGGTACCTGTGCCGTACCGGGAGCTACTACAACACTCTCTGTAATATCACCCTCTATAAGAGTGGTGTCTGCCGTAACAGTAGGTAATGTTGCGACCTCTGTTGCAGCGTTGAATGTGATCGTATATACCAGAGTATTTAAGGCTACTGTGGCGATATAACCGATAGCCTTCAAAGCGGCGGCAACTGCAGCAGCACTTGCGTTGTACGCTAAGGCGGCAGTAGTAGCACTATTGACGGTGATGGTGAACGTTCCACCTGTGGCACCGGTAAGAGTAATGACCAATACGGTCGGGTCAGGAGCCATCCAAGGAGCATATTGCTCTGTAGACTCATTATATGCCATAGGGTAGCCCACTGCCAACACCGCTAAGGCGTCTGCGGAACCTATAGTAACATTGATATCATGCTTGCTACTAATCCTTGCTTGAGGGTCAAGCAAAGTGTTGGCTGCAGCGTTGTTGATTTGGTTATTGAGCTTCAAAGTCATTTCATTTCTCCAATAAATAGAGGCTTATTTGTTATCTTTACGGCCTTTTATATTTGGCCTTTTGTTTTTACGCTACTCTTGCTCTTGCTTCGTCTTCTTCCTCTTTTTTCATCTGAGCCAAAAGAAGATCGCCCCAAGCGTTATCACCATCTGCTTTAGCCGCACGAACCGAACTGGTTTGGTTTGTATGGAAAGCATTATACGGAGCCTTACCGTTTTCTTTTTGGATGTCAACTTCTCTACCTTCGATAATCTGTTTCTTAAGGACGGTAAATTTGTTTATGGAGTCGAGATCAGAAGAATCAACAGCCTTGGACAACTCGAATATTCGCACACTCTTAGCGTGCTGCTCTACTTCCACGTCCGAAGGATTAGCTTTCAGAACCGGCTCAATGTAACCCATACCGAGCTTGGTTTTCTTGTCGTCTTCAGCTTTTTTAGCCTCGACTAGCTTCTTGTCGGCTTCTTTTTTTGCCTCTCCCAAGCTTTCGATAACTGCTTTAGTAACTTCGGTAATCAACTCTAGTTTTTCTTTAGGTTCCATTGGTTTCTCCGATTTTTTTATTTTACTTGTACCTGTTATATTTTCAATTAACTTACCGATCATTTTCATTACTGTAGACAGTTCTGAATTGTCTTCTTTGGCCAGCATCATACCGCCCATGCTGATCCCACCCCAATCGCCGTCACGATATTGTTTTCTTAGACCCTCGTTTTCTATCTTTAGTACGACACCCCAACCACCTGTAACGTCTACCGAGTTACCCTCGTAATCTTTAGTGTCTATAAAACGGGGATCGTCTTTTTGTATGATGAAAGATTCGGCAACAAAAGCATCGGCCATAGGCAACACTTTTTCATTATGCCTAATATCGATCCCTTTACCTCCGGCACCAAAACCATAAGCAAAATCTTTTATGACCTCCTCAGATGCCGTATCTCCCTGACTGTCCTGCATATCGGGGGCATACACAACAGCTAACAACTCCCCTTGTTCTGTCATGCCTTCCTTTACAAGCATGGATAATGCTATATTGGAGTCTTCTTCGCCGTCTGCCTTATACACAGTCTGTATTTGGTTGGCACCTTTAGGGCACAACGACAAAAATTCTATCTTTGCCTTCAAAATCCTACGATTAGCTTTAGTCTTTTTCTTAGCCATATATTACATTATTGCCGGTGGTTATATATAATTCAAGCAAAAAATACAAATTTTTTTAATAATTATCAAAATTTTTATAAATACGCAGATTATCCACCTTTTCATCTCGCCACCGCCCTTCTTTATCTTGCTACCGCAATCCTTGCAGACTCGGTTGCGTGTGGGTAGAACGCCATAACCACGCCATCTGCCCTATCAGGAGATTTACCTATGGTGCCGTGTTCAGCATCCTTCATATTCTTGGCATAATCATCCTTTGACTCTATTTTAATTCTACCGGAAGTCCTATCTACGACATATCTTCTGGTAGTCAGTTGGACTTTTAGTTTCTTATCCAACTTCTCCCCAAGATAAACTTTTCTATCCTTAACAGCCTTTGCAAACAGGCACCAAGCCTCTGTTATCTTATCGCAATATTTAGTACTTTCATGTGCGGTATTTTGTGAGTAAAACTCGTGAACTCTTTTACCCATTCTACGCTTATCACCTAACGCACCTACCGCAACTTCCCCCATGCCTGACGTATCCACAACATATAAACAATCTTTGTTGTCCCACCCGTATTGATCCTGATAAAAGATTCCTTTATCTATCGCATTGTTAGGGTCGGTTTTCTCCGCCCACATCTTAAACATGATACCACCCTGACGAGGAACTACAACATTTTCATCCCCACCATAACGTGCAAGGTCGATGCCTATCTGTTTAGTAACGTCAGGATTATTTAACAGCACATTATTCAGTGTCTCTGGAGTACAACAAGCCTCTAAATCTTCTTCGGCAATTAAACAATTAGGATCAAGGTTTGGAAACTCCCCTAAAACAGAAATTCTATACACGTCGCTGTTTTTTCCGAACTCCTCTTCTATTTCTTTATTTCTACGTTTAGAAAAATAATCTGTCTCAGGAGTCTCTTCGGTATTCCAATGTAAACGTTTCCATTTTGCTTTTTCTTTATTAAAACTATCGAAGAAAGCGCAGAGCCTAGTATTGTGTACAATTAAATTATTGGCTACAAAATTACCTGCATCAGGCACAGATAAATCATAGACTGGTTGTGGCCCTATTCTTTCTGTGCCTGTTAGTCTAACCCATCTGATATCGTTACAAGCCAAATTACTATATTTCCCATCATATTCAGACTCTCTACAAAAATCCCCAAAAGATTTTCTGGACAACCTTCTAACCCGCCTATATTTTTTTCTGTATACAGCAGTTAATGTCCCTTTTTTTCTGCCCTTAACAGGTAAACCCATCTCGGCATATATCTCATTCATTTTACTATTGTCTATTGGGACTATATCACAGTTAGGATTATTTCCTTTAGCAAAAACCATCTTGTCCTCTTTTGTCAGCACAGGGCCTACCAGCTTTTGCCATCTGACTTGGGATGATAATTCTGTAATACCTAAAGTCCAAGCGTCGAAAATTCTGCCTTTTAGATAGCTGGATGTTTTATGGTGGTACTTAACTCTTGTTGGAGTGTACCAACTACTGCTATGTATTCCTTCTCTTAACAAAAGTGTCTGTATATCGTCTATCAGTTTTTTATTACTTAAGCATATCTTTGGTCCGTATCTGTTAAAACTACCATCACAAGCCCATATCCTGTTTAAGAATAAACCCAGTTGTCTGCGGCATAGTAAAAAAATATCTGAAGGCACTCTCTTTGTTTTAGCTAAGCATCTTGATATTTTCCATTTACGTAAATATTCTTGCATACCTGTACAACTCAACGTCTCAGCTTTACCGCTATACCCTACTTTTTTTACACCTCCACCTAAAGCCTCTATATCTAATGTAAACTCGTCTATTATTTCCTTGTCAGCATTAGTAAAAGAACACCTTGCCGTTGTTTTATATGCCCCCTTAGATGTATTACCGTCTGATATAAAATATGCTATAGCACGAACTTCTGAATCTCCCATTTTTGTATATGTATCAGGTAATGCCAGCTTTCTTGGCATAGCAACTAAATCTTTTTCACATAACTCTCCTGCCTTAGCCCATCCATTAGGAGTATACATTGGATGATCGGTACTTAACTCTATTTGTTGTCCTGTGTTTACAGACAATCTAACACATTCTTTTTCCCCTGAATAAACAGCTACCGCGTCGTATTTATCTATTTTTTCTGTGGTCTCATTCATAGAAACCACCCTACAAAAACCCTTACCCGCTAAATCCTTGACGGCTATTCGTCCTTTAGTAGTATCGTATATTTCCGTATCCCCTACAACACAGTTGGGGTTCCCTATTCTCACATGCAAATAAGTACCTTCTGCATTGGAAAGTGTTTCTGTGATCGCATTGGAAATCATGTTAGGGACACCAGATGCTTCCTCTTCCAAGAAAGCTAAATATTTATTATGTATTCCTTGGAACGCTTCTTTTTTGAGTGCTGTAACTAGCTGACAACCCCAATCACTATTTTTAGCTCCTAGTATACCGTAGCCCTTACCCCTAAAATTAAATAATTGTGCTATACGTGGATCGGCCTTGGTGCTTGTGACAGTATCATACGCCTCTGATAGCCAAACCTCTTGGCATTGTCTAAATGTAGGGGCTGTTACGATCAGGGAGCTTTTAGGGTGTGTCACAGACCAGTGTGTGAAAGAGACAGCAGTTGCTTTTGTGTTATGTACTATTACATGGTTGCACACAAAATTATGATTATCCTCGACACTTACATCGTATGTTTGCTGATCTCCTATATCCCCACAACTTTTTACTTTCACCCACCTAACTTGAGATTTAGCCCACTTCTTATACTTTCCTTTATACCCAAACAATTCAACAAAAGCCTCAAACTTTTTTCGGCCTAAACAAGCATGACTCACGCCTCTAATGCCAAAATCCCGTAATCTATTATTAGACATACCAATTTCTTTGCAGACATAATTCCACTCTTTATCATAAATAGGAATTATGTCCTTGTTACTATTAGCTTTTTTATCTAGTAGCCCTTGTTTTAATGGCTTTCCTATCACCTCTCCTATAGTATCCATCCACCTCTGCAAATTATCTGATCCGCATACCTCTAACCGCCAAGCATCAAAATATTTATCACCACATTTACTCTTTTTATATCTAACAGATGTGTGGACTCTGAACGACGCTAGTGCTGTCTGAATATCATATACTAATCTTTTACTAGTTAAACAAATACCATATCCGTCTTTCGTTGAGTACCCATCGCACTCCCATAAAGCCAAAAGAAACGATGCCATACCTCTTTTACCTGACACCCACACAGCCTCCGGTATTTGCTTATGTTTAGATAATTTACCTATTAATTTATGGCTTTTTAAGAATGTTGTCACACCTTTCACATAATAACTGTACTTGCTAGTGCGTGTAACGCCTTTACCTATTTTTTCTGCTATTGATATAAATCTTTTTAATGTATCATTATCTTCTTGTGTGAATGTTGCCCCCGACCTTTCAGTTAAACCACCATCCCCTATTAAATAACCTAAAAAAGCACAATCGTCTTGACTTATTCCTTTATTTTTCAAATCAAACTCTCTAGGAACTGCCATCAAATCTTTTGTCGTAATCTCTTTAGCTTTTATCCAACCTCTCTGCGTAAATACTTTATGCTGCGAACTTATTTTTATGTTATTGCCTGAATCAGTAATTATCTCGGTGCATTTTTGAATGGTGGATTTTTTACATACAGCACTCTTATATTCCATTTGTAGTTTTTTGGACATAGACAGGATTTTTATATTCTTACCTACTATATCACCCACCTTAACTACACCCCTATTTCTGTCATAAACAACCATGTCAGCCAGAACGCACTTGCCCGGTCCTTTTCCCGCACGACAGGCTATGTTAGGCTTGCCTGTGCCGTCGATAGCCTCTTGGTATGCGTCTAAATATTCTCTCTGTTGCCAATTAGGCTCAAACCCCAACAACTCACAGTATTTGTATACGTCCCCCTTGAATGATAATACAAAATCTGTAAGAGGTTCTTTCTTCTCCGGCCTCTTCATCGACGTAATAAACCGCCCCGAAGATACCACAGGAAGTATCGGTGAGCTTTTTTGGGTTACTGGTAGCATGTTACTGAGTCGGAAAAAGGTTAAATTAACTGCCTTTTTTCTTCACTCCGGTTTTAGGCTTGCTTTTAACTTTTGTCTTGTCTTTAGACTTTACTTTAGTGCTCTTTCCCATGATTTACCTCTCTAGTCACCATTATTAATTAAATTATTTACTTTAACTTTTATGACTTCCACATCAGTGACCATCTTTTGCTGTGCGTTACTTGTAATAGTTTGTGTGGCTTTAATGTCCCTCAAAACATTATAGGTATTCTCAGCCAAACCCTCTATGTCTTTATACTGGAGCCTAAGTGCTACAATATCATCTTCTGTATTCTCTACTTTAGCAAGCAGTTCTTTGTTGGCTTTCTTAAGTTCGTTACCCACATCCCCTACTCTAACAAGCAAGTTTTTGTCCGCCGCCTTAAGTTCTTTATCTGCGTCCTTGCTATCTTTCTTTACATCGGCTATAGCAGCAGTATTTGTTACGATAGTGTTCACCCACCCACCACCTGCAAAAACTATTAACACCACCCAAAAAACATAACTGCTCCACTTTAGCAGCGGCTCTTTTGTAGTTTTCTTTTCTACAGTGCTTTCGTCTGGGGTAGTTTCCTTCAACATTGATGCTCTCCTATTTTTTTATGCTCTAATTAAACTTATGCTCCTACCCATGCTTGAGATGCTGGTGTAGCTGCAGGGGCTGGTATTACCAAATCAGCGAAGTTAGCCGGTACTACCGTTCTATGTTCTATGTCTATAGAAATGCCTACTGTAGCACTTATTCCATACAGTACAAAATCGTTGCAATCAGTCTCTGCTTGTAGCAAATCGAAAATATAAACCCCCGGCATGTTGATACTGTCCAACTCGGTAGGATTAACGTCGTTACTCTGTGCCGGAGACGCACCATCTTTGCTGATGTACGCTGTTATATTAACTGCATCACCTGTCTTAGCTGAGTCGCTTACAGTGTCGTGAGCGTATATCTGTATTTTTTGACTTGCTACCTTTTTTTGCATTATACAATTCTCCTACGTCTTGCCCCTTGTTTTTGTTGTTGTGCCCCTCTACTTAAACCACCACTTCCAGTATTGAGACAAGGACTGCCAGACAATAAAATTCTATTGTCACCGAATATAGGATCATCAGTAATATCCTCTTTACTCCCTAAATATTCCGAGCTATCCACACCCCCATTATTAGATGAACAATTTGCCTTACCAAAAATCAAACTACTATTACATTTAATATTCTGTGTTGTACTCTTATCTATAATACAACTGTCCATCTCCAAGGAAAATCCCGTTAGCCCTGTAGTTTCTATACCATAATTATTATCAGCGAGAGTGCAAAACAAAATGCTACCTACAGCCGCTGATATACCCGCAGCAGTATTGTTGATGCATTGACAAAAAGTATTATGAGCATAATAATTATATATCCCATCTACTCCATTCCCATTGCAAGTGCACTTATTAGTGATCCCTCCTGCCACCGACTGAAGATAAATACCATGTCGTGCATTATCATTACAGATACAACTGTCTATAGAAACACCTTCCCAAGGCAAAAAGTTTTGGTGAAAATCTATACCATCATAGCAATCTGTAAATTTACAGTTTTCTATAAGAATACCTTTAAGGAAATCAAATGTACTATTATATCCGAATATGCCGGAGTTGCCTCCTGCCTGATTTGTGTTGGTTCCGTGTACGTTCCTTATTATAATAGCGTTAGTGTTAAAAAGCGTAATAATAGGAAATGCTCCACCATCAGCATCAAGTACAGTATATGTACCATAATGAGCACCCCCTATATCTCTATCGCCATCGTCCATAGTATCATTAGATGGTGCTACAGTATCATACCCTAAAAGATGTGTGATAGAGATATTTGCTAAAACACCATTTGGTAATGCAACAGTTCCGGAAAGTGCTGGTTCGTCCAAACTAGTGAGTATATATTGACTCTCTATAGCAGCAGACAGAGACGCTTGTTGGGCCGCATGAATATGTGTATCGTATGCCCCTCCCACATTAGTAAAAGCTGTGGGCACTACCTCCGCCGCCGCACCTACTCCTGTAAATGTAAGCACATCTGTAGAAACATCTGTAATCTCAAAAGTACCAAATATTGACACACCCCCTATATACACATAATCACCTATAGATACTCCTATGTGAATATCTGTTTTAGTCAATGTTTTAGTAAAACCGTTATACAACACTCCTGTCTTAGCATTTATAGGAGCACCATTAACACCCATAAAATCAGACAAATCTTTACTCGCTTGCCATACAGACAAAGGTATAACAGCAGGATTTTGTACCCCTCCTGCTCCTGTGCCCCTACCACCAACAAAATGTACAGAACCGCTCATAAAATTATTTCCTTAATATCTTCTTCAACTACGTCTTCAGCTGTAGATTTTTTTGTTATAAGACCATTAATATATTTACCTACTATTGTGTTTTTCCAGCCAAATAATCCAGCATCTAACACTTGTTTTATTTGCTGCACATTTTCATCATTCTCTGCAGCTTCTATCTCAAAAACTAGCAGTGTCTTTATCATATTCATCTTACCGGGACTATGCTTTCTTGCATCACAACCTGTAGTTGCACATAACTCGTCATGGATCATGGTCCTTAGTTCAACAGATGTCTTATTAAGGGCCTTTAGTTTTATATATTCATCGGTTTTATTCATTATTTCAAAGCCTGCTCTATAATAACATGGACCGTTACTGTTCCAGTATCACAACTAAGGAACACTTTGTCAATAGCAAACTGCTTGAACGACGTAGCCAGCAATATCTCAGTGGCTGCGTCCAAGATCACCGCACCGGCGACACTGGCAGCGTCTGAGATGCTTACGATAGCCGTCTCTGCCCTGTCGTACCTAAGCATTATACTGACACACTTGGACGGTATAGCTGCCGCTGCTGCCCCTCTGACCGTAGCCAGTAAAGCCGCTATAGTTGTTTTTGTTGTGGTTACTGTAATCTGTTCTGATATCATTTTATCCTCTTTTCTTTTTAACCAACATATTCATGTAAACCAAAATACATATCTATGACCTTACCTGTCTGTCCTACACAAGCCGCCCTTGCCCACATCTTTGTTCCGGCAGCAACCCTGCCATCCATCGCATCACTAATGCCTGAGTCATTGCTATTTGTTGCTGCCACATACACAAACTCGGTAAAGTCCTCGGCAGATATCTTAGCTGCTATTCCTGCGGACTCTCCGCTAACTATTTGAATTATATAAGGGGCAGTAGAATTTGTAGTGGTTATTAAAAACCGATGTAGGTCAAACTTAGCCCGCCCGACTGTTATAGGCGAATCACCACTGCCTATTAGTTGTACCCACGATCCAAAATCACTGGCTCCAGATACCAACTGAAAAGCCAGTACGGACCCAGACGCCCTATCGCATACATGTGTTTCCCCGGATGGGATTGCGGCGGCACCGCACCACTTCTCCATGTTGTGTAAATGCTTTTCTATTTCGTTGGCCCGATACGCCAGAGAGTCCTCTACCCCGGCAAGACCATCGGTAGCAAAATCATCTATCTTACGTGTATCTGCTATTATATTAGCCTGATCCGCTATTATGGTATCTTGCTTAGACTCTAAAGCATCGCCGATATTTCCGTATGTAAACCCACTCATACTCTAGCCTTTACTTGCTTCGCTGTCTGTGTCCTCGTTATCGGTTATTATTTTCGACCCGGCCTCTATCTGTTTGGCCTCGCCGACTATTTCCGCTTCCAGAGCATTTTCTAAATTCTCTCTTTTATCTATGTTAGTGTCCTCGTCGTGCCGTGTCAAGCCCAAAATCTGTAGAATAGTCTTGTGGGAGTTCAGTTCTGTGGTAACAGCAGCCGAGTCGCTGCACTTCTCGGCCAGTCTATGCAGTTTTCCGAGCATTATAGAGCGTTCTCTCTCCGGATCGAAAACATTTATCTGCTGCGAATATGTTTTATACGTCTCCACAAAATCAAATGCCTCTGGGTGTGTCAGACCCATGTCCTTTTTAAGAGTATCTATAGCCGAATCCTGCGACTTTTCGGTGACTATTCGGCCTATATGGGGCAGCAGTACGTACTCCTCGAAGGTTTCTATATCGTCGCTGCATGGCCACGCCAGCCTTGCTATGCCGGGGTTTAGTAACGCCGCCACCGCCGCCTGTTCTTCTATATCAAATTCCCCTATACCTAAATGCCGGACCAACAGTTCACATATATTCAAGTATATGGCCAGCGGCCCGTCTGCATCCGCCCTATAATCCTTTGGTGTGTACTGCTCCCTGCGGTATTCCCATCTCAGCTTACCGTTGTTCTGGGGAAAATATCCGTCGTGCATCGGCGGGGGCAGTATCGACATTCCGTGTGCTATATAAAAATCACCGTTGAGTATATATGAGTATTCGTACTTACTATCCTCTGCTATGGCCAGCAAATTCCTCACCGCCGACAGTCCCCTATACCACCCCGCCGTAGGATCGTATGGTATCGGCAATTCAAACAGGTTGACCTGTGCGTTACTGGCACTCATAGAAAGTACCAGAGGCACTCCTACACCGCCTATCCCCCTAATGTGCGTCATGTACCTCACGAGCCTATACGCTACTCTAACCCTCGCCCCGGTCGTTTCTGCTAATGTCTTAGTGGGTATCTTTAATTGCTCCCTGCGGTACTGGAGCGTCTCCCTGCTCCCCTGTAACACCTTGAAAGCCTTTACGTCGTCCTCCGACATAGGTACAGCGTTTGTGTGCAGCATCTCAATTTCCGTATCAGGCAGGTACCTCTTGTGGGTGTGTGCCTGCAGGTCTGCATCGATGTCGTCGCTGGACAGTCCATCCACTGTAGTATGGCTGAGTGCGGATAAAGTCTTGCGTATCGTGCCGTACATAATGTCGGTATCTATAATCGTCTCGGCCAGCGGCGGCACCGAGGGTTTGGTTATTTCAGTCGTCATATAGTCTGATGATAATGTGTTGGTGTGTGTGTGTCAAGTTTTATATGTATTAAGGTATATGGCTGTGTGTATATGTGGTTGTATTTTAGGGCTGTGAAAAATTAGGGTGTTTGATTTTGCCTATGTATATAGTCGGTTGAAATATATGCCCGTGAAAATTTAGCCCCTTTCATTTTTTAGTAGGGGATTAGAGTTATGAATAAAAGCTCTACGTGGCCTTTAATATATACATACTCTGTAGATGCACAAAGATAATAGATCACCATAACTATACAAGTATAATACTATCGACAATTATATATGTATAATATAATACAGGTATAGTGATATATGTATAAACGATATGTATATATGGTGGTGCTATACAGGTATATATAATTCTTATATTTTTTACTTTATTTCTAAAGTTTATCCTTGACATGGTCGATATATATGATATAGTTGTATATAGTAGAATACAGTTTAATAAAGGATATGAATTATGCTTATGACTATTGACAATATAAACACATTACTTTCAGAGCATGGTATCGATGGTATATATGATGATTCTACAGGCTCAAGGTTTGCCGATGATATCGACACTACAAAACCCATTAGCCTACATGCTGTTAAACAGTGGTTAGGTTACTAAATAAATATTTCTTTTATTGAAGGGATCAAGATTATGGATATTAAATACTTATCAGATTATTACAAGTTTACTGTTTTTGAAAAACCGCTATATCAGCACATACACAACTTAACACAAACCGCATCGGGCTACGGTAAAAAACTAACTACTCGCTATATGATCCGGCTACGTAAAAACACTATACGCCGAGTATATGCCACTTGTTTCAGTAATGCAGCAAGCTATTGGGTTATGATCGAAGGCACCAGATACTACTTAAGGGATTGTGATATATAGCCGAATAGTTATACAGCTCTTTTACAAGTAAATAAGGACTTAGTGTGTATTGATATATGTATGTATATCGATATATGTATATATTTATACAGGTATATGAATTATACAGGTATACACTATTTATATATATATAGCAGGGGGGAATAATAGTGTATATGTTTATATGTGACAGC
>Ga0307929_1001037_pt1 | contig 23417 bp, 26 predicted proteins | sample AceLakmetage1330_FD_203160 | JGI IMG/M metagenome (GOLD analysis project Ga0307929, IMG submission 203160) | Saline water microbial communities from Ace Lake, Antarctica - #1330 | ecosystem: Environmental > Aquatic > Non-marine Saline and Alkaline > Saline | place: Antarctica: Ace Lake...
GTTCGAGCGAACCACGAACGAGAACATGTGGCGGGAGAAAGCTGGCGAGTTGCTTGCAACGGGAGAATATGATCCGACTTTCCGGCACAAATTCCATACCTACTGGACGGTAGCTGGACATCACATTCGAGCGCAGATCGACGACGATAAGCGTCTGATATCGTTACTTCGACTGATCCTTCCTCCGTATGTCGGACCTGGCCGCACTCTGTACCGCGGGGAAAACCTTGATCGATGGAAATCTGGCAGAATTGGGCTTTGCTGGTCTGACAACATTGAGACCGCCCTGATGTTTGGCCGCGGGCTCAATGCAACAGGAGCCGGAGGCGTTCTGCTTCAGTGGCAAGCGTCGAACGACGCAATAATCGCTGGCCCAAGTGCCCACAGCCTCTATCTCGGCGAGAGCGAATATACCCTAGACTTATCGGAGACCTCTGAGATCGAGGAAATCCAGCAGTATCCCTCGTCGGGCTGATCGCTAACACAAGCTCCGAGCCCAAACAGCGCTCGAATTCGGACACCTCAATATGAAAACCCTACCTCCCGCGCTTGCCACCCATGTTGCGGGCGGTCTTACAACGCTGTGCCGTTGTTGGCGGGTGGAACGCCGCGACGGCGTGGTGATGGGCTTCACCGACTTCGACCGCGATCTGGCTTTCGATGCCGTCACCTACAAGGCGGCGTCGGGCTTCACTGCGACTGCAATCGAAGGCCAGCTTGGGTTGGCCGTTTCCAACCTCGATGTGCAGGGCGCGCTGTCCTCTGACGCGCTCACCGAGGATGATCTTCATGGCGGGCGCTATGACGATGCTGCGGTGACGATCTACCTCGTCAACTGGTTGGATGTGGCGCAGCGGGTGATCCTGCGCGCGGGCAATCTTGGCCAGATCTCGCGCGGCAAGCTCGCCTTTTCCGCTGAACTGCGCGGCCTGGCCGCCAGGCTCGACCAACCGGCTGGCCGCCTCTTCCAGCGGTCCTGCGCCTGGGATCTGGGCGATGGGCACTGTGGTATCGATCTCAATGCCACCGGGCACAATGGTACAGGTGAAGTGAGCCAGGTTCTCGATGCCTTCGAGTTCGTGGCATCTGGCTTGTCTGCAGTGGTTTCGGGTGGGTTGACACGCGGCAAGCTGGTCTGGACCTCCGGGGTCAACAATGGCCTTTCTGTCGAGATCAAGACGCATTCCTCGAGCGCTGGCGTTGCACGCATCGCCATCGCCTTGCCGATGGGCGCACTTGCCGCGGTCGGCGACACGTTCAGCGCGACGGTGGGATGCGACCGCACGTTCGCGACCTGCCGGGATCGTTTTGCCAACACGGCCAACTTCGGCGGCTTCCCGCATATGCCCGGAACCGACTTCGCCATGTCCTACCCAAACCAGGGCGCCGGTAACGACGGCGGCAAGATCACATGAGCAATTCATTCTCTGGCCGCGAAACCATCATCCTCGAGGCCCGCTCCTGGGTCGGCACGCCCTATCATCACCAGGCAGCACTCAAGGGCGTCGGCTGCGATTGTCTGGGGCTTGTGCGCGGTGTCTGGCGGGCCGTCTATGGCGCCGATCCCGAACTCCCGCCCGCGTATTCTCGCGATTGGGCCGAGACGCTGCGCGAAGAAACGCTCGCCGATGCGGCTGGCCGCCATATGATACCGCTGGCGCTCGATGCCTTCGATCCCGGTGATCTTCTGCTCTTTGCCATCAACGACAACGCGCCCGCCAAGCATTGCGCAATCCTTGTCACAGAAGATCGTATGGTGCACGCCATCGAGTCCCATCCGGTGGCGGAAGTCTCGCTGGTGCCGTGGTGGCGCAGTCGATTGAGATTTGTGTTTCGATTTCCCGATCACCTGTAGTCAAAGCCAGCTTTCCGAATAGCCGCAACGCTGCGCTCAACATCAAGATCGGCTTCGGGACAAATGCGGGCCACTTCGGCACCGACCTTTGCCCAGTGCCATGCTTCCGGACCATCCCCAGATTGCCGCGCACGCGCGATCTCGACTTGCGCAGCATGAAATGCAGTTCGCTTGTCGAACGCTATCAAACGACGCGCATCCGCTTTCCAACGTGCTCGGCGCGCAAGCCGTCTATCGAAGAACCCTCTGAGCATAGTTCCAAACCACCCCCGTCAGTTCTGACGGGCACCGTCAAAAGCACAAATCAATAAACCTAATCACGCTGACGGAAAAGCACCTGATCAATGGCCGTTCTTCTCCTCACCGCCGCAGCCTCCGCGCTGACGGCGGGCGCCTCGGCGTTTGTCCAGATCGCGGCAGCGGCAGCGGCGACCGCGGCCGGCAGCTTCATCGACAACCGTCTGTTTGGCGCCTCGCTGGGCGATACCTCGCAGGAGGGCCCGCGCCTCGACAACACGCAGATCCAGGCCTCGAGCGAGGGTGCTGCGATCCCGGAGATTGCCGGACGGGTTCGGATCGCAGGCCAGATCATCTGGGCAACCAGGTTCAAGGAAGTGGCGACCACGACCACGCAACGCTCCGGCGGCGGCAAGGGCAGCGGCGGTGGTGGCGGATCGGTCACGACGACCACCTATTCCTATTTTGCCAACTTCGCGGTCGGGCTTTGTGAAGGTACGATCGACCGGATCGGCCGCATCTGGGCAGACGGCAAGCCGCTCTCGCTCGCCGGTATTACCATGCGGGTCTATCGCGGCTTGGGCGACCAGTCGCCCGATCCGTTGATCGAAGGCGTCGAAGGCTCTGGTAATGCGCCCGCCTATCGCGGCACCGCCTATGTGATCTTCGACAGTCTGGCGCTCGAAAAGTTCGGCAACCGCCTGCCACAGCTCACTTTCGAAGTGTTCCGGCGCGTCTCCTCCACGGCTGGTGACAGCCTCGAGACCATGGTGCGCGCCGTGACCATGATCCCCGGTGCTGGCGAGCGCGCCTATGACACCAAGGTCCAGAAGCGCGATCTGGGCGGCGGCTCGACCACACCGGAGAACGACAGCGCCGGGCGCTCGACCTCGGACTGGTCGGTGGCGCTCGATGATCTCAAAGCCTCGTTGCCCAATGTCGATAGGGTGTTTCTGGTGGTGGGCTGGTTCGGGGACGATCTGCGCTGCGGCTCCTGCACGATCCGTCCAAAGGTCGAGGTCGCCGACAAGGTGACAACGCCCGATGCCTGGATGGTGCATGGCGTTGCGCGCTCCGGCGCGCTCGTCATGTCGCTGAGCTCCGGCAAGCCTGCCTATGGCGGCACGCCCTCGGATGACACCGTCGTTCGCGCGATCCGCGATCTGAAGGCGCGTGGCTACGCGGTTGTCTTCTATCCGTTCGTGTTCATGGACGTGCCCACCGGCAACGCGCTGCCAAATCCTTATGGAGGAACTGGCCAGCCCGTCTATCCCTGGCGCGGAAGGATCACCTGCCACCCCGCCGCGAGCCAGCCTGATACGGTGGACCAGACGGCAGCAGCTGGCAACCAGATCGCCGCCTTCTTTGGTTCCTGCTCGCCTGCTCATATCTCCCTATCGATCAACACCAGCACCGATGCGGTGACGACCAGCTATTCCGGCCCGGCCGAATGGGGCTTGCGCCGGTTCATCCTTCATTATGCCAAGCTCTGCGCGGCGGTGAACGCCATGGATGCCGGCGCTCTTGATGCTTTCCTGATCGGCTCGGAATTCCGCGCGCTTTGCTCGGTGCGCGACAGCGCCACGAACTTCCCGGCCGTGGCGCGGCTGAAGACCCTGGCCGCCGACGTGAAGGGTATTCTCGGCGGCGGGGTAAAGGTCAGCTACGCCGCCGACTGGTCGGACTATAGCGGCTACAAGCCCGCCGACAGCCAGGGCAACCCGACTGGCGATGTCTTCTTCCATCTCGATCCGCTCTGGGCCGACAGCAACATCGATTTTGTCGGGATCGACTGGTACGCGCCGCTCGCCGACTGGCGCGACGGCACTGGCCACCTCGACAGCATCGCAGGCGCGCCCTCGATCTATGATCGCGCCTATCTGCAAGCCAATATCGAAGGCGGCGAATTCTTCGACTGGTTCTATGCCAGCGATACCGCGCGCACCAATCAGACCCGCAGCACCATCACCGACGGCGCCCATGACAAGCCGTGGGTGTTCCGTTCAAAGGACCTGCGCAACTGGTGGCAGAACCGGCATTACGACCGCCACCAAGACCGCCAGCATGACCACACAGGCATCATTGAGAGTGCATCACCGACGGCGTGGCTGCCAGAGATGAAGCCGATCTGGTTCTGCGAACTTGGCGTGCCCTCGATCGACAAGGGCGCAAATCAGCCCAACACATTCTATGATCCGAAGTCGTCAGAAAGCTTCCTGCCCTATCACTCGAAGGGCACGCGCGACGATCTGATCCAGCGCCGGGCGCTGGAGGCTGTGCTCGCCTATTGGGCGCCTTCAGGCGCCAACAACCCGGTCTCTGATGTCTATGGCAGCCCGATGATCGAAACCTTCGGTATCTGGACATGGGATGCCAGGCCCTATCCGGCATGGCCGGGCCGGGCTGATCTGTGGTCAGACGGCGATCTCTATCCACTCGGGCATTGGCTCAACGGCAAGGTGGGCCTTGCCGATCTGGCGGCGCTGGTCGCCGAACGCTGCCGGCGCGTCGGCTTCACGGATTACGATGTGTCGGCGCTGGTTGGCGTCATCACCGGCTATCTGCGCGACCGGCCCATGAGCCCCCGCGCCGAGCTCGAAGCCCTGGCTTCCGCTCTTGCCTTTGATGCCGTCGAAACCGACGGCGTGATCCGCTTCACCCCGCGCGGGCGCCCCTCGGTTGCAACCTTGAGCCTGCAGGAGCTGGTGGTGCCCGATGACGGCCAGGGAACCGGCGAGGAGATCACCTTGACACGCGGCCAGGAAACCGAACTGCCCAATGAGGTGGCGGTCGGCTTCACTGATGCGGGGGACGGATACAAGCCCGGCGCGGTCTCCGCCCGGCGTCTTGCCGGCTATTCGCAGCGCAAGAGCGATCTGCAGCTCGCACTGGTGATGGATCAGGTTCAGGCGCAATCGATCGCCGATCGCGCGCTGGTGGAAGCATGGGTTGCCCGCGAGACGGCGCAACTGGCGTTGCCGCCTTCCCACATCGCGCTCGATCCGGGCGATGTGATTGACGTCCTCATCAATGGCCAGGCGCGATCCTTCCGTCTGACGCGCCTGCTCGACAAGGGCGCGCGCGAGGCCGAAGGTGTTCGTGTCGAAGCGGCACTCTATGCGCCACCGCTCAACGGGATTGCCCCACCGACACTGACACCGCCGCCGATCTTCGGCGCGGCAGTGCTGCAGTTGATGGATCTGCCGCTGCTGCGCGACAGCGACGACGGCTTCTCGCCCTATGCCGCAGCGTCGGCCTCGCCCTGGGGCGGCATCGCGGTGATGGACAGCGCAACAGGTTCCGACTTCGCGCTCGACACGACGCTGGCGGTTCGGGCCACCCTCGGGCAAACCATTCAACCGTTTCCCGCCGGGCCGAGCGAGTATTGGGATGAGGGCTCTGTTCTCGAAGTAAAGCTCTATGCCGGGGAACTGGCAAGCGCCACGCCCGACACGATCCTGAGCGGTGGCACGAACAGCCTCGCTCTCGGCACGCCCGATGGCGATTGGGAGATCGTCCAGTTCGCCGACGCCGTGCTGACCGGATCGCAAACCTATCGGCTGACCAAGTTGCTGCGCGGACGCCTCGGCACCGAGCACGCGATCCGTTCCTCGCTTGCAATAGGCGCGCCGGTTGTCCTTCTGGATGAAGCTGTTGCGCAGATCGCAGCCAGGCCGGCCGAGCGTCTTGCCGCCAGGTTCTATCGATGGGGACCGCTAGCACTCGATATCGCCGACCCTGCGTGGCAGCAGACGACATTCGCCACGAAGGCCGTCGGTCGCATGCCGTGGTCGCCGGTCCAGGTCTCAGGCGCACGCGATGGCGTCGGCGATCTCACCATCACATGGGTTCGGCGCACCCGGCTCAGTGGGGTCTGGGCCGATGGCGTCGATGTTCCGCTGAACGAGGAAAGCGAGCGCTACGAGGTCGATGTGATGGATGGCGCGATCGTCGTGCGGACTTTTCCCACGACCACACCGACCGCCAGCTATTCCGCCGCCCAGCAGGTCGAGGACTTCGGATCGGCGCAAGGCTCGATCTGCGTGCGCGTCTACCAGCTGTCCGCCTCGGTCGGGCGTGGCTGGCCGGGCGTTGCCATTCTCTAATCTGCGCAATCGCGGACGGAAACCCGGTTTCCACTTTTCCTGCGATTGCTTCTGAAAGGTCATCATCATGCCAACGCCGAACCTCGGCCTGCCCACGCTCGCGCAAGGGCAGGCGCAAAAGGAAATCACCCACAATGAAGCGCTGCTGCGCCTCGACGCGTTGGTGCAGTCCAGCGTCAAGAGCCGGGCACTGGCGACGCCGCCGGGAAGCCCGGCGAACGGCGAGCGCTGGATCGTGCCTTCTGGCGCAACCGGCGTCTGGGCGGGCCAGACTGACCAGGTTGCGTTCTGGCGCGAGGGTGCATGGGCGTTCCTGGTCCCTGCCAGCGGCTGGCGGGTTCATGTCGAAGACGAGCGCCTGACCGTGGTCTGGACGGATGGCGCCTGGCGCGACCAGATCGTCGGCACTGCCAATGGCGGGGCGATCCGGCTCGTGGCGCTCGAACAGGAACTGACCCTCACCGGCGCCTTCGTCGACGCCACCACCGCCGTGATCGCCGACCGCATGATCGTTCTGGCAGTCGCTTCGCGGACCACGCAAGCCATAACTGGCGCGACCTCCTACGGAGTCGGCGTGGCCGGCAATACCAGCCAGTTTGGCGGCTCGCTCGGCATCGCACTCGGCTCGAACAACATCGGCGTGATCGGTCCGACGGCCTTCTACGCCAACACGCCAATCCGCGTCACCGCAACAGGCGGCAATTTCGCTGGCGGCAAGGTGCGTGTGGTTGTCTACGCGCTCGCCTTCACCGCCCCGACCTCGTGAGAACAGGAGCGTTTTGCGGCCAGGTGCATACCGGTTCGCCGCGCAAAACGCGTCAACAAGGAGCCAACGCCCATGAACCCCTCACTGCCTTCCATCGCCATCGCCCCTGAAGCTCTCACGCTCACATGGGTCGTCGTCGGCAGCATTGTCCTTGAACTGCTGGTCCTGATCGTCTTCCTCGTTCGCGTGTCTTGGTGGCTCTCACACCGTTTCACCATGATCGACGCCAGCTTCATTACTGTCGGCAAGGACGTGACACAGCTGAAAGCCGATCTCGGCAACGACATTGCCGGGCGGCGCGCCGTCGCTGATGCGCGCGGCGACATTGCCCAAATCAAGGCGACGCTGGTCGAGTTCCGCGAACGCATCGATCGCATCGAAGCCAATGAGGATGGGCGCAGGCACGCCTGATTCTCCACCCTGGACCCTCCCCGGACCCTCTGCCTTCAACCCCAATCGTAACCCCAACCGCAACACGACCCAAAGCCCGCCACTTCGGCGGGCTTCGTCGTTTCAGGAGGACACCATGACCACGACCTTTTACCGACATTGGCGCGACGTGCCGCAGAGCACCTGGCGCTGGCCCAACTTTTCTCCCCCCGAGATCGCCTGCCGGGGCACCGGCAAGCTGCTGATCAACGATCCCGCACTCGACAAGCTTCAGGCGCTGCGCGACCGGCTGGGCAAGCCGCTGATCGTGCGTTCCGCCTATCGCAGCCCGGAACACAATCGTGCCGTCGGCGGCGCAAGCCGGTCCAAGCATATGGATGGCGCAGCCTTCGACATCGCCATGACGAACCACGACCCGGTGGCCTTCGAGGCTGCGGCGCGTGAGGTCGGGTTCCTGGGCTTCGGCTTCTATCCGCGCTCGGGCTTCATGCACGTCGATCTCGGCCCCGCCCGTCAATGGGGCCAGCGGTTCCCGGTCCGGGCGACCGCATTCGCAGCCGAGACGCCGCCCGCGCGTGAAGTGCTGGCACAGAGCCGCACCATGAAGGGCGGTGGCGCGGCCGGTGTTGCGACGCTTGGCGCGGCGGGTGTCGAGGTCGCGCAGAACGTCCTCACGGAAACTCAGTCAGCCGTCCTGCCGCTGGTGCCATACCTAGACACCCTGCGCTGGGTGTTCATCGCGGTAGCGCTCATTGGCATCGCCGTCACGATCTACGCCCGCCTCGACGACTGGAAGCGGGGGCGTCGGTGATCGCCGGGCTCCTCACCGGGATCGCCGGATCGGCATGGGCCTGCACAGCGCTGCGCTACGGCGCCATCGTCCTCGCTGTGCTCCTGTTCCTGCTGTCGCTTCGGCGCACCGGGGAACGAACGGGACGCCTCGCCGAACGCCTTGAAACCATGGAGAAGGCCAATGAAATCCAACGCCGGATGCTGGAAGCAGCAGCTCGCCGTCCTCGCGATCGCGACGAGCTTGCTCAGCGGCTGCGCGACGGTGAGTTCTGACGGAATGCTGACTGGGCCGTGTCCGCCTGTCGTCGAGTATAGCCGTGAGTTTCAGGCTCGGGCGGCCGAGGAGATCAGGTTGCTTCCGGGCCGATCGGCCGTCGCCGAGATGCTGAGCGATTACGCCGTGATGCGCGAGCAGGCGCGGGTCTGTCGATGAAAGGGCAGAGCCGCAGTCAAATTGATGGCATGGACGCCGCAATGCCGCTAATCTGTGAGCATGACACCGGTGGACGAAAAACGCGTCGCAGCCAAGCTTGCCAAGATCATGGCAATTCTGTGTGTGCGCAATACGCAGTTGGAAGGGCTGCATGCCGGCCTGGGGCCAATCACCCGGACCGGCGACTATTCGGATGTTTTTGTCATAGACGCGGATGGCCGGCGTATTCCGTGGACCGAGGTCTCACACATTGATGACGCCGAGATGCGCGAGCTTATGCGCGATATCGTCAACCGCCTCTACACGTTTCACCTCTGCGCCGATGATCCCAAGCTTCAGGCCCAGATCGAACGTTGGATGGCCGCCGCATCAAAATGGGACGAGCCGGAAATCGACCAGTTTATGATAACACCGGATCATTTACCTGCCGTTGATCGTTGATCGTTGAATTGGCGTTATTACCAAACTCATTTTACAACCGGCAGGTCCGAAAGTCGTGTTGTGTAGCGCGGGCTGCGGTAATCCGCACGCAAGTGCCAGGACCGCGTCATGCCTTCACTGGCCAGCACCATGGTTTTCTTTCCGAAACGGGCGTTCACCGCATCCAGCGCTGTCATCAGCGCCGGTGACCTCTGCGGCACATCGAAAAGTGTTCTGGGCCGATTTTCCAACGGCAGAAGATCATCCAGCATCACGCCCGCCTTGGTAAAGGCATAAAGCTTGTCCCCAGTTTTTGGCCAAGCGGCTAAGGCGCACCGCCTTGCAGCAGCAACCAGATCAAATGTGTCTGATGACATCGGCGTGAGCCTCGTGGTCCTGGATCCAGCATACTGGGGTCTATCCGCGCGGTGCCGGTTGGTGTGGTAAAATACTGTCAACGTACCAGCTACCAGCCCATGCTGACGGAGTTTTTCTGCCGCCCTTGTGGCATGGGCTGTAATGGCTTGAAACAGCGTATCAAAATCCTGCATCGGCGTGCCAGCTGAGCGAGATACGGCCATGCCCTTCCTTTGGGGCTCGACATCATCAAACGCAATGCAGGGCTCTCCCTGCAACTCCAGGACAGTCCGCTCCAGAACCACAGTGCCCATGCCCCGCGCCTGACGGAGGGGCATGGCGCGAAGTTCTGCGGCAGAATTGATGCCGATCCCCTTCAGCTTGGCCTCAGTTTTGCGCCCGATCCCCCAGATATCACCAACAGGGACCAGAGGCAGAAGCCAATCAGCCAGGGTTGGATCCATCATATCCAGAACGCCGCTGAATATCGGGTTCTTTTTGGCAATATCATTGGCGCACTTTGCAAGCGTCTTTGTGGGAGCGATGCCGACCCGGACCGGTACACCCACTCGTCGCAGCACTTCACGCCGCATGGCCTGTGCGTGGGCAACGCGATCCTTCAATCCGGCAAAGTCGAGAAAGCATTCATCGATGGAGTAGATTTCGACATTTGGTGCGTAGTCTTCGTAAACAGCAACAACACGGCGGCTGATGTCACCGTAGAGCGTGTAGTTTGAGGAAAAGACCCGGATCCCATGCGCCGCGATCTTGTCGCGGATCAGATGCAGGGGTTGTCCCATCTTGATACCAAGCGCCTTGGCCTCGTCACTGCGCGCCACAGCGCAGCCATCATTATTTGACAGTACGATAACTGGCACGCCCATCAGCGTTGGATCAAAGATCCGTTCTGCGCTGACATAGAAGTTCGCGCTGTCGCTGATTGCTATGGGCCGCGTCACCCCAGATCATACCGCCGCACAACGCCGGCGATGACGCCCCAAATTTCGCTACCCTCGTTCAATTCAATGTCGGGGAAGTCCTCGCGGCTGTTTGCAGGTGCGAGATAGAACTTGCCCGCACGCTTGCGCAATATTTTCGCAGTTACAGCGCCGTCGACCACCGCGAGTACGGCTCGGCCAAGGCGCCGCTTTCCGGCCCTGTCCACAGCAATGATGTCGCCGTCCCGAATGCCGACGTCCCAAAGGCAATCGCCTTCCACCCGCCACCAGAACGTCGAAGACGGGTGCCTCACGACCCATGCGATCGGATCGATTTCATCCTCAAGGTCATCACCTGCTGGAGATGGAAAGCCTGCGCTTGCGCGAACCGCAAAAAGTTGGACAGGTTGTCCCTGCGTGCGAATAGGCGCTTCGAACGGGTAGACTGGCATCCGCGACCCCCAAACTGTTCATGATATGTTCCATTTCTTCTGTCATATCGAGGCGATGAGTCAAGCCAGTCTGAATTGAAAAATACCGAACCTTGCCCGCCCGCGAGGTGCTGGCTGACAGCCGCACCATGAAGGGTGGAGGCGCGGCCGGAGTGGCGACGCTGGGCGCAGCCGGAGTTGAGGTTGCGCACAGCGTCCTCGCCGAGACCCAGACCGCGATCCTGCCGCTCGTGCCCTATCTCGACACGCTCCGCTGGGTGTTCATCGTGGTGGCACTCGGCGGCATCGCGGTCACGATCTACGCCCGGCTCGACGACTGGCGCCGGGGGCGGCGATGATTGCCACCTTTCTCGGCGCAATAGCCGCCAGCCCCTGGATGCGGGCGGCGATGCGCTACGGCGCCATCGTCCTCGCCGTGCTCCTGTTCCTGCTGTCGCTTCGAAAGTCAGGCGAGCGAGCGGGACGTTTCGCCGAACGTCTTGAAACCATGGAGAAGGCCAATGAAATCCAACGCCGGATGCTGGAGGCGGCGGCTCGCCGTCCTCGCGATCGGGGCGAGCTCGCTGACAGGCTGCGCGACGGTCGGTTCTGACGGCAGCGGGCCATGGGTCTGTCCGCCGGTTGTCGAGTATAGCCGGGAGCTCCAGGCAAGAGCTGCCGAGGAATTGGAGCTGTTGCCAAACGGCTCTGCCGTGGTCGAGATGATGAGTGACTATGCTGTGATGAGGGAGCAGGCGCGCAGTTTCTAATAGACTCTTGACTAATCCTATCATCGTTTCATAGGATTAATAATGGAGGATGTGTAGTGCAGAGACTGGAACACGAAAGCTTGCCGAGAAGAGTTGCTGATCAAATTCAGTCCCGAATTATTGAGGAGCACATGGTCGAAGGCGATCGCCTTCCAACTGAGCCAGCCCTCATGGCTCTCTTCGGCGTGAGCCGGACGGTAGTACGTGAGGCAGCGGCCCTTTTGACTAGCCGGGGTTTGGTGGAAGTTAGACCGCGGCGCGGCATGACGGTGCGGGCGCCCGATGGAAGCGGTGTGGCAGAGTCGCTCGCGGCTCAACTGCAGTTGAGCAGGGTGTCACTCGATCAGTTGCTTGAAGTCCGACTGACCCTTGAATCCGCGATGGCCCAAATAGCGGCGGTCAACCGTACAGAGGATGATCTGGGCCGTCTTGACGAAAACCTGACGCATATGGCCGATCTGAAAACCGACAGGGCCACGACCATTAACCTTGACATCTCGTTTCATGAAGCCGTCGCTGACGCGACCCACAACCCCTTCTTTCAAATGGTCATTCGGCCGATCAACGATCTGCTGAGGACGCTTTATATTGACAAGGTGGGATACATGTCGCTGCGCGATACGACGGTGATCGAACACCGCGCGATCGTCGACGCAATACGTGCGTCAAGCCCCGACGAGGCCGTCGCAGCGACGCGGACGCACCTTTCGCGCGTCAGCGAAAGCGTCCGTGACATGATCTCGAAAAGCGGCGGTCAATGGTCATGAAGGCCATCCGCGTTCTTGGTCCCGGCAACATTGCCATCGTCGACATCGCCGAGCCGGTATTCGCCCCGGATGATGTAGTCATCCGCGTTCTGGCTGTCGGGATCTGTGGCACGGATATCGAGATCATCGATGGCAATATGGCCTATTACAGTTCCGGTCTCGCGCAATATCCGATCACGCTGGGCCATGAATGGGTCGGGGTCGTCGAAACACTGGGGGCGAACGTCACCGACCTTGCCATCGGCGATAGAGTGGTGGGAGAAGTCAGCATCGGCTGCACCACCTGTTCAGACTGCATGTCTGGCGCATACCACCGGTGCTCCCGCCGCACCGAGACCGGGGTCATGAAGCGCGATGGCGGCCTTGCGGAGCTGGTTGTGCTTCCGGCACGGGCGGTTCACCGGATATCTTCAAGCATCGACCTCAAGGCTGCCGCGCTGGTGGAGCCGACGGCCATCGCTTACAACGGCGTTCGGCTCGCAGGTGTTTCGCCCGCCTCTCGGGTTGCGATCATTGGCGACGGGCCCATTGGACTGCTGCTTTTACAGGTAGCACGGGCATTCGGCGCGACACGGTCGGTGATGTTGGGGGCGGATACTCAACGACTTGAACTGGCAAGAAAACTTGACGCACGCGCCGCCATCGACGTGCGTGACGAAGCCTGGCGGGACGAATTCTCCGCGGCTTTCGACGGCTTGTCACCGGACGTTGTGCTGGAGGCGAGCGGCAGTCCTGACGGCGTCGATACTGCTATCGAAATCGCCGCAGCGGGCGCAACCATTGTCCTGCAGGGTCTGTGTGGCTGTAGGCCTCCGAAGGGGTTCGATCTCGACCGGATTGTGGTGAATGATCTGACTTTACGTGGTGCCCTCGGCAGTCCTGGCATCTGGCCTGCCGTAATCGGTCTGATCGAAAGCGGCGGGGTCGATCCGTCTGCGATTGTGACCCATGACATGCCGATATCGGCATTAAAGGAAGCATTGGCGATCATCCGTGCGCGCCAGGCCATCAAGCTTGTCCTGAGGCCAAACGCATGAGCGAGGGGCTCGTATGCACGGGCCTTGCCAAGACCTATGGCCGAGTCGCCGTTGTGCATGGCGTCGATCTTTCGCTCTGTCCGGGCGAGATCAGGGCAGTCGTCGGCGAGAACGGCGCTGGGAAGTCCACGCTCATGAAGATGATCTGCGGGATCGTGGAACCAACGCGCGGGACCATGGTCCTTGACGGCAAGCCTTTGGTGTTGCCTTCGCCGAGGGACGCATCAAGGGCCGGCATCGTGATCGTCCACCAAGAATTGCAGATCGTGCCGGCGTTGAACCTCGCCGATAACGTGATGCTCGTCCGGCCCCCGGGGATCATGGCAGTCCGCGGGTCGCGCGCCGAGACAGGGTTCGTCCGGTCCCTGTTCAACAAGGTCGGCTTGCATCGCGACCCGTCCGAACGGGCGTCGAGCCTGTCAGCGGCCGAGGCTCAGCTTCTCGAGGTGGCCAAGGCACTTGCTCTCAGGGCCCGGTTCATCGTCTTTGACGAGCCGACCTCGGCTCTGCCTCCCGCTGAGGTCGACCGACTTCTCGGATTGGTCGAGGCGTTGCGCAGGGAGGGACTCGGCATCCTCTATATCTCGCACCACCTGTCTGAAATCATGCGCATCGCCGACAGCATCACTATCCTGCGGGACGGCCGCTTGGTCGGCGATCTTCGCAAGGATGACACGTCGCTGGACGAGATCATCACGCGGATGGTCGACAGGCCGGTCTCGCTTTATGCGAATGCGTTGAAGCCCCGCAAACCGGAACTGGCCGTACACGCAAAAGGGCTGGCCACGCGATCGGTCTCCGGGGTTGAGTTCGAGCTTCACGCCGGCGAGATTTTGGGCTTCGCCGGATTGATCGGCTCGGGCATGCATGACGCGGCGATGGCGTTGGTCGGAGCCCACCTTTGGATCGCCGGAACGCTAGAGATCGATGGCCGAGATGTGCGGCTGTCGTCCCCACACGATGCCGCGCGCGCTGGAATTGTCCTCGTGCCGGAGGAGCGCAAGGAGCAAGCCATAATCCCTGACATGAGTGTGCACGACAATCTCCATGTTGGACGGTATGGACTGAATTCGCGGAACGGCATTCTGAACATCCGGGCGCTTGCCGAGACAACGCAAAGACTGGTTCTGGACTTCAACATCCGCCTCTCGTCTGCAAGCCAAGCGATCTCAACCTTGTCGGGTGGCAACCAGCAGAAGGCTGTCGTCGCGCGATGCGTCCAGTCCAACCCGCGGCTTCTGATCGTGAGCGAGCCAACGCGCGGAGTCGACATTGGCGCGAAGGACGAGATCCACCAACGCATCATCGACCTCGCGGCAGACGGTACGGCCATCATCGTTGTGTCCTCCGAGCTAGACGAGGTTCTGGCGCTGTCACACAGGGTAGCCGTCTTCTCAGAGCGGCGCATGGTCGCTCTGATCGACAAGGTCGAAGCAACGCCGACGCGGGTCATGGAGCTCGCCACACCAAGAAGGAAACGCGATCATGTCGCTGAATGAACAGGCCCCTGCGAACAAACGAGACAGGGAAACAACCTGGCGGCGGCTGTCGATCCTTTGGGAAGTGCCGGAACTTCGTCTGCTGATCGCGATTCTGATTGGTTTGACCATCCTTGCCTTCCTTTCGGACGCGTTTCTGACGGGCCGAAACCTGCGCTCAGTGCTGCTGGGATTCTCCTTCGTAGGGATAGCGGCGATCGGTCAGCTTTTGGTGATCATCACCGGCCGCATCGACCTGTCCTGCGGCTCCGTTATGGGTCTGGCGGGCATGGTTTGCGCGCTGACGATGGCGGCAGGCATGGGCATGTGGCTCGCCATGACGGCTGGCATCCTCGCCGGGGCTGCGGTTGGCCTCTTCAACGGCATCTTCAGCGTCCGGTTCGGTATTACCTCCTTCATCGTGACGCTTGGCACTTTGCAGATCGCACGCGGAATCACGGTAGGCCTCACCGAAGGTGGAACGGTGACCGGTTTTCCCGACCTGTTTCTCTTTTTGGGGTCCGGCAGGCTCGTCGGCGTACCAGTTCCGGTGATCATATTGATCGTCGTTGGCCTGATCGTCGCGGCATTCCTTCGCTACACCGGCGCGGGCAGGGAACTCTATGCCATTGGAGGCAACGAATCCGCCGCGCGGCTTGCTGGTGTTCCGGTCAAGCGGCTTCAGTACGCCGTGTTCGTCGCCAGCGGGACGCTTGCTGGACTTGCGGGAGTGCTCTTGACTGCCCGGCTCGGGGCTGCAGTCAGCAACGCGGCGGCAGGATACGAACTGACGATCATCGCCGCGGTCGTCATCGGTGGCGCCAGCCTCGCCGGCGGGTTCGGGACGGCCTTCGGCGTAGTGCTCGGCGCGCTCCTGATCGCCTTCGTGAACAACGCCCTCGTTCTACTCACGGTACCAACCTACTGGCAGCAGACATTTATCGGTGCCGTGATCGTCGCTGCCGCACTGCTGGACCGCCTCAGAAGATGAGCGGCCAACTCACCCCAACGAAAATTGAAAGGGAGGTCTACCATGACAAAAACTGTTGAATTGAACCGCCGAGAGTTGATCAAGCGTGGCGTCACAGTCGCCATAGGCGGCGCCACGGCGACCATGTTCCTGCCGCGCAAGGCGCGCGCCCAGGGCAGTGTATCGCTCGCATTCGTGCCCAAGGCGCTAAACAACCCAGTCTTCGAAATCACGCGTGCGGGTGCCGAAGATCGCGTTGCCGAACTTGAAGGCGTGAGTTTCCGCTGGGTCGGTCCAACCACCACGGACGCGGCCGCCCAATCCCAGATCATCGACGACCTGGTGGTGCAGGGCGTTGACGGCATCTGCCTGTCCTGCAATGACCCTGCCGCGCTTCTGCCCGCCATCAACCGCGCGATGAACGAAGGCGTCGCGGTCATCACATGGGACGCGGACTCTCCCGATAGCCAGCGTTTGACCAACGTGGCGATCGACCAGGAAGCGGCCGGAGCAATGGCCGGTCAGCAGATGGCCGCAAGGATCCAGTCGGGCAAGGTCGCGATCCTTACGGGCACACCGGGCGCGCTCAACCTAGAGCAGCGTCGCGACGGCTTTCTGCGCGGGATTGACGGCACCAACCTCGAAGTCATCGCGACCGATCCCAACTTTGACGACGTTCAGCGCGCTGTCGAGATTGTCGAGCAGCGGATCAACGCGACCCCCGATCTCGCTGGCTACTTTTTCGTCGGAATGTGGCCCTTCTTCGCGGATCTCGCGACCATGCCCCAGTTGCGACAGTTCGTGTCCGACGGCGGGGTCTGTGTGTCTCTCGACGCGCTCAGCGGTGCCATCGCGGCGGTCGAGCAGGGCTACTGTAGCGTCCTGATCGGCTATTCCTGGTATGGTTTCGGAACGTCGGCCGTCGACGTTCTCGTCGACTACATCCGTAATGGCGTGGAGCCGGCCGATCCGCTCCACACCGATCTCTTCATTGTCGATGAGAGCAACATCGCCGAATACGCGGCCCTCGACCGGGAGACGGAAGGCAAATGGTGACCGGTTCTGCGGCGAGGGAAGCATCGCCGCGCGATGTGGCGTGGTCTTACTGGACCGCAGAAATCGAACGCGATGTCGATAAAGTGCTGGCTCATTACCACCCGGATGCCGTGTTCGTGCCGAACGGCGTGGCCCTTCGGGGCCACGACCAGATCCGCACCTTCTATGAGGACAGCTGTCGGCGGTTTCCGATCCTCGAGGTCGAAATCTTGCGCGAAAGCGGCGATGGGTCCATCGCCGCGCTGGAGTGGAGCGCGGCGGTGACCGATCACGAGGGAACCCGTGTGCCCTTCGTCGGCGTGAACCTTGTTTCAATCGAGGACGGCCTTTTCCGTGAGGTTCGAGCCTATTTCGATACCTCAGCCCTCCCCTAACATGTGTCGGGGGCGTCCACAGGGGCGCCCCCGACAATGACCAAGGATCGGAATATGGATTTCACGCGTATTTCTTTAGGGGCCGGCGTGCTGCCCGAGGGTCCCCTCTGGGATCATCGGGTCCGCAGGCTCTATTGGGTCGATATCAACCAGGGCTTGCTTTGGTGTGCCTGGGATGGCGCGCTGCCGTCGGTGCTCTGGTCTGACGACGACTACTTGTCCGGCGTATGGCTGGCCCACGGCGGCAGGCTCGTTGTCGCGGGCGGACATGGCGTTCACCTGATATCTTCGGAGGGGGACGACCTCGGGCCGGTCCCCGGGGCGCCTAATCTTGAACGCAGGATGCGCTTCAATGACGGTGCGGTCGATCCTCAAGGGCGGCTCGTGATCGGGACAATGGGGCGAACAGAACAAGACTTTTCCCAGCCTCTTGGCAAACTCTATCGTGTCGATGCCAGGGGCGTTTGCGAAGAATTGATCACGGGGCTCACGATTTCGAATGGCGTTGGATGGTCGCCCGACGGCAGCCGGTTGTACGTCGCGGACACAATCCGTCGCCGTGTCCTCAATCTGCCTTATCCTATCCAATCTATGCCGCTCCTTGCGGACGACTGCGACGCGATTTCACTTGATGTCTTGCCCGACGGACTGACCGTTCGGTCGGACGGCACGCTAGTGGTGGCCTGCATCACGGCCGGACAACTCTTGCTGCTTCTCCCCTCTGGAGAGGTTCTGGATCGGGTCGAGTTGCCTGCAAGTTGCCCCACGGCCTGCTGCTTCGGCGGCATTGGGATGGACCGGTTGTTCGTAACGACATCCACGCATCTGCTGGCAACCGGCCACACCGAAAGCGAATCCGGACACGTGCTTGAAGGGAAGGGCCTGGGGTATGGGCGCCCCGAGGTCGAGTTCGGAGGGAACGTGTGATGCGGCCTTTCTTGGTTCTTGCCACAGACCCGATCGGTGGCGACGACAGCGCGCTGCGCGCCCCGGTCGAGGCGGCTGGCGGGACGCTGCTCACCCCGCAAGACGGGCCGCTCACGAATCATCTAGACCGCGTCGATGCGATCATCACAAATCTCGTGACCATAGACAGAGAAATGCTTGCTGCGACGCATCACTGCCGGATCGTCGCGCGTCTTGGCGTCGGCGTCGACTCGGTCGATGTTCAGGCTGCCACGGACGCCGGGATCTGGGTGACAAACGTGCCACACTACTGCACCGACGAGGTTGCGGAACACGCTCTGGCGCTGATCCTTGGTCTTCAGAGGCGCCTGCGCCGGTCGCAGCAGGATCTTGAGGCGGGCATCTGGAACCAGCTCTCGTATCGCGGCGTGAACCGGGCCGCGGATACTACCCTTGGCATAATCGGTCTTGGCCAGTTGGGACGAGCGACGGCGAAAAAGGCCATGGGCGTTGGATATCGAGTGGTGGGACATGATCCCGCGGTTACGAAGAATGATGAGATACCGGGAGTCGGGATCCTCGGGCTGGACGAGGTGCTGGCCAGTGCTGACATCGTGTCGCTGCATGTGCCACTCGTCGACCGCACCCGGCACCTGATCGATGCGCGGCGCATCGCTCAGATGAAACGCGGTGCCATACTCGTGAACGTATCGAGGGGCGGATTGGTCGATGAACATGCTCTGCTCAAGGCGCTGGATGAGGGCCGGTTAGGTGGTGCGGGCCTTGATGCATACGAGATGGAACCCCTCCCGCCCGACTCGCCCTTGCATGGGCATTCCGACCTCTTGTTGACCCCACACATTGCCTTTTTGTCCGAGCAATCCCTGATATCCCTTCAACGGCAGGCCGTTGATGAAGTCCTTCGCGCGCTCTCCGGCGGAAGGCCATCGAATCCAGTAAACGAGGTCGTGAAACATGAAGCGATTTGAGAACAAGACAATTGTCGTGACCGGGGCTGCCGCGGGCATCGGACTGGAGGCAGTGCGCCGCTTCGCGGCGGAAGGTGGGCAAGTGCTTGCCATCGACAGGGATCCGGCGACGCTGGAAACGGCGCTCGCCGACCTCTCCGGCAAGGTAAAAGCCGCGCAAGTCGATGTGACGGACGAGTCGGCGGTGACGGCTGCTGTTGATGCGTTGTCGCGGGTCGATGTCCTTTTCAACTGCGCCGGTATCGTCACCAACGGCAGCCTCTTGGACACTACTCGCGCCGATTGGGACCGGTCCTTTTTGGTGAACGTGACAGGCGGGTTCCTGATGGCAAAGGCCGTCCTGCCAAAGATGCTGGCCGAAGGCGGCGTCATCCTGAACATGGCGTCGATTGTTTCAAGCGAAAAAGGGTTACCAAACCGCTTCGCTTACGGCGCCTCGAAGGCGGCTGTCATCGGAATGACGAAGTCGATCGCAGCCGATTTTGTGACCCGGGGCATCCGTTGCAACGCGATATGTCCGGGGACGGTGGATACGCCATCGCTCAGGCAACGGCTTGCCGATACGGGTGACTACGAGGCCGCGATGAAGTCTTTTGTCGCACGCCAGCCCATGGGCCGACTTGCGCGAGCCGATGAGATCGCCGCGCTTGTCCTCTATCTCGCGTCGGATGACGCTGCATTTATGACCGGTCAGGCCGTTGCGTTTGACGGCGGAATTTCGATTTGAAAGGAAACTCCCCATGAAACTTGCCCGCATTGGCGCGCCCGGCGCAGAAACACTCGCCGCAGTGGATGGCGATGGCTTCTACCGCGACATCTCCTGGCGGTTCGCCGATCTGACGCCCGCCTTGCTGGCCGATCTCACGCCGCTTCATGCGCTTGATCTCGCGGCGTTTCCGGTCGTCGTGCCCGACCGCATAGGCCCCTGAGCGTGGCGGGCAGTGGGTCAAAGGCAAGTCTGCAGACACTTTCGGGCCGATAGGGCCGTGGCTGGTGACCCGCGACGAGGTGACCGACCCGCAAGCACTCAAGATGTGGCTCGAGGTGGACGGGCACCGTTACCAAGAGGGCAATACTGCGACAATGATCTTTGGGGTGGCGCAGCTTGTGGCCTACATCTCCCAGTTCATGAGTCTGCAGTCAACCGCGCCGTCGGCGGCGCGACCCGCTCCAAGCACCTCGACGGCGCAGCGTTCGACTGAAGTGGTCCTGCTTTTCTGGACAGGTTTGCGGCTTAGCCAAGATGCATCTGGGTTAAGTTTCATGCCGCTTGGTTCATCTGTATCGCACCAAAGTATGCGTCGTTGGGCGTTTGTTTTTCAAGCGCGGTGTGCGGCCGCTCATCGTTGTAAAATTCGATCCAGTCGTCGATGACGCGTTTGGCTTGGAAGCCGTCCTGCAGTTCGTGCAGATAGATGGCCTCCTGTTTCAGGGATCGCCAGAGCCTTTCGATGAAGATGTTGTCGAGATAGCGCCCCCGACCATCCATTGAGATTTTGATCTTGGCATCAGTCAGCGTGGTGATCCAGGCGGAGCCGGTGAACTGCGATCCTTGATCGCTGTTCATGATCTCTGGCTTTGGCAACAGCGCCGGACCTTGCCAGAGCCTCCACCAGGTCTGTCCAGAACCGTCGCCGCGACCAGCGGTTGAAGCGATTGTAGATCGTTGTCGAGGCACCATAGTCAGCGGGGCAATCACACCAACGACAACCAGACTTCAGAACATGGATGATGCCGCAGATGACCCGCCGATCATCAACACGACGCGCACCGGGTTGGTTTTTCGGCAAAAACGGCTCAATGACAGCCCATTGGGCATCCGAAAGCCAAAACAAGCGTGACATCGCAACCTCCAATCCATTGATTGGAAATCATGAATCTCATTTGCTAACGTAAATCAATGCATTGATTGGGTTTTAACCCTAGGAACCGTCATATCCAAGCTTTACAAGATCGGCATGCATCAGCTTCGCCGTTCGGCGCTCTTTGCGTGATTTGCGCTGATCAGTCGTCAGCCACGCTGTAAGATGTTTGGCATAAGGGTCCAGCTTGCTGGGACGATCCGGCACCTGAAATGCAGGTTCAACAATCCCCTCCCGCAGATACTTCTTGATCGTGTTGCGAGACACGCCCGTCCGCCGCGCGATCTCGCGAATGGGCATCTTCTCTCGCAGCGCCCATCGCCGAATAACTTTCAAAAATCCCATGTCTATCACTCCATGCGCCCCCAGCTGATTCAAGCCGGGGCAAGGTTGCACATGGGTCAATTCTCAATGACAATTTCTGCTGTTGCCGGGTCAGTTCTGGGTGGCATCCAACACGCATGCATCAGATCGACCGGTTCCGGGATGAGTTCGGCTATTCACTGCCGATGGTGGTTCGCAGAACCGGGCCTGGACTGCCATTCGCCAGCGGCACATGGATGCGCGCTTCATCGAGGTTGAAACCACCGAGGCGGCCATAGGTGCCGCCCGGCTTTGCATGAGCTGAGGCTGGCGGTGTCGGTGCTGGATGACACAGTACCGGGGAAGATTCGAACTTTTGGCCTCCTGAGTCCTGGTCTGGTAATCTATGGCACAGTCGACAGGTCAAAGGTTGGTCTTCAGAAGGATTTCCCTGCGGATGCGCTCCTGCGGGGAGAGGGTTTTGTGGCCATCAGCCTTGGCGCGCATCTTGCGGATGGCGCCGCGCACCAGATGGCCGGGATCCTGCGTGATCACAGCATCGATGCCACCATCTGACTGCGCCGCCTAGGTTGTGGCGTGCGCTCATGGACGATCACGACCGTCGCCGGATCAATGCTGCTTTGCGCCAGCTTGTTCGCGGCAATCGCTTGTATAGCGCAGGTCGCTTCGGTCGTGGACAAGGAAAATGAATTTGGTCCCAGGCATCCCAATTCTGCGGTTCAGCAAATCAGAGTGAACATAACCCGTTGATATGAATCAGTATAATTTCCAATGAGGCTCTTACAAATCGTGATCGGGTGTTGCGAGCGCAGCGGAGCGTTCCTGTGGGTCAAGCTCGAAGAACACAGCTTTTTGAAACTGGTGCGCCGAGGCAACCAGATTGCCAGGAAATGTGACGATGCGGGCGTTGAGCGCCTGCACATTGCCATTGTAGAGCCGCCGCGAGGCCGCGATCTGGTCCTCCGTCTCTTCGACCTGCTTCTGAAAGTTTGCAATGTTGCCGGTGGCAGTGATCTCGGGATTGTCTTCGGTGAACCCGATCAGCCGCGAAACGGCCTGCGAAAACTCCGCCTCGGTGGCCGAGATCAACGCCGGGTCATGGGTGTTGAGCGTGGCCATCGCCTTCTCGCGGGATGCAAGCACCCTGTCGAAGATTTCATTGTCGTGGCGTAGGGCCGCCTTGACAGCCTTGACCAGCTGCGGCGCCAGATCATGCCGCCTTTTGAGCTGAACCTCGATCCCGGCCCAGCCCTGTTCGACAACCGTCACCGCGCGCGCAAGGCCGTTGTAAAGCAGGATATAGCCGCCCAGACAGGCGCCAATAATCAGGAGTGGCAAAACAAGTGTGGCTGCGTCCATGGTTTCTACTCCACATAACGTTTGAAGGCGGTGGCTGCCGTTGCAAACTCTTCCACCAGGGCTGCAAAATGCTGGGACAATGCGCTCGGGTCGTCGCTCATCACGCGGTCAAAGCCGCCAATCCAAAGTGTCGGCCCATCCAGGATCACCTGAGCATTGTAGCGCTCGGCGAGGTCAATCAGCGAGGTTTGCGTTGCCGGCGTCAGCGCCTGCAGCAGTGCCTGCTCGGCGTCCGGGCCTCCCTGACCATCGATGAAGATCTTGAAACGGTTGTTGAACTGGGCAGATTCTGTCTTGAAGTCCCGCCAACTGTCCCGGCCCATGGCCTCGGCCAGCAGCGCCGCCCGTACCCTGGTGTCGCGCTCCAACCCATAGGCCATCAGCACGCCATATTGCGTGCCGCGGTTGGCCATGTTTCCAAAACCGTCCTGCCTGATGGATTTGGCGGCAAAGGTCGCATCAACGTCATAGCGGCCGATCGACATGCAAAACGGGATATCTGCCTTCGTGCGCCCCCAGAAAAGCCCGTTGGACACCATCGGAACAAGCTGACCAGGGCGCGGGCGGACGAGCTCGGGCACCTTAAGGGCAATGCGCTCAAACAGCGGGTCCATCTGATTGGAAATCTTGCCGCTACGCCGCATGGTCCGCTGCGATGGGACCACAAGCGGCCTGCGAAAGGCCCAGCCATTGCGCCGGGCAAGAGAGACCATGCGCCAGGCGTCGGATGCCGAGGATTTTGACAAGATGTCCGCGCCAATGAGCCCCGATACACTCACAATGATCATGGCGACAGCAAC
>Ga0307929_1001038_pt1 | contig 23382 bp, 27 predicted proteins | sample AceLakmetage1330_FD_203160 | JGI IMG/M metagenome (GOLD analysis project Ga0307929, IMG submission 203160) | Saline water microbial communities from Ace Lake, Antarctica - #1330 | ecosystem: Environmental > Aquatic > Non-marine Saline and Alkaline > Saline | place: Antarctica: Ace Lake...
AAAAAAGGTGATGACTTCAAACCTACAGTTTCGCCTGTAGCCACGAAGTACTATACTCACTACACTCATATAGCACAAAAAGAAATTAGAAAATAAAAAAGGTAATAGAAAAAAGGTGATGCCTTCGGACTAATGCATTTGGGGGGTGAATTAGAAAATGAAGGCATCAGAATGAAAATAAAAAAAAATGAATTACTTCACTATTTCAATTCCTAGTTCGTCATTCATAACTGCATTTTCTGATTGACGAATTTCATCTTTACCTAAAATCCAAGGACTTCTTACACCAGTTATAATAGTCATAACAGTTAGTTTTCCTTTCATTTCTTCGGTAATTCTAGCTCCCCAGATTACGTTTGCATCTGTATCTAGATTTTCAGTAACGATTTCTCCAATTTTATTAACTTCGTCAAGAGTCATGTCACTTCCACCAATAATTTGGATTAAAGCACCAGTAGCTCCTTCATAGTTAATATCTAACAATGGATTGCTTAAAGCACCATTAACAGCTTCTTCAACTCTATTGTTTGTGTCAGAAGAACCAACACCAATAGCTGCAACGCCTCCATTAGTCATAATTGTTTTTACGTCTGCATAATCTAAGTTTACTAAAGATGGAACTGCAATTGTTTCTACAATACCTTTAATCATAGTTGCAATTAATTCATTAGCAACGGCAAAAGCTTGTTGAATAGGTAAGTTACCTGCAATTTGAACCAATCTATTATTGTCAATTACAATAACAGTATCAGAAACTTTTCTTAATTGTTTCAAACCAAATTCAGCTTTGTCAACTCTTGCTCTTTCAATATTAAAAGGCATAGTAACTGTACCGATAACAATAGCGCCTGAGTCTTTAGCAACTTGAGCTACAACTGGGCAAGCGCCAGTACCAGTACCACCTCCCATTCCACCGCACACAAAGACCATGTCTGATCCTTTTAATACTTCTTTGATTTGGGATATTGATTCTTGAGCTGCTTCTGCGCCTCTTTCAGGCCATCCACCGCATCCTAATCCTTTTGTCAAATCTTTTCCAATTAAAAATTTTCTATCCGATTCTGTGATGTTAAGATGTTGTTTGTCAGTGTTACAAGCCATAATTTCAGCTCCTTTAACACCTTTTTTATAAAGCCAGTTAACCATGTTACCACCAGCTCCACCAACACCCATAACTTTGATATTAGCTTGTCCTACTTCGACCTCTCCAGGTCCCATTTCTTCTTGTTGTTTTAATGCGTTTTGTACGATAAAATCCATTTTTTAACCCCCTCCGGTTTCTTTTTTGAATCGTATATACTGCAAACTATATTTTACAATACAAAAACATTTATATTGTGGTTTGCTTAAGTACCTACTAGAACGAAATGTTTTCTTGCGTCAACAAGGATTCATGTGAAAAAGTTCAAACAAAAATTAAACACTGAGTTTCGCCAAAAACTCTTATATATTATTCTTTACTAATTTTTTATATAAATATTGTTAAACTGTAAAATCTAGGTTATAGAATATAATTCAATCAAAATAATCTTCATAACTAAAATTTGTATTGCCCTTAAAAGTACAAGCGCCAGTCTCTTCAACAATATTCCCGTCGAGAAATTCCCTATATTTTCCAATTAAAGAATTACAATCAGAACATCTTCTAAAATTAGTCCCAATCTCAATTTGAAATTCTTTATCATTAAGTTTAATAAATTTAGTTGGAACTTCAGCAGTTTCCTTAAAATAATTATACAAATTTCCAACAAATCTTATGTCTTTAATTGCATCAGAAATAGTAAAATGTAAAACACATTTCTTTGGAGCAGTTGTGCTCACCACTTCTTTTTTAATTTTAATACATCTTTGAAAACGTAATCTGTTCTTTTGTTCTTCATCAATTTTAGCAATCCTACCAGTAAGTTTGATACTTCCATCGGGATTAAATTCTACCATAAAAGTACATTTCAACACAGCATTTATAATTATTTCTACAAGAGAGCATAGCTTTTTATACTAACATAATTAATTCAACAATAAATGACATTAAATATCATAGGAATTGGATTAAAAGATGAAAAGTCAATTACAGTTGAAGGACTTAAAGTAATTAGAAATTCAGAGATAATCTATCTTGAAACTTACACATCCATATTAACTAATGCAACTCTTGAAGATTTAGAAAAATATTACGGAAAAGAAATTATTCCTGCAGATAGAGAATTAGTTGAAAAAAATGCAGAAGAAACCATCTTACACGATGCAAAGAAAAAAGAAGTTTGTTTTTTAGTTATTGGAGATCCCTTCTCTGCTACAACTCACATGGACATTTATCAAAGAGCAAAAGAAGAAAAAATCAAAGTTAATATAATCAATAATGTATCAATATTAAATGCAGTAGGCATAGTAGGTTTAGAATTATACAAATATGGAAAAGTTACTTCAATACCATACCATAATGAAAATGTTTCTACTCCCCTCGATGTTCACAATATGAATAAAAAGAATGGACTACACACATTGTTTTTATTAGATTTAAGACCTGAAGAAAATAAATTCATGTCATGCAAAGAAGCAACCGAATTTTTAATTTCTAAAGGTTTAGATGAAGAAGAAACAGTAATTTCCTGTGCTCAAATTGGTTCTAACAATCCAATAATTAAAACTTCTAAAGCAAAAGATGTTAAAGAAATTAAATCCTACCCACAGTGTTTAATTATTCCTGGAAACTTACATTTTATAGAAGAAGAATTAATTGAAAAATTTAAATAAAAAATGCTCAGAAGAAAATCTTCTGGCACGACTATAAGTCGAATAAAAAAATTATTTCTTATAAACTACAAAGTAATATACAATAGCTGTAATAATACTAAATAATAAAGCACATACAGTCCAGATTACTTTTGATGTTGTGTCCATTTTCTTTTGATTTGTAAATACATCCACAATTACCCAGATAATACAAACCAAACTTACTATTCCTAATACCCAATTTAAAAACATTTTTTTACCTCCCTAAATACATTTTCCTTCTTTACAAATTCCTTCACAGTTTTCCATTTTTATACCGCATCTTTTATTTTCACAGTATAATTCTGCCAACCTATCGTCACCAGCACAAAAATCGGATCTGCCATTAATAAAACTGGAATCATCATAACAAATTCCTTTAGTTTCAAATTCTTTTCCACCATCAGAATCATAACAACCAGATTTAGCAACTTCATCTTTTGCATCATCATCTGCTAAACCAGTTTCAGTTGATTCATCTTCATCATCATCGTCGTCATCATCACTAACTGATTTTTCTTTAACATAAATCGTAATTGTTTTCTCATTATTATTTTCTTTTAATTCTGTAATTTGATTATTTAAATCCACAGTAACGTTCACTTCATACTCGCCATAAGAATCAAATTCATAAGAAAAAGTATAAATTACAAATTCTTCAGTTGGAAGCATAGTCCCTCCATCATAAGTACCATTTTCTTCAATAATATTAGTTCCATCTCTCGACAAAACAACTCTATAATCAAATTTTTCACCTTCAATTCTTTGCACACCATAGTTTTGAACAGCAGCACTAATATCTAATTCTTGATTTAATTCAGGATATGAAGACTCAGTATAAATCTTAGGAATTAAGTCACCTTTAGTAGATAAAACTGTTTCTTGCCCAGTTTCATCAGATGTTGAATCGTCAGAATCTTTTGTTTTTGTTTCGTTATTTTCAGAGGTTTCTGCAGTACAAGCTACGAGTAATAGTAATATAGTTAAAATAATTGCCCATTTCATAAACTAACCCAAATCAAAGTAGTTAATAAATTTTATTAAATAAAACAGAGTCATTGGACATTTCCGAAAAATTTGCAACAGAATAACCACTGGTCACTGGACATGTTCCCGCATGAACTATTTAAAAGATTTTTAATTCACTTAAGTTAATTAAAAATGAATAATAAAAAATTAGCAGAATTTATTGGTATAATTCTTGGAGATGGACATCTTCACAAAAAACAAAATACAATTACAATAGTTGGAAGTTTAGAAGATATTCACTATTATAAAAAAATTGTTTCCCCACTTATTGAAGAGTTATTTGATATAAAACCAACAATAAAAAGAAGGAAAGATAGAAACGCATATTATATTTATTTTAATTCGAAAAAAACAATGGATTACTTAACTAAAGAAATAGGATTAATAAGAGGAAATAAAATAAATGCAATAATTCCTAGATTAATATCAAAAGATAAAAAATTAATTTTACATTTTTTAAGAGGACTGTTTGATACGGATGGATGTTTAAAATTTTCAAAACAATTAAAAGAAGTTAATTACTATCCCAGAATAAGATTAGCATTTAGAGAAAGTAATTTCACTTTAGAAATTAAAGAACTAATTTCCAAAATGGATTTTAATTTTAGCATGTGGAAAAGTGACAGATTCAATGGAGGAGTAATATATGAGAGATCAGGAAACAAAAATTTAGAAAAATGGTTTAAAATAATAAAGCCCAATAACCCTGTTCACACAAGTAAATATTATTTTTGGAAAAAATATGGGCATTATATACCAAGATCAAGCTTAAAAAGTAGAATAAATTCATTAAATTTAAAAATAGATACGTTTCACTAACATTTAATAGCCTCGAATTAGCCCCGTGGAAAAATTAACCGAAAGGTTGTTTTGCGGAGTGTAGTGGTCAATCATCTCGGATTTTGGAATCAAAAAACAAAGATTATCTGAAGTTTTTGATGAAAATGTCCGGGGACTCCAGTTCGAATCTGGGCGGGGCTATTATTTCTTTTCAACAAAAATAAGTAATAGCTAAAACCACATTCTAACAAAACTTTTTTATACAAAAACAATTACCATAAAATCATGAAAGCATCCTTAGTTCAACAAGAACTCAAAAAACTAGAAAATAAACAACAAGCTAAAGTTCTTCAAGGATTTTTTAAAACAGGCAAAGGACAATATGGTGAAGGTGATATATTCTTAGGAATTAAAGTTCCAGATTCAAGAAAAATTGCAAAGAAATTCAAAGACTTACCATTTAATGAAATTGACATATTACTGCATTCCAAGATTCATGAAGAACGAATGGTTGCAATTTTACTATTAGTACATAATTTTGAAAATGGAAAAAAAGAAGAAATTTACAAGTATTATCTTAAAAACACCACCAAAATAAACAACTGGGATTTAGTTGATTTATCGGCTCCAAAGATTGTTGGAAATTATTTATTAAATAAAGATAAAGACATTTTATACAAACTAGCAAAAAGTCAAAACCTATGGGAAAAAAGAATAGCCATTGTGTCTACTTGGACTTTTATAAGAGAAAGACAATTCAAAGATACATTAAAAATTTCAGAAATATTACTTAATGATAAACACGATTTAATTCACAAATCCATTGGTTGGATGTTAAGAGAAGTAGGGAAAAAAGATCAAAAAGTTTTAGAAGAATTCTTAAATAAACATATCAAACAAATGCCCAGAACCACATTAAGATACGCTATTGAAAGATTTGAAGAAAATAAAAGAAAAAGTTATTTAAAAAAATGACTCAAGTTTCCATTTCTTTGCAGTAAAGGCCTATCAAGATACAAAGGACCATGATAATCACTACCATAAGTAATAATTAATCCTTGCTCTTTTGCAAATTCTTTAAATGGTTTATTTTTACCACTATAATTAGGTTGAATTTCTAAACCATTAATTTCAAGTTTAATCAAATCACTTAATTCTTTTGGACTTGAAACTTGCTTAAAAGGATGCGCCACTATTGCAATTCCACCAGCTTGATGAATACCACTAATTGCATCTTTAGCAGTTACTTTAGGACATTCTACTGTTTTTGCAAGCGTTCCGTTACCAAGATATTTGTAATAAGCGTCCAAATAAGTTAATTCACCGTTATACTTTCTACATTCTTTATCTAAAACTAAAGTCATTGTTAAATTGCCAGTACCCAATCTTGATTCTGGAAATCTATTGTACAACTTTTCAAAAGTTATTGGAACACCTTGATCTTTTAATATCTCTATTTTTTGTCTTACAATATTTGCTTGACATTCTCTTGAATAAGTGAGTAATTCTTGAAAAGATCTATTTTCAACATCAAAATTATAACCTAAAATATGAAATTTAGGAGTTGTAATCTCAACACCAGATAAAACTTTAACATCCCACTCTTGCCCTTCTTTTAAAGCCCTTTGATAACCCTTTGTTGAATCATGGTCTGTTATTGCCACTACTTGAGTTCCCAACATTGCTGCATTTCTTACATTATCTTCAGGCATTAATGTACCATCTGAATAAATGGTGTGCATGTGCAAATCAACATATTTCATTTTTATTACCTCGTAAAACATATTAACATAAAGAAACATTTATATATTTCTTATATCATTTATATCAATTATATAAATATGAAACGAAAACTGATAAAACAAGCCGGACAAGCAGTAACAATTACATTACCAATTGAATGGGTAAGAAATATAGGCGTTAAAGCAGGAGACGAAGTAGATTTGGAAATGGGTGAAAAAGACCTAATTATCCGATCCTGCAAGCAAGTTACAAGCAAAAAAACCAAAATTGACATGAATGGTTTTAATAAAAGAATGAAATACATTTACATTAATTCTGCTTATGCAAAAGGAATTGATGAAATTAAAATTGAAAACTGCAAAATATATCCTGGATTAAATCAAAATGTCGGCTACGCTATAATCGATCAAAAAGAAAACAACTATACAATTAAAGAAATAAGCGGAGCATTATCTGAAAATTTAGATGAAGTATTTAAAAGAGTTTTTCAAATGATAATTAGATTTTACAATTCCGCAATAAATTCAGTATTTGGAAAAGAAAAAGAAGACATTTTAACAGTACAAAAAAAAGATCAAGAAATAAATAAATTCACACTATTTTTACAAAGATCAATAATGAAAAGAAATTATTCCAATCAAGAAGAAGGAAAAATTATGTTTGCTTTCTCATTTTCTTTAGAACAGATAGGAGATGATATCTTAAGATTTTGGAGAACAGATATAGATAATAAAATTAAAAAAAATGACGAATTAAAAGAAATTATTAACATTTCAAAAGAATCTCTTTTAAAAGCATTCGAAGTATATTATCATTCAAGCTATGAAAAAGTAAAAGAGTTAATTGACCTCAAACAACTAATCAGAGAGAAAGCTTCAAAAACCCTGACAAAAAACAACTCTCAGATAATAGCTCATGCAATTAAAATTGTAGAAGAATCAGCAGACTTAACACATTTGTCATTAATGAAAAAATTAAAGGTTAAACAATGAAATCATTTTGGAAAGCAGTAAACGGCGTAATAAGTGAAGCAGACATAATACTTCATATAGTAGATGCAAGAAATGTTAATGAAACTAGAAATAAAGAAATAGAAAACAAAGTTAAAAAAAAAGTACTAATTTATGTAATTAATAAATGTGATTTAGTCGATAAAGACATTTTAGAAAGAGAGAAAAAAGAACTAAAAAATTCTGTATTTGTTTCTTCAACAGAATATCATGGAATGAGAAAATTAAAAGAAAAGATAATAATTGCAGGTAAAAGACTTGGAATTGAAAAACCAAGAGTTGGAGTACTAGGTTATCCTAATGTTGGAAAAAGCTCAGTAATTAACGCATTAAAAGGTAAAGGATCTGCAAGAACTTCATCGCAATCAGGTTTTACAAAAGGAAAGCAAGATATTGCAGCTAAAAAATTTACACTTATTGATACTCCAGGAGTTATACCATATAAAGAAGAAGAAAGTGCTTTAAATGGAAGTATTGATTTTTCCAAAGTAAAAGAACCAGAAGTTGCAGTTTATGATTTAATGGAAAAATTTCCAGATTTATTAAAATTTTATAAAGTTGAAGACTTAGATGAATTAGCAATTAAAAAAAATTTCTTAAAGAAAAAAGCAGAACCAGACAGTAATAGAGCAGCAAGATTTATTCTAAAAGAGTGGCAAGAAGGAAAGATAAACTTTAAAAGTTGAACTCATCCTAGTCCACAAATGATTACTTGTAAAGAATGTGATGGAAAATGTTGTAAATATATTGCAATAGAAGTAGACGAACCAGAAGACAGAGAAGACTTCGATCAAATGATTTGGCAATTATGTCATGAAGGAATTTCAATCTACATTGACAATGATAACGATTGGATTGTTGAAGTAAAAACCAATTGCAAATATCTTGATGAAAATAATTCTTGTAAAATTCATGAAAAGGTTCTTGACCCAAATAATGAAAACCCAATTAAAGAACCAGATTTCTGCAAGAAACATTCCATGGAAAACTGTGAAATGAATGGAGAAGGTTTACCACACAAACTGCTTTTTTCAAAACCAGAAGACATAATCAAATATATGGAATTAAAGGGAATAAAATATTAATGAATACCCTCTATACACATTAACCAATATGATTTTCTTTTTTTTAATTCTTTATCAGAAGCAATAATTACACTTCCCCTATAACCAAACAGTCCAGGTTTTATTGTTGCTTCACAAAAATAACCTACCTTATAAGGAAGAGAAGTTCTTCTAAGTAATGAAGGATCCAATAATAAATTAGTAATCCAAGGATTTTGAAAATTTACTTTTACCCCCTCTTGTAACTGTAATATTCTTTTAACATCTACATCTAAAGCCATAAAGTGAAGAATTCAAAATCATTTTATAAAGCTAACCTTTAAATATATAGTTTTAATACCAACTATAAAATGAAATCAGAACTAAATAAAGAATTTGAAGAAGCTTTCAAAAGCTATAAAGAAGAATTAGGATTTAATAGCAGCTTAGAAAAATTAGACAGTATTTTTTTTATAAGAGATCAAATTCAAAGAGAAGATTACATCAGCAAGGATTTAGGCAGACAAGTTGCAAGAAGAATTGTCGATTTGTACAATTCTTGGCTAGGATACATACACGGATTAATGATGCCAAATCCAAGCTCTATGTTTTCAGTTACTGAATCACAAATGTTTGATGAACAAGAAAAAGAAGAATTAATCAAACTAATGAATAAAGCATTAGAATTAACCACCAGAAATACATTAATTGGACTAAATAATGATAAAGAAAAGGAAAAAGAATTTATCGATTATTCTGTAGAATTTTGGGATAACGAATTCAAACCAAAATTAATCAAAATGATGAATAAAATTAATTTAGATTGGGATGAAAAAGCCAAAGAATAATTTTTTTTATTAAATTTTATTATTAGTTTTAAATGCACATCAAAAATAAATAGAAAATAATTAAGGCAATACATCAAAATCGTCTCCCTCAATGATTTTAACACCCATTTTTTTCCATTCTTTTATGAAAGGGTATAGTTTACCTTGTCTTACAGCAAGACATCGACTAGACAATTTAACACAATTCTTTCCCACAAAAATAGGAAACTCTTTACAAACTTTAGGTCGAAGTCTTTTTTTATGAATTAAACATTTAAAATCTTTTAAACTTGGACAACCATTACAACCAAGATTTAATGAATAAGTTCCATTCTCCAATTTCTTAATTTCATGCTGCAAATTAGAAGGAGTATTAACTACAGTAAGTAATTCTTTTGGTTGTAAAATTAAATATCCTTTCCTACAACAATAAGCACCACATTCTTCAAAACAAAAATCACCAATTGCTTTCCTTGCTTTTTGAGCAATATATTCTGCATTCATGAGTAAAATAATAACAAAAAGAGAGTATTTAAAGCTATGCTTAATCATTAGATTAATTAGGTAATTCTTTTAAAAATCCATTTGGAAACAAAATTTATTTCAACAAGAACTAACAACATTTGAGAAAGAATATTTTTATAACATCATTTCACTCTGAGCATAAAGCTTTCTTTTTTGACGAAACCTTTATAAAATACCCTTAATATTTATACAATATTCGAGAGATGTGTCGGTTACGGCTTACACATGCTGGAGACTTAGCAAAGACTACTTCTCCTAGAGGATTAAAAAATGGCAAGAATGCACTCAAGAGACAAAGGAAAATCCAAATCTTACAAACCAATAGATAAAAAAATTGGACCTTGGATGAAATACAAACCAAAAGAAATTGAAATGTTAATTAGTAAACTAGCAAAGGCAGGAAATACTTCTTCAGAAATTGGCTTACACTTACGTGACCAGTATGGTATTCCAGACGTTAAAGCTATTTTAAATAAAGGAATTACTCAAGTATTAAAAGAAAAAGATCTTCTTCCTGAAATTCCAGAAGACGTTATGGAATTATTAAAAAAAGAAGCTTTCCTTAACAAACACCTTGAAAAAAATCATAAAGATGAAGGTGCTAAAAGAGGATTAATCTTAACACAATCAAAAACTAAAAGATTGGTTAAATATTACAGAAGAACTGGAAAATTACCAGTGGACTGGAAATATGACCCAAAAAAGATTGCTCTATTGGTAGAGTAATTTTTTACCAATTTATTTATAACAAAAATATTTTTTTATTTTTGAACATTTTATATTGACAAAGTATCACGAATTTAAGGAATTTATTGAAAGCGAAGCAAAAAAATTCGAAGGAGAACATATAAGAATTATATCTCATTTGGACTCAGACGGAATAGCCGCTGCTTCAATATTAGTCCAATTATGTAATTTATTAAACAAAAGTTATTCTGTATCTATTTTACCACAATTAGATCATGATTCTTTAATTAAAATTTCAAAAGAAGATAATGAAGTTTTTGTTTTTTCAGATATTGGAAGTAATCAGATTTCTTTAATTAATTCTTTAATGAAAGACAAAAAAGTATTCATATTAGACCACCACAAACCAGAAAATGTAAAAACAAATGCAGTTCATATTAACCCGCATTTGTTTGGTATTGATGGAAGTACCGAAATATCAGGAAGCGGAGTAGTTTATCTATTTGCAAGAGCAATACATGAAGGAATTAAAGAGTTTTCCTACATTCCAATCATTGGTGCTATTGGAGATGTACAAGAAAATAAAGGGTTTAAAACATTAAATAATGAGATTTTAGAAGACGCACTTAATTACAAAAAAATAAGAAGAGTTAAAGGACTTAATTTGTTTGGACTACAAACCAGACCTTTACATAAATTATTAGAATACTGCACAGATTTTAATTTGCCAGGAATTACTGCTTGTGAATCAGGAACAATACAATTTTTACAAGAAATTGGAATTAACCCAAAAGATGAAGGAAGATGGAAAAAATTCTACGATTTAACTGGAGATGAAATTGACCGTTTAGTTAGAGGATTAATTTTAAGAAGAAAAAATGAAGAAAATCCTGAAGCAATAATTGGAGTAAGATATACACTAGTAGAAGAAAGACACGATAGTCCATTTTACGATTTAAAAGAATTTTCAACAATTTTAAACAGCTGTGGAAGATTAAAAAAATATTCTTATGGAATTGGAGCTTGTTTAGGTGATAAAAAAGCTAAAAAAGATGCAATACAAGCATTAAGCGATTATAAAAAAGAAATTGTTACATTCATGGATTGGTTTAAAAAAAATAGAGGAAATGAAAGAGTAATTGAAGGTGACAATTATATTATTATTGATGGTAAAAAAAATGTACCTGCAACAATGATTGGAACAATGGCATCAATAATTTCAAAATCAAGACTAGTTGAAAAAAACATATTTGTATTAGGATTGGCAAGACAAGAAAAACAAACTAAAGTTAGTTTAAGAATTTCTTCAAGAAATAATTCTGTTGACTTAAGAAAAATAATTAGTAAAATTACTACTGAAGTTGGTGGTGAATCTGGCGGACATCAATTTGCAGCAGGAGCAATTATAGATTTTGATAAAGAACAAGACTTTATTAAAAAGGCAAAGGAAGTATTACAAGAGTCCGTAATTAGTTAAATCCCTTTCTAATTTACCCGGAAATTGATATAAATGAGTGTGAATTATACCAGCTTTTTTTGCAGAGATTAGATTATCTTGACTATCATCAACAAATAAAGTAGTTTCTGGATTTGCATCAAGACTTTGCATTGTAAGCTCAAATGCCTTAGGATTTTGTTTTGTAAATGCCAAATCAAATGAATAATATTTTTCATCAAATAAGTCCATAAAAGAATGAACTTTGTGAATATAATCCACCCATTCAATTGAATGATCAGATAACAAATAAACTTTATTTCCATTCTCTTTTAAAGCTTTAACAACATCAATAGCATTACCAGGCATTTTAACAAAATTATTTCTTACTACTCGTTTAAAATAAGGTATTGAAAGATCATAACTACCTTCTTGAATTACTTTAGACCAATAATCATCTTCAGAAATCTTACCTTCAAACAATTGAATTAATTTTTCTCCATTTAAATGTTTCATAACTTGCCTATCGTGAGAATTAGTAGCTTTTGCAATAACTTCTTCTACTCCATATAGACCTTGAATACATACTTCACTTAAGTCAAAAATAACAGTTTCAATCATATAAAAAAAGAATTAAACATTGTTAATAAAGATAATTGATAAAAAAAATAAAATTAAAGCATTGATCTGATTTTTTCAATATTTTCAGCAACATCATTACCAGCTTTAGTTAAAGTTAATAATTTTAGTCTTCCTTGCTTATCAAAGTTGATTAATCCAGATCTTTCCATTTCTTGTAATACTTTCACAACATGAGAATATGTACAATCTATTTTTTTAGCTAAACTAGAAGCGTATAATTCACCTTTAGCATTCATTAATTCTACCAACATCATAGCTGGTTTTTCTCTAAATAACACATTGAATATCTTTTTATTTTTCACTTTTATTCCCCCCGAAATCTTCTCTTACCACCTCTGTATTATATATTTTAGGTAATGCCTTTGCATTTAAATATGTTTCGGATTTCATTTCCAAAAATATATATAAAAAAACAAAAAACTTAAAAATGACCACAATTAAAGAATATAATGTCTCAACAATTCATCATATTAAGTACAGCTCGAACAGGGTCAAATCTATTAATTAGTTTACTTAATAAGAATACAAAAGTCAAAACCGACGGAGAAATCTTTAACTTTTTTTCTTTAAAAAAAGAAAACTTAATTAGTGTTTTAAATAATCCAAAGAATTATCTTAATAGACATTTGAAATCTAATAATTTAGTTGAAGCCAAGGGTTTCAAAATTTTTTATAATCATTGTCTTAAAGGTTGCCTTAATTTCTTTAGACAAAAAAAATCAGAAAAAGATTTTAATCAAAAATTTTTAAAAGATCTTTATAAAAATGAAGAAATTCTTAACCAAATAAACATTGAAGAAAAAGAAGAAAAAATTGAAGAGATATGGAATTTAATAAAAAATAATAAAAACATCAAAGTTATTCACTTAAAAAGACTCAACATACTTAACACTTTTATTTCTTTAAAAACCGCATTTCTAACCAATATGTGGGTAACAAAAAATACGAACGAAATTAGTGATCCCATTTTAAAATTAGATTATGAAGAATGTTTAAATTTTTTTAAAAGAATTAAAAATTATGAAAAAAAATATGATGAATTTTTTTCTGACCATGAAAAAATTGAAGTTACTTACGAAGAACTTGTTAATAATCAAGAAGTAATAATGAGAAAAATATTTGTATTTTTAGAAGTGGAGTATGTAGAAGGTAAGAGCGCATTAAAAAAACAAAGTAAAAAAAGTCTAAAAGATAGAATTCAAAATTATTATGAACTAAAAGAAAAATTCAAAAACACACCTTACATTTATTATTTTGAGGATTAAACAGAAAGATATAAATACTTATTATCCAATAATAAGGTTATGAAGATTATGAATAAGATGAATTTTTCTAAATCAAAAAGACTTTTTAAGAGAATAATGTCTGTTTTAACAGCATTTCTTATCCTTGCAGGTTCAGGAATAATTGTAAATATGTTAATTATTGCAGGAAAATGGGAAGAAATGAGTGAAATGGGTTTTGTTTCACAATCTGCAATGTCTCTTCCAGTATATTTTTTAGTATTAGCAACAATTGCATTTCTAATATATGAATTAAATAAAAATTTGCAAAATAGTGCTGTTGCAATTGGTTTAGTGCTTGCTTTAATGATGTCTTTGCCTGAATTGATAAATTCTGTATATTATGTGATTCCATTGTCTGTTACGGTTTGGACAATAGCAAATAACTTCTTTTCTATAACTTTAGCTAGTTATGTGTTTTATATGATGTGGAACTAAAAAACCCTTTATTGTATTAAAATACCGACAATCTTTATAAATTAGGTTTTGTTACTCCTGTAGATGAACGAAACGGTAGAGACTGTAAGAGATAAAGACGATTTAGGTGCATTTCATTTAAATAAAAAATTATGTCAAGGTGGAATGGGAAGTTTATTAGAAGTAGAATTAACTGAAGGTCACCCATTAAAAAAACGTGTTCTTGGAAGTATTTTAGCTTGGAGTGAAGTTACAAGTGCAAAAATACGAAATATGGATCATTTTAAATCAATAAAACAAAAAATTGAAAGAGGATCAAAAAAATTATCACGTCTTAGAGAATCAAGAGATAATTATGAAGGAACATTATTTGACACTAAAAATAGTGAAATTAATGGCGAAGAAAAAAAATTAACACAATTAGAAGATGAATTAAGAGAATTTCAATATAAATGGGTTCAAAATAGAACTTGTGAACTAGAGAAATCAGAATTACGTTATATTCACGATGAAATTATAACTCATGGAAGAACAATTCCTGCAGACGGCGTATATGCTATGAAAAGATCATTAAGTCAGGAACCAAGATTATTAAGAAGATTTAAACATGAATTTATTCAAACTAATACTATTAATGGACTTAAAGAAGGAAGAGAATTATTTGTTGAAGCCTATGCATTACTATTAAATTCAAGAAATAATACAATGGATAGTTATATCATGGAACTTTTAAGAAAAGCCATCCCATTAGATCATTATGTTACTGGAAAGGCCAAATGTTCTCTTGATGAAAAACTTGAAATGTTATGTACTGTTTGTGATGGATTAACTGTTCTTCATAAAGAAGGGATAATTCATAGAGATATTAAACCTCAAAATATAGTTCAAAGTGTTTCTGCTAAAAGAAAAGTTAAAATTATTGATTTAGGAATTGCTAAAGATTTAGCTGGTGCCTCAACAACCATGGAAAATGGAGCAATTGGAACACCACTTTACATGCATCCTTTACAAACTATGCAAAGTAAATTTGCAGAACCATGTTTTGATATTCACGCATTAGTTGCAACTGCTCACCATATTATGTTGGGAAAAGCACCATATGATTTATTTGTTGATAGTGATACAAAAACAATTCACGAATGCAAAAGTCAAATTCCAAATTATAGAATGGAATTAATTAGAAATAGACAATATGAAATGGTTGAACCTGCATTATTATTTGACGTTCCAGAATTACTTAGTAAAGTTCTTATGAAAGGTCTTCATGACGGTTATAAAACAGCTGAAGATCTTAAACAAGCATTTCAAATGTGCAGAGAAGAACTAAAACCAATTTATCTAAGAAGGAAACATTTAAATCCTAAAGAAGTTCCAGATAGTGTTAAGCAATCTAAAAAAGGCGGTTTGAAAAAATATATCGCGATTAGTGCTGCTGTTGCAACTTTAGCTGCAGGAGGAATTGCTTATACTTTATTTGGAAATAGTAAACCAGTTGCAAAAGTAGAAGAAGTTCAACCACGGTTGACAGAACAAGTTCAACAACAAGGTGGACTGGAAGAGAAAGTTGTACCAACTATGAAAGGTTGTGTACTTGATATTGATTTCAATGATGTTTATGAAAAAGACGGACAAACTTACGTAAGAGACAAATCAGGCAATGGTAATAACGGAAGAGTTTATGGTGCAACTGTTATTAAAGATAGTGAAGGAACATATATGTCTTTTGACGGCATTGATGATTATATTGAATTTGATTTAAGTCCGACGTTGAATCCAGAAGAACCAACACCGAGAAGTATATCTGCAAGAATAAGATTAAATAATACTAAAAGGAGACAAAGTATTGTTTCAACATTTGGAGAAGAAAATGGGTCTGAATTAAGAGTTGATAATGGAGAAATAATTAATATTATTTATGTAAATAACAAACAAAAATTTTCAACTTATCTTTTAAGTCAAAAAGATCAAAATGAATGGCTCTTTATCGGATGCACATTAGATCAACTTCAAAATAGATTTTATATTAATGGAAAACTTATTAAAAGATCTTCTGTTAATAGTCCAAATTTAAATCGTAATAACAAACTAATACTTGGACGGGCCGCACTATATGAAAATTTATTCTTAGAAGGTCAAATTGAAAGATTACAGATATTTAACAAATCTTTAGATCAAACAAAGATGACCGAGATTAGTTTATATAAATAAGATTTTACTTAAAAATTTATTTGGTTTTAATTGAAATAATTTAAATGAAAATTTTACATATTTGCACACAGGATAATGGTGGTGCAGGCATAGCCACATTAAGATTACATAAAGGTCTTTTAAATTTAAAAATAGATAGTAAAATGTTAATCTTAAAATCAAATTCAGTTTCTAAAGAACTTTATTCATTATTTAACGATTTAACAAAATTTCAAAGAATAATATACACTACTAAAAAAAGAATTAATAACTATTTAATTTGTCAAAAAAACAAAAAAAGGCCAAATCATTTAGAAATATTTACATATAATAACAAAGGTTATGACATTAGTAATCACAAATTAGTCAAAGAAGCAGACATAATAAATCTTCATTGGATTGAAAATTTCGTTGACTATAAAAAATTCTTTTCAAAAGTTAAAAAACCCATAGTTTGGACATTACATGATATGAATCCCCTTACAGGTGGTTGTCATCACAGTGATGAATGTGAAAAATATTCAAATCATTGTAATAAGTGTTTTCAACTAAATTCAAAAAATAAAAAAGATATATCATACAAAATATTTGAAATTAAAGAGAATTTAATTCATAATTTAAATATAAAAATTATTGCCCCAAGTCAATGGTTGTTAAAATGTGCAGAAAAAAGTGAAATATTTAAAAATAAAGAAAAAAAATGCATTCCAAATGGTGTCCCTATTGAAAACTTTAGAATAATAAATAAAGAAAATTGTAGAGAAATCATTAAATTATCAAAAAAGAAATTTGTAATTTTATTTTGTGCTGAAAGTATAAATAAATACAGAAAAGGATCAACATTTTTAATAAAAGCATTAGAACATCTTAAAAACGAAATGGATACATCACAAATAACTTTACTAATGATTGGAAAGAAAAAAAACAATTTAGATTATAATTTTGATATTAAACAATTAGGATACATACAAAATGAAGATTTTTTATCAGTAGGATATAATTCTGCCGATCTTTTTGTAATTCCTTCATTAGCTGAAAATTTACCAAATACAATTATAGAATCAATGAGTTGTGGAACTCCTGTTGTTGGATTTAATGTTGGCGGAATTCCTGAATTAATAAAAGATAATAAAAACGGATTATTAGCTAACTATAAAGATTCTAAAGATTTGGCAAAAAAAATCAAATGGATGATTGAACACCCTGAAGAAAGAAAAAAAATGGGAATAAATGCAAGAAAATTTATTGAAGAAGAGTTTTCTCAGGAAATTCAAGCAAAAGAATATATTAAAGAATATGAAAAACTTATTGAAAAATGATGCCTCTTAATTAAAAATGGACCTAAATAAAAATTCAAAAATAACTTTTGGAATAATTGTACTTAATGGAGAACCATTTACGAGATATTGCTTGAGATCCCTCTATCCATTTGCTCATGAGATAATTGTTGTTGAAGGAGCCTGTGAAGGTGCTAAAAATATAGCTACCAAAGAAGGACATTCAAGAGATGGTACTCTTGAAATTTTACAAATATTTAAAGAAAAAGAAGATACTGAAAATAAAATTAAGATCATTACTGCCGAGAATGAAGGACATAAAAATGGATTTTGGCCTGGTGAAAAAAATGAGATGTCGCAAGCTTATGCTAAAAGAGCCACTGGAAATTATCTTTGGCAAGTTGATATTGACGAATTTTATAAAGAAAAAGACATGAAAAAAATAATAGAAATACTAATTAACAAACCAAATATTACTGCATTTTCTTTTAAACAAATTAGTTTTTGGGGAGGTATAGAATATTTCACAGATGGTTTTTTATTTAGAAGTAAAAAAAATAAATATTGGGCTGAAAGAGTTCCAAGATTATTTAAATGGGGAGAAAACTATAAATATGTTACTCATAGACCAGCTACAATTCATAATGAAAAAAATGAAGATGTTAAAAAATTAAATTGGGAAAAGGGCAATTTGACAATTAAAAATAAAATATTTATGTATCATTATTCATTATTATTCCCAAAACAAGTTATTGAAAAATGTGATTACTATCAATTAGCAAATTGGAACCAAAATAACAAGATAATTGAATGGGCACAAAACTCTTATATAAAACTAAATAAACCATTCAAAGTACATAATGTTAATGAGTATCAAAGCTGGTTAGAAAGATTTAAAGGAGAACATCCAAAACAAATAGTGAAAATGATGGAAGATATTGAAAATAATAAAATTAATTGTGAATTACGAAAAACTGAAGATATTGAAAAAATATTAAAATCATTTAAATATAAATTTAAAAAAATCATTTTAAAATATCCATATAATTATTTCAAAAAAATAATGGATTTAAAACCAAAAATAAAGAATTTAATTATGAAAAAAAACAATCATAAATATATAAGACCGTGATTTTAAATAATTTAACAAAAAAAACACAAAGAAACTTATTAGATTACATTTTATTAATTATTATTTTTATATATTGTTTACAAATGCCGATTATTTCAAGATACATAATCCTTTTAGGAATACCAATTATTATCTTTACTAATCCAAATTTACTTTTAAAAAAATTAACAAATACTTTTTTATTACTTGGATTTTTAAGTAGTTATTATTTAATTATATTTTGGCATGGAATTTTTTCATATTCCCCTTTATATTTAATAATAAATATTTTCTCGCCAATAATTTTATACCTATGTGGATTGAATTTGTCAAATGGAAAAATTAAACCTTTAAATGTGCTAATCATTTCAACAATGGGTTTCATAATCTTTGCCAATCTATCTGTAATTTTTAGCTTTTTAAAATACAGCACTCTTTTCTTTCGAGATGCAGATAATTTTTGGACAGGTATACCTGCAAATTCACCCTATTGGGGGATTTTTCTTTCATTAGGTATTGCATACCTAAATGTAATATTTTTAAAAATAAAAAAAATTAATAAAATTTTATTAATTACTATAAGTACACTTTCAATCATTAGTATTTTAACTTTAGCAACACGTTCTCCAATTTATGCTGGAGTATTATCTATCACAACTTGTTTAATTATATATTTAAAAAAAGAAAAGGAAAAAAAATCAATAAAATCTTTAATTACTGGAATAGTATTATTTCTTTTTATTTTTATTGTAATAACCAACTTTTTTTCTTTTGGTGATTATCTTTTTGGTGTTGAAAGAATTTCAGAAACTGGCCTTGATGACACTGGCAGAACTGAACATTGGTTCCCGGCCTTAAAAGGAATTTTTAAATATCCTCTAGGAGGACAAAAAACTATTCTGAACAATAGTTATGCACATAACTTTTGGTTAGATATTGGTTGGTATGCAGGAATAATCCCTATAATATTCATTTTAATATTTCAATTTAAACATATAAAAATAATTTATAAAAATATTATTGAAAACAAAGTAAGATACCTTGAAATAGGAATATTTATTGCAATTTTAGTTTCATACATGATTGAACCTTTATTTCAAGCATCACCAGTTTATTTTAGTTTAACTATTTTTTTAATAGGATATTATGGAAACACAACATTAAATAAAAACAAATAAAAATGAAAAACATTGAATTTTCAATCATTACACCTTGTTATAATGCAGAAAAATATATTAAAGAAACAATTGAATCTGTATTCAAAAATGTATATAATCTTGAAAAAAAATATTTAATTGAATATATAATTTGTGATGGTGGATCCACTGACAAAACTTTAGAAGTAATTAAAAAAACTTTTGAAAAAGTTAAAAATAAAAGAATATTATTAAAAATAATATCAGAAAAAGACTTTGGAATGTATGATGCTCTTGCAAAAGGATTAAAAATTGCATCAGGCAAAATTTGTTCATACATTAATGCAGGAGATTTTTATTCACCAACTGCATTAAATATTGTTAATACAATATTTAATGATTTCGATGTCAAATGGATTACCGGATTACAAGTAATCTATAATGAACAATCTCATTTAATTTCTTGTACGCAACCATTTAAATATAGAAAAAAATTAATTGAATGTGGTGCTTATGGAAGATTTTTAAATTATATACAACAAGAATCTACTTTTTGGCATTCAGACCTTAATAAATTATTAAATCTTCAAAAACTAAAAGAAAACAAATTAGCAGGAGATTTTTATTTATGGAAAACATTTTCTCAAAAATCTGAATTAGTTATTGTTAATGCTTATTTAGGAGGTTTTCGAATTCACCCCGGACAATTAAGTAGCGATATGAAATCGTATCATAAAGAAATGCAAAAAATTGCAAGAAAAATAAATTTCAAAGATTACTTGTTAATTATAATTGATAAACTAATTCAACATTTTCCATCAAAAATTAAGAATAAATTATGCAAAAAACAATTAATATATTACCATTTAAAACATTTAAAATATAAAATAAGAAAATGAAATTAACAATTTTAATTCCCATACATAACAAATTAGAATATACTAAAAAATGTCTTAAATGGTTAGAAAAAAGCTTAATACATTCTAAAAATAAAAATCAAGTTAAAATGATAATTATTGACGATGGGTCAACAGATGATAGTAATCGATGGATTAATGAAAATTACCCATTAATTACCATTTTGAAAGGAGATGGTAATTTGTGGTGGGGTGGAGCTATTAACTTAGGAATTAAATATGCTTTAAATGAATTTAAATCAGAATTTATTCTTTTTTGGAATAATGATATCAAACCGGATTTAAATTATTTTACAAATTTATTTGAAATTATAAAAAAATATCAACCTAATACAATTATTGGATCAAAAGTTCTTCATTTACACAAACCTGAAAAGATATGGTCTTTAGGTGGATTCTATGACAATATAAACTGTAAAATAATTCTTAAAGAAAAAAAAGATGATATTGCTTACGTTGATTGGCTTGCAGGTATGGGTTCATTAATTAATAAAGAAATATTTAAAAAAATTGGTTTTATAAACACAGATCTATTCCCTCACTACTATGGGGATATTGATTTTTTTTTAAGAGCAAAAAAAAACGGAATTAAATCAATTGTGAACTTTTCATTAATAATATGGAACGATACCAAAAATACCGGATTATTACCAAATAATACATTTAATAACTTAATTAAAACTCTATTTACTCAAAATTCACATCTTAATTTTATAAGTAATTTTAATTTTCACACACTTCATGCTATAAAAAAAAGATATGCATATAAAATGTTATTAAAACAATATGTGAGGTACATTGGTAAATTTTTTATACATAAACCAAAATTAAAAAAATGAATTTAATTAGCATAATAATTCCAACCTATAATAGACCAATTAAATTAAAAAGAGCCATAACTAGTATTATTAATCAAACATATATTAATTTTGAAATACTAATCATTAATGACAGTAAAATCGAAGAAGATGTTAAAGAAGTAATAAAATCATTTAACGATAAGCGTATTAAATATTTTTGTAATTCAAGAACAAAAGGTCCCAGCGGTGCTAGAAATACAGGAATATTAAAATCTAAAGGGAAATTTATTGCATTCTTAGATGATGATGATGAATGGTTACCAAAAAAACTAGAATTACAAATAAAATTATTAAATTCAAGATCTAATCATGCAGTATTTTGTGCATTTAAAATTTTAAATAACAAAAAATGGACAAATATAATACAAAAAAATGTAAAACATAATCAAAAAAATTATTTATTACATAAATATGAAGTTTGTGCAAGCTCAACAATCTTAATAAAAAAATCAGTATTGAATAAAATGGGTTTGTTTTCCGAAAATCTTTCAATTAATGAAGATTTAGAATTCATTTTACGACTATTAAGAGAACATAATATTACTTACATTTCAAAAATATTAGTCAAGATTTATGGACATTGTATCAGAGATGCTACTAAAACTGAAAAAAATAAAAAAGTATTTTTTAACATGATTAATAATGATCTTAAAAAATTAACCAAAACCGACAAAAAACATTTTTTTTCTTTAAATTATCGTGACTTAGCCACTTTATTTTCTAATGAAGGTAATTTTAAAAAGACTAAATATTATTTAAAAAGATCATTAAAACTAAAAATACTCAAACCACAGAGATACATAAAAATAATCCTAAACTTTATGAAATTCAAATTGAAAATCAATTTAATCCCCGTATTTGAAAAATATAAATAATCTTTAAAAAAATGAAAATATTAATTTTAGCACACAGTCTTAGAGGAAGTGGCGGAATATCAGTTGCAATAAATATTATTAAAGCAATTCAAAAAATTGCACCATCTAATGAATATATTTTTATAATTCCCAAAATGAAAATATATGAAGAATTAAATTACAATAATCACAAAGTGATTTTTTATGAACATAAGAATTATTTATATAGAATTTTATATGACACATTTAAATTAAGAAAAATATATAATAACCTAAAACCAAATTTTGTTTTATCATTAGGCAATTTTGGTTTAAGAAAAATTCAAGGAAAACAGGGTTTCTTAATACACAATCCATTGTTAGTTTATAACTGTTTTAAACCAAAAAGTTTTCTTCATAAAATCATCTTAAAAATAATTAAAATTAAAATTAAATTATCACTTAAATATACAGACATAGTTTTTTGTCAAACAAAGACTATGAAAACTCGTTTTATTAATAAATTCAAGTTTAATAAAAAAATAACAATTTTACCAAACGTAGTTTCTAATTTTGTAACAAAAAATGAATTTAAAATTCCTTTAATAATTGAAAAAGAAAAAAACAAATTTAAATTATTTCAATTATGTCAATATTATGAACATAAGAATTTAGAATTAGCTTTAAAATTATTTAGACATTATAAATACGAACTAAAAAATGTTGTACTTTTCATTACAATATCAAAAGAACATGGGAAAAAAGCTGAAAAATTATTATTTAATATAAAAAAATATAAATTAGAAAATAAAATAATTAATCTTGGTCCTATTCCACAAAAAGAATTGTATTCATATTATAAGTTCTC
>Ga0307929_1001039_pt1 | contig 23380 bp, 27 predicted proteins | sample AceLakmetage1330_FD_203160 | JGI IMG/M metagenome (GOLD analysis project Ga0307929, IMG submission 203160) | Saline water microbial communities from Ace Lake, Antarctica - #1330 | ecosystem: Environmental > Aquatic > Non-marine Saline and Alkaline > Saline | place: Antarctica: Ace Lake...
ACGCTCAGCGCTTCTGCCCCGATTTTCCCATCACGCGCCCGCAGCCAGATCAGGCTGTCGGTTTCTGTGGAAGCAGAAAAGGGCCGCCCGCCACGCACCCAGCGAAAATCGAAATGCTGCAGGAACGCCGGCATCAATCCTTCCATATAGGGCATGGGCTCAATCGTCTCCGGCCCTGGCGCATCGGGCCGCACAGGGGGTGGAACCCGATCAGCCTCGTCCAGCGGCAACCCGAAGATGGCCCGCGTCGTTGCCACCCGCTCCCCGTTCTGAAATCCAATCGCGCGAATTTGCGTCAGGTTGCGCCCGTCACGCTCGAGTGACGGCTCAAACCGCAGCGGCCCCGGTGCCGATGGCCGCAGGAATGTCGTCTGCAATGCCCGCAGCCTGCGGCCCGGTTCCACCAGGTGCCGTGCGGCGATCAGGCCGAGCGTGGCAACAAGACCGCCAAAGGCCGCGCGTCCCTGCAACCAGTCCTCGGTGATTGTGTAGATGGTCGTATCACCATCACGCGAAAACCCGGTTGTGAGCGCTTCAAGACTGGTGCCCATGTGCAAAGCTGCTTTTCAGTTTGTTTCGGTTAGAATTGGTACAAACAAGGTACCCGGCAAGCCATCGCACCAACTGCACTTCTCCATAAGGACGCTTTACGCATGCACACCGTCATCCGCAACGGCAATATTCTTGATACCACCCGCATGGAGATGACGGGCGAAAGCACGATTGTCATAGAGAACGGCGTTATTGTGTCAGTCGGCGATACCACATCGCAACAAGCAGATATTGAGATTGATGCAAAAGGCCAGTTCGTCCTGCCCGGTCTGATCGACGCCCATGTCCATATGCGCCTCGCGACACTGGATTTCCGCCGCCTCGCCATATGGAGCGAAGTGGAATACGGCATCGCCATGGCCCGCCTGGCCAAGGAAACACTCGCGCGCGGCTTTACCACCGTGCGCGATATTGGCGGCGACGTATCCGGCTTGATGCGCGCAATCGCATCCGGCGCCACATCCGGCCCGCGTATTTTTCACGCCGGCCGGATGCTGTCGCAGACCGGTGGCCATGCGGATGCGGAAGGCGGCGCACGCCCGGTGCCCCAATGCGCGTGCGAAATGCGGCACACAGCGTTCGGCATTGTGGCGGACGGCGTTGATGCTGTCCGCAAGGCCGCGCGCCACAATCTGCGTGACGGCGTGGATTTTTTGAAAGTGCACGTCTCCGGCGGTGTCGCCACCCCGTCCGACCCGCTCGATTCCATTCAATATACGCCCGAGGAAATTGCCGCCGTGGTGCTGGAGGCAAAGCACCGCCACACCTATGTGGCAGCCCACGCCTATAGCCCCGAGTCGATTTCAATGGCGGTGGAAAACGGCGTTCACACCATTGAGCACGGCAACCTGATCAATGCCGAAGCAGCCCGCAAAGTCGCCGCCGCCGGCGCTGTGTTGGTGCCGACACTTGTCACCTACGAAGCCATGCAGACCGTCGGCAAGCAGCTGGGTCTGCCGCAGGTCAATATCGAGAAGAACAAGATCATTGCCGGTGCCGGCCTCGCATCGCTGGAAACGGCGCGCGCCGCCAATGTCACCATGGGCTTCGGCACTGACCTGATCGGCGAAACACAGGTCATGCAGAACCGCGAATTCGCCATCCGCGCCGAGGTTGAATCCGCCGCCGCCATTCTGCACGCCATGTATGTAGTCAACGCCCGCCTGTGCCGCCTTGAGGGGAAGGTCGGCGTCCTCGCGCCGGGCGCTGCAGGCGATATCATCATCGCCAAAGCCAACCCGCTCGACGACATCACGGTTCTGGCTGACCCGGGTGCCAATTTCAGCCACATCCTGCAGGCAGGCAGCCCCGTCGCCCGATAGGCCGCGCTATCCAGTATATGTAGGCATTGACAACATTTGCGCTTGCCCCTATGTTGTCAGTGTCAACATGAGGGCTGTGCATGTCATACCACCACGGAAATCTGCGCCAGGACCTGCTGCATTGCGCCGCAGAAGTCATCGCGCGTGATGGCATTGAGGCATTGAGCCTGCGGGCATTGGCGCGGGATCTGGGCGTGTCCCACGCAGCCCCCGCCCGCCACTTCAAGGACAAGACCGCATTGCTGGCAGCCCTCGCGGAGGACAGCTTCGACGCCGTCATCAAGGCGCTTGATGAGGCAACAGAGGCCGCCGGGCCGGACCCGATGGCCCGGTACAACGCCATTGGCAAGGCGCTGGTGCATTTCGCGCTGGATAATCCCGCCTACTACCACGCCATGTCGCACCCTGAAATCCGCCAGCAACCGACCGAAGCCCTCCTCGCCGCCCACACCGCCTATATGGACCGGCTGCTCGATGCTGCGGTGAAGGCACAGGCAGCAGGCTGGCTGCCCGACGTCTCCCCGCAGACAGCCGTGCTGTATTCCACAGCCGCCGCCAGCGGTGCCGCCCAGATGCTGTTGAACACCCACGACACACGATTGCTTGAAGGCCGCGACCCTAAAACCATCGGCGACCAGATCATTGACCTGGTGGTGGCCCCGCAATCTAAACCGGCAAAGCGAGGCCGCAAATGACCCAAGCCCTGACAACAGCGCTCACGACACTGTTCGCCTATGGACCCGTCCTGTTCGGCATCTGTTTTCTGGCGCCGGTGATTGCCCAGGGTATGACAGCGCTTGGTGTTGCGCCGCCCTTCGGCCTGTCGCCGATCGTCTTTGGTTTGATCATCGGCACGGGCCTTGGCACGGCCGCAAAACTGCGGGGGCGCTGGATATGAGCATGACCCCGCTAACCCATGAACAGGACGCAGAGCTGCGCCGCCAGGAATATGCGATTGCCCGCAAATATATGGGCAAGACACCTTGGATCATTGTCTTCTGGGCGCTGGGCAATTTTGCCTTCTGGCTCTCACTCTGGCCGCTGGTGATGTTTGCGGGCCTGCCGCTTTGGGCGGGCTTTGTGCTGTCCACCCTCTCGATCACCATTTGCTACCTGCCGTCCCACGAGGCGCAGCACAACAACATCGCCAAACCCAACACGCCGCTGCGCTGGCTCAACGAGCTGGTAGGCCACATCTCAACCATTCCCATGGTGCTGCCGTACAGGGTGGCCCGGCTCACGCATCTTGAGCACCATGCCCACACCAACAATCCCGAACGCGACCCCGATTACGGCGTAACCGCAAAAGGCTGGTGGGATGCCATCCGGACATCCGTCAGTGGCCGCCTTTGCGGCAGGGCACGCGACCGCTATGGCGAAACACTCGAGCGCATCGGCGGCAAGGCGGCCACGCGCGCAAAACTGGAGGCCGTCGCGCTCACCGTGTTCTTCTGGGGGACCCTGACCGCACTGGCATGGAGCGGACTTGCCCTTGAAGCATTCTTCATCTGGTGGCTGCCGCGCCACATCGGCGTGACCTATATCTCGCTGCTTCTAAGCTGGGCACCGCACCATCCCGGGCAGCAGACAGGCCGCTACAAGGATACCCGTGCATTCAGATACCGCTTCGGGAACGTCGCCGCGATGGGGATGGAATTTCACATCATCCACCACCTTCACCCATCGATCCCGCTGCACCTGAACATGGCCGCGTATCGCGAAATGAAACCGCTGCTTGAACAGCGCGGCTGTGAGCTTGGCGGCCTTTAGGAAGATGCTCTCGACGGCTTGCCAAGTCCGGGCATACCAAACAATGCAAGCTGAAGACTTTGCGCAATCCGTTCCGCCCGCTCCATGAAATAGGCGGGTGTCTGCGGCGTCGGTGCGGTGTCCTCAAGGGTCTGCCCGAACAGCCCAAGCCAGATTGCAAAATGCTCGCGCTGAATTTCCGTGTGTTTTTGATGGGCCGGCACGGGCTTGCCTGAATAGCTCCCGGCATTCATGGCAACCGAGGCCCAGAAGCTCTTCATGGTCGCCAGGTGCGGACCCCAGTTATCCCCGATCGCATTGTCGAAGATCGGCCCCAGCACCTCGTCCGCACGGATACGCCCGTAAAATGTCTCAACCAGCGTATCGATATAGGCCTCGTCAATGCCAAGCGCGGCGGCGTTTGCCTGAATGTCACGCCGCCGCTCTTCCGCAGTTCTAAGCTGTTTGTGTGTCATGGGTTTCGCGCCTGAATGAGGTCACAGTCAGAGCGCCCATATTGCGCCCGTCACGCTGTTGCTGAAACCACCCAAATGGCCGCACCCAGCATCACATTGCCGTCGCTCACCTTTTCCGCCATAGCAGCCGTCAGATCGGCCATGACCGCAGCCTTTTCAGCGTCACTCTTGTCGGCCATCACCCGCGAAATCGGGCCGCGCAACATCAGCGATTCCGCAGCAGCCTTTGCAGAGCTGCCCTGATTGAGCTTGGCGGCATACGGCACAGCCTTGGCGTCTTTCCAGCCTGCGTCCGCGAGCAGTCCCAGGGTCCGCTCACTGTCCGCAAACGCAAACGGGCCCGGCGCGTGCGGGTCCGGCGGCGGTGGAAATGTGACGTGCTTCTTGGCGGCACCCAGACCGATATGCACCCATTCGTTCTCGCGCACCGGCTGCCAGCAGGCAAACACCATGCGCCCACCGGGTTTTGTATGCTTGTGGATATTCTTGAACGCGGCAGTCGGATCTTCGAAAAACATCACGCCGAAACGTGACATGACAAGATCCGCCGGCGCGCCGAGATCATCAACCTGCGCATCTCCCACTGCAAATGCCGCATGCCCCATGCCCTCAGCGGTGGCACGTTCCTTCGCCAGGGTCAGCATCGGTTTGGAAATATCAACGCCGAAAACCGATCCCTCATCGCCCACAGCTTTGGCTGCCTTTAAAGACGTGTCGCCAGTGCCACACCCAATATCGAGGACACGCTCTCCTGCGGCCGGCACCGCATGCGCCATCAGCTGTTCCGTAAACGGAGAAAGAAACGAATCCATCTCCTCCTGACCGGAAACCCAGCTTGAACCACCTGTACCGTTCCAGAATTCCTTCTGGTCGTTGTTCACATCAGTCATTTACCGGCCCCCCTGACCGTCATCCACGGTGATAACCGTGCCTGTTACACATTCAGATGACGGCGACACCAAAAATAGGAGCGTCGAGTCCATCTGCTCCACCGTACAAATCCGCTTGCGCGGGAAATGCTGCGAAAAGTCGCCCATCCGCTCCAGCATCCCATCAAGCATTTCCGTCATGAAAGCGCCGGGTGCAATACCGTTCACATTGATGTGGTAACGCGACCACTCAACGGCAAGTGCTTCGGACATCCGCGCAATCGCACGCTTGGTGATGGAATAAAGCGCCGCGCCATTGCCGTCATAACGGTAGGCTGCCACCGACGCGATATTGACGATGCGTCCCGGCATCTTCTTCTCGATCAGCCGCTTGGCAATCTCAGCTGCAAGAATGTAGGGCCCACGCAGATTGGTGTCGATCACCCGGTCGATCAGCTCGACCTCCATCTTGTGCGCCCGCTGTGCATCCGGCACGCCCGCATTGTTGACGAGAATATCGATCGTGCCGAGCTGGCTTTCAGCCTCCGCGACCACCTGCTTGATATTGTCCGCATCCGTCATATCCAGCGGCAGCGCTATCGCCGTGCCGCCAAGACCTTCAATTTCTGCCTTCAGCTCATTCAGCCGTTCAACCCGGCGGCCGGTGAGGATTACTTTGGCACCACATTGCGCCAGCACCAGCGCAAACCGCCGGCCAAGGCCTGAGGTGGTACCCGTCACAAGCGCCACGCGCCCGCTCAAATCCGTTGAAAACTGCGGTGCAAGAACTGCCTCAGCCATAATCTCATCTCCCTGGGATCGCTTTTGTAATTTGGTTCCCCCAATGCATACGCGACCAGGCATGTACCCGGCAAACCAGTTTCGCCGGCCCTTGCAATATTTGGGCATTCCACCATGTGTCATTACTGCAATAGAGTTGTTGCAGCGCAAGCATCACAATCAGCGGCGTAGGCACACCATGCTTCCCGAACACCGAGCCCATAGTGATGCCATGGCCGAGACAGCCCACGCCATGATCGGGGGCGTCGTCTGGCAAACCATCGCATTATCGCTGGGCGCCGCAGCAGCCCTCGTCACCGCAATGATACTTGGCGCACGCGACGTCATTCCGTTGTGGCTGGTATCCGTCACAGTCTTTTTATGCGTCTATCTCAGCTACACAGTCCTGCATGAAGCCGTACACCAGAACATCTCCGGCACCCGCAAGGATCTGGTGTGGATCAATAGGACGGTCGGCACCCTGTCGGCCTTTTTCCTGCTGCACTCCTACGAGATGCACAAGACCATCCACCTCACCCACCACCGCAACACAAATGATCCCGAGCATGATCCGGACCACTGGGTTAAGGGGCAAAACTGGGTGATGACCTGCCTGCGCAGCATGACCCTGTTCAACGGCTATTTCATATATTGTCGGCGTCACTGGGCGGACAAGCGCATGCGCCGCGCCTATTGGATCGGCCTGCGCGATACAACCGTCGCAACCGCAGCATTGACTTTGGTCGCCGTGTTCGTGGATTGGAAGCTGGCGCTCTTTGGCTATGTCATTCCGGCCATGTTCGCCGAGATGGCATTAGGGATATTGTTCGACTATGCGGTGCACACCCCGCACAAGGCCCGCGCACGTTTTGAAAACACCCGCGTCTTCGTGTTCCCCAGATTTCTGGATACGCTGGTGACCTGGGCCTATGCGCAACAGAACTATCACGGCGTCCATCACGCCTTCCCGCGCATCCCGTTCATCAGATACCGCAAATTCTTTCGCGCCACACAAGACGACATCGAGGCGGCAGGCATGCCGGTTGTCCGCCCGCTTGGTTAGCCGAACCGTTCGCGCAACCAGTCATTGATCACAACGGCGCTTGCTTCCCATGAAGGGTCAACCATGACGTTGTGCGCACCGGGCACAACCTTGAGCGGTGCTTCGAAAGTGCGCGCCAGCCATTCATTGTTCTGCATCGGGATCGACCAGTCATCGCGCCCCGCCACCACAAGCACCGGGCGGGTCTCGAGGTCAGGCGTCTGGGGCAGTTGCCGCGCAAACAACTGGGCCATGGCGCGCGGCGATTCTCCGCCCAACTCGCTCACATATTGCCGCTTGAGTTTCGGGTCGAGGTTGCGGCCGTAAAAGAACGAGACGAACGCCGCCTGCCCGGCTTCCATGTCTCCCATCACCTGCGAGCGGATCATTGAAACCGGGTGTGTCACCAGCATCCGCAAGGCCACCCCCAGTGACGGACGCATAGGTGACGATGCCAGCAATACCGTGCCAACAGCGCGCACATCTTTCGCGCGCGCCATCTGCGAGACAACCCCGCCAAGCGAATGGCCAACGAGCACAAAATTGCCCCCAACCCGGTCCATGGCGGCAATCACGTCCTCCACATAGTCTTCAAGGCTGGGCTTATCGCGCGCGAGGTCGCCGGGGCTTCGCCCATGCCCACGCAGGCTCATGGCGTGTGCGGCCCAGCCATGCTCTGCAAACCACGGCAGATAGTGGTGATCCCAGCACCGCGCATCGTGAAATCCGCCGGGGATGAAAAGCAGCGACGGGCGGCGTGCCATACCTTCACCGCGCGATATGATTTCAAGCGTCATGCCGGGGTCGCCTTCAATAGTAAATGTACACGTCATTTGGCGCATCACCTGAGAGCGTACAATTACCCGCAAGGGAAGCGGGCGGCGACCATCCTTGGATGATCGCCGCCACACTCAATCCTTGGCGGCAACCTTGTCCTGCGTCTTGGTGTCAAAGTCGCTCGCATCATGCCGCTCAAGCAATTGGGTTTCCGGCTTGCCGTAGACCCGGTTCACCATCCGCCCGCGCTGCACAGCCGGCCGTTCGCCGATCTTGTCCGCCCAGCGCACGACGTTTTTGTATTCATGCGTCTGCAGAAACTCGCCCGCTTCATAAATGACGCCGGCAACCAGCGCGCCATACCATGGCCAGATTGCCATATCCGCAATCGAATACTCCGTGCCCGCCATATATTCGTTTTCCGCCAGATGCCGGTCAAGCACATCAAGTTGCCGCTTCACCTCCATCGCAAAGCGGTCGATTGCATATTCAATCTTGAACGGCGCATAGGCATAAAAATGCCCGAAGCCACCACCAAGATAAGGCGCGCTGCCCATCTGCCAGAACAACCATGAAAGCGCTTCGGTACGCGCCACATGGTCTGTCGGCAGAAACGCACCGAATTTCTCAGCCAGATAAAGCAGGATCGAAGCGGATTCAAAAACCCGCGTCGGCGGCGTTGTGCTGTGATCCATCATCGCGGGAATTTTTGAGTTGGGATTGGCGCTCACAAATCCGCTGGAAAACTGGTCGCCCTCACCGATATTGACCAGCCACGCGTCATACTCCGCACCCGTGTGCCCAAGCGCCAGAAGCTCTTCGAGCATGACCGTAACTTTCACGCCGTTGGGCGTACCCAGCGAATAAAGCTGGATCGGGTGCTTGCCCACCTGCAGGTCTTTGTCATGGGTCGGCCCGGCGATCGGTCGGTTGATATTGGCAAACCGCCCGCCGCTTTCCTTGTCCCAGGTCCAAACCTTGGGCGGTGTGTAGTCAGATGTGCCGGTCATATGGCGCTCCCCTTGTGTATTAGGCTCAAATGGCTGTTGCAGCCATATGGCCACCCGCCACGCTGCTTTTCAACGGTCAAACACGGTCATGTTACCGGCAGGATGAATATCCCGGTCTCAGCCCTTGAGGCTCTCATTGATGATTCTGATCGTATCGGCGCGCAGCAATTTCTTGTTGGCCGCATAGGCCTGCCGGGGCAGAGCTGCCAGCTGGCCGGCAATTTCACCCGCCGCGGCCACGACCTTGTCTGCCTCGACCACCTGATCCAGATACCCCGCCTCAACGGCACCCGCCGGGTCATACATATGCGCCTGAATGATTGCCTTGGTGAGATGCTGCGGATTGAGCCGCGCCTTGGGCAGCTCAATGCCGAAGATCGGCAAGGTCATCCCGTTGACGGTCTCATTCGCACCAAGGGCAAACTCACCCTTTGAACCAACCCGCGTATCGCAGGACAGCAGGTAGAACGCACCCATGGCGATCGCATGCCCGGTGCAGGCGGCAACCACCGGCAACGGCCCACCATAAATCCGCATGGCAAAGGCACCGCCGCGCATGACCAGCGCCGTTACTTCTTCAGGCGTCGCACCAGCCATCAGCTTGAGATCAAACCCGGCTGAAAAAAGCCCCGGCTTGCCCGCCATGACAATCGCACCCGCTTTGCTTTCAGCTTCATCGAAGGCTGCTTCCAGCGCATCCAGCATTGTGGGATTTATGGCATTGGCCTTGCCGTCATCCATTGTCACGATTGCCACATCGCCGTTCATTTCAAGTGTTGCACTCATTTTCCGGAGCGTCCTCTGCGGTTCTTGTGTGGGTAGCGCATTGCCGAGCAAATGCTTTCATCCATGTGACCATGCGGCAGCGCTGGCGTCGAGATACATGCTGCACAAAGCGCCATGCATGAGATGAAAGACGCAATAGCCCTACGCCGCGCAACCGCCTAGACTTGCGCGCGAAATCAACAAACCAAATCCTTTGGGGGGAAACAAAATGCTCTGGATTGCCCGTATCGCCGTTGGCCTGGCCTTTCTTTTTTCACTGCTGATGGGCCTGCAAACCTATTTCACGCCTGAAGCTTCCGCCGTCATGCTTGGCTTGGGCACAGCCCTGCCCGAGATGGGCATGAACACCTTCCGCGCTGACATCGGCGCGTTCTTCCTCGCCGCTGCTGTCTTTGCAGGCCTTGGCCTGTTCGCAGGCCGCACCGGTGCCATCTACGGCGCCGCCCTGCTTTATGGCCTCGCGCTTACCGGTCGCATTCTCGGCAGTCTCATGGCCGGCGCACCTGAAGGCATCGCCACGCCCATCGCCGTTGAAGCCATTCTTGTCGTGCTGCTGGTCTTTGGCGCACGCACCCTTTCACGCAACACCTGATCCAAGCGGGAACATAAAAATGCAGATTTCAAAAAACACACCCGTCGTTGTCACCGGCGGTGCATCGGGCCTTGGCCGCGCCACGGCTGAAGCTTTCGCAAAGGCCGGTGCGCCCGTCGCCATTTTCGACATCAACGAAGAAGCCGGTGAAGCCGTTGCTAAGGAAATCGGCGGGGTCTTTTGCAACGTCAACATTCTCGACGAAGCATCCGTCGTCGCTGGCTTTGAAAAAGCCCGCGCCGCCCATGGCCAGGAACGCGTTTGCGTCCATTGCGCCATGACATCACGCGGCGGCAAGACACTTGCCTTCGACAAGGAGACGCGCAGCTACAAGCGCCTCTCGACCGAAGACTATGAGTTCGGCGTTCAGGGCATTCAGGTTGCGTCCTACCGCGTTGCATCCATCTCGGCACTCGGCATGGCAAATGCCGAACCGATGGAAGACGACGAACGCGGCTGCATCACGCTAACGGCATCCGTTGCCGCGCAGGATGCACAGATCGGCCAGACGGTTTACGGCTCCGCAAAGGCCGGCGTGAATGGCCTCGTCCTGCCGATGGCGCGCGACATGATGAATATCGGCATCCGCGTCAACTGCATCATGCCGGGCATTTTCGCGACGCCTCTCATGCTGGGTGCGCGCCAGCAGGTACTCGACAGCCTTGCAGCCTCGGTCCCGTTCCCAAAGCGTCTGGGCAAGCCCGAAGAGTTCGCGTCGCTGGCAATGGAGTTCGCCCGCAATACCTACTTCAACGCCCAGGCCGTCCGCCTCGACGGCGGCATCCGCATGGCACCGCGGTAAACGACATCCAGACGCGGCGGCGTGACAATACAGTCCGCCGCCGCGTCTGCATTTCCATGTGCTAGGCTTTGCCAAACAGCTATCGGCGCCAGACATGTCCAGTTTCACCCATTCAGAAGATGTCCTGCAGTTTCTCGCAGACACGGCCAGGCGCGGCCGCAAATATGCGCTCGTTGCAGTGACCGAAACCGTCGGTGGCGGCCTGCGCGCACCGGGCGCCCTGATGGGGGTGGATGAGACCAGCGGCTTTGCCGGCTATGTCTCAAACGGCTGCGTCGACGCGGACGTCATTCTCAATGCACGCCAGGCGATTGAACAGGGAGCAGCGCGGCACCTGACCTACGGGGCGGGCTCCCCCTTTCTCGACATCAGACTGCCCTGCGGTGGCAGGCTTTCCATGATCGTGGTCCCAGCGCCCGACCTCGAAACCCTCAGCGAGGCGAGCACCCGGCTTGCAGCACGCAAACCCGTCAGCCTGCGGATCAGCGACACCGGCGTCACGCTGCTGTCCGCCGATCAGGGCGAGACCCACTGGGACGGCACAGCGCTGACCATGCGCATCGCGCCCAAGCTGCGGTTACGCATTGCAGGCCGCGGCGAAGAAACTGTCGCGCTGGGACGGCTTGCGGCCGCCGCCGACTTTTCCGTTCTTATCCAGACGCCGGACGACACCACGCTCGAGCGCGCGGCGGCAGCGGGCCTTCCCCTTGAAAGGCTCACCACGCCGCACGCGTTGCCCGCATTGCGCGACGACGAATGGACCGCCTTCGTCTTGATGTTCCACGATCAGGACTGGGAAATTCCGCTGGTGCGCCAGACCCTTGAGGGCCCGGCATTCTGGATGGGCGCCGTCGGTAGCCACCGCACCCATCAGGTTCGCTGCGAAGCTCTGCGCGAGGCGGGCCTGCCCAGAGAAGGCGTGCGCCGCCTGAATGGCCCCATCGGCCTCATTCCGCGCACCCGCGACGCCTCCATGCTTGCTGTCTCGACACTGGCGGAGATCGCCGGCTGCTACAAGGATATCGGCGCGTGACGCTCGCCTCGACGGCGGCGATCATTCTCGCAAGCGGCCGCTCCAAACGCTTCGGCCCGCACGACAAGCTCCTGACACCTTTCAGATCCAAACCCCTCGCCGCCCATAGCGCTGAATGTGTCGCCGGCCTGCCTGTGCAGTCCGCCATCGCAATCGTACCTGCAGGCAACGGGCCGCTTGCCTACCTGTTCGCAGGCTTCGGGATCACGCCGATTTTCAATGACGCCGCCGATGACGGTCAGGGCGCGTCGCTGGCCCTGGGCATACGCACCGTTCAGGATCTGCCAGTCAGCAGCGCACTCGTCCTGCTGGCCGACATGCCGTTTGTAACAGCGCAACACATCGAGTCGCTTTCAGCAGTGCTGGGAGATGCCGAGGCTGCCGCCAGCCGCCACGACGGCATCCTGCAACCGCCCCTCCTCTTCAGCCGCGCATCTTTCCCCCGGCTCACAGCACTTACAGGCGACAAAGGCGGCAAAGCCGCCCTCGCCGCGCTTTCTCATGTTGCAATGCAAGATATATCAGCGCTTGAGGCGACGGATATCGACACACCCGAGACCCTTGCCGCATTGTCACTGGATTGATTCAATCGGCAGGTGACGGACAAGGCGCGCCTGCGTTCTGCCACGCCAGCAGATACGCCATGGCCTCTTTAGCGCTGTAGGGCGCAGGCTCCCGGCCAGGACCTGGAGACCAGCCCCACTGCACCAGCGGATCATGGCCGATATGGTCAGCTACATCTTCGACGGATCGGCCACCATTGCGTTCGGGGTCCTTGATCTGCATGCAGATGTCAGCGGAACTCTTCTCCCACCAAACCATGTCCACAGGCGCAAGAGACCATCCCGGCGCACCGGGAGCGCCACCGGGAAATGGCAGATTCTGTGTCGTGTGACAGGACGTACAAGGCAGTCCGGCCGCCCGCTTGCGGCTGGCATCGGCAACAATACCCATCCCGTGATACGGCCCCTTGGCGCCATAGCTTGGACCTGACCAGCGCGGCTTGTTGTCATCCGGCACATGGCAGTTGACGCAGCGCGGATGCGAGAAGACGTCAAACGCCTTGTCCCAAGCAGCAAGGCCCTCAGCCTGCGACGAGGGCGTTTGCGCCTGTGACAGAGTTGCCGCGAGCCAAACAAACATGCCAACACCAAACACGGTCGCAACTGTCAGAATACGGAGCATGCGCACCACCTTCTAGACTGAGTAGGCTTGACCTGCCATCGGCAGCTTGCGCGGGCGTATGCCGGTTGCGTTGAACACAGCATTGGCAACCGCAGGTGCAATCGGCGGCGTGCCGGGCTCACCACCACCACCGATATCATCCGGGTTTCCATTGATGATCTCGATGGCAATTTCCGGCGTCTCATACATGCGCAGCATCTGGTAGTCGTGGAAGTTGCTCTGCTCTACTGCACCATTCTTGATACTGATCTCGCCGTACAGTGCCGCAGTCAAACCATAGATGATGCCGCCTTCCATCTGCGCAGCAAAGCCATCCGGGTTCATCGCAAAACCCGGATCCGCACAGCAGAAGACCTTTTTGACGACCGGCGAGCCGCTGCTCATGTCAACATCGGCCACCATCGCGACAATCGTGTTGAAGGACCGCACGAGAGCAACCCCGCGCCCGTGATTGACCGGCATGGCGCTGCCCCAGCCAGCCATGCTGGCAGCCTTTTTAAGAACCGTCGCAAAGCGCGGCGAGTTGCCAAGCAGGGACAGGCGGAAATCGACCGCGTCCTTGCCCGCCGCATGCGCCAGTTCATCGACAAAAGATTCGACGAAAAAGCCATGCTGGCTGTGATCGACCGACCGCCACGCCCAGAACGGAAGCGGCAATTCCACGTCGTTCAAAGCGCGAACACGCTGCGCGCCGATATCGTAATAGGGCACAAAGGCGGCATCAGCCGGGTCATTGTGGAACAGAAAAATATTGTCCCAGCTCACCGGCTTGCCACTTTCATCCAGCCCCGCCTTGAAGCGGCTGGTGGTGGCGTTTCGGTAGGCAGCCTTCTGCACATCTTCTTCGCGCGACCAGATCATCTTGACCGGCCCACCAATTTCCTTGGCGATGCGCGCAGCCATCGTCACCATGGCTGCATCCGAGCGGCGACCAAAGCCACCCCCCATATGCAACAGGTGAACCGTCACATCATCGACGCTGATGTCAAACACATCCGCAGCAGCGTTGCGGCAGCGCAGAGGTGCCTGTGTGCCGAGCCAGACTTCAGCCTGTCCATCATGAAACCAGACGGTGCAGTTGATCGGCTCCATGGCGGTGTGCGCCAGAAACGGCACCTGATATTCGGCTTCCACCTTGATTGCGGCCGCCGCAAACGCGTCGCTGCTGTCGCCAACGTCAACAAGCGTATCGCCACCACCATCACCGGCTTCGTTCAGTGCCGTATCAAAGATCTGGAACATGCCGGCTTGATCAAGATCGTCCGTCGGTGTTTTTGTGTAGGTGGCAGTGACGGTGTTGATCGCCTGCTGCGCATGCCAGTAGCTGTCGGCAACGACGGCAACGAACTCGCCCAGGTTCAGGACATGCTGAACACCGCGCATCGCCCGTGTTTCGGCGTCATCGACTGTCGCAACCTTGGCCCCGGGAACCGGCGGCGCGAGCACAGCGGCATAGGCGAGTTTCTGTCCGGGCACCTGAGCATCAATGCCGAACAGCGCCGTGCCATCTACCTTGGTTGGAATATCCAACCGCGGCGCCGGTGTCCCCATCAGCTTGAACTCATCGATGGTTTTAAGCGTCGGCTTGGCCGGTAGGCTTTGATCGGCGGCCGCGATTGCAAACTCTGAATAGTCGGCAGCCTTGCCGCTGGCCTTGTGATAGAGGCGGCTCTTTTCCGTTGTAATCTCAGCGGCCGATACGCCCCATTCACCTGCCGCAGCACCAATCAACATCTCGCGCGCCGCTGCACCAGCGACCCGCATGCCCTTCTGGCCGGTTGACCGCACCGAGAAACTGCCGCCGGTCAGATAGAGGTCCATCATGCTGGCAAGACCCTGGAATGCGCCATCGACAGTCGGCTCCAGCCAGGCACCGACTTCAAGGTTCGGCGCAACAAAATGGCGTGCCATTTCACTGGAGACATAGTCGCCATTGGCCGGAGCAGACATGACATTCATCTTGTCCCAGTCCGCATCCATCTCGTCAGCAAGCATCTGGGCCAATGTCGATAGCGCGCCCTGCCCCATATCCGTATGCGGCACGATGGCGGTCACTATATTGTCTTCACCGATCTTCACCCACGCATTGATCAGCTGTTCACCGTCAAGCGCTGCATCCTTGGCAAGCTTACCGACCGGATTGCCGGGACGGATCGCAACACCCACCACCAGCGCCGTGCCGCCCAGCAAACCTGCACCAATAAAACCGCGTCGGGACCACTTGTTCATGATGTCAGTTCCCTTATGCGCGCGCTGCGGCTTTGATGGCCGCGCGAATGCGTGGATAGGTGCCGCACCGGCAGATATTCCCGGACATGGCAGCGTCAATGTCGTCGTCGGTCGGGTCCGGATTGTCACGCAGCAACGCGGCGGCGGACATCAGCTGGCCCGACTGGCAATAACCGCATTGCGGCACCTGCGCATCGATCCACGCCTGCTGAACCTTGGCCAACTTGCCGTCCGCATCTGGAAGGCCTTCAATGGTCGTGATCTCAAGTCCCTCAGCCGCCGAAATGGGTGTCGAGCAGGACCGGACCGGCTGGCCGTTGAGATGCACAGTGCACGCCCCGCAAAAAGCAATACCGCACCCGAACTTGGTGCCGGTCATCTCCAGGTTCTCCCGGATCACCCAGAGAATGGGCATGTCCGGATCCACATCGAGCAACTCAGGCTTGCCGTTTATCGTCACATTGATCATGGGGTCGCGTCCTCCCGACACTCAGCATGGATGGCAGGCACAAATCGCAACCGTGCATGCTCTCAAACCAAAACAGGCTTCAAATATGACCTTAAGTCATTTAATGACCGATGCAACCGTGTTTCGCTAGCCGGTCAGGAATTTCCCATTCTCCCGTTCGCCTGTCATAGGGTGAAACGGAATTGGCAAAAATTGGGACTCACGGACAAGAGCCGGAACTTCGAAGCAGAAGACAGAGCCCCCGCGCGTGGGGCAACAGGAACAGGAACCATTGAACATGCTGAAACTACTCGGATTTCCGGCATCAAATTACTACAACATCGTGAAAATGGCTTTGATGGAGAAGGGCGCGGACTACGAAGATGTTCGTGTCTATTCAGGATCAAAGGAAGCATTTCTTTCCAAGAGCGCAATGGGGAAAGTTCCCTGCCTGGAAACACCGGACGGGTTTATCAGCGAGACCAGCGTCATCCTCGACTACATCGAAGATGCGGTTGACGGACCATCATTCTATCCCGCCGACCCGTATGAGCGCGCCCGCGCGCGCGAACTTGTGAAGTATTCGGAGCTCTATCTGGAGCTTCCGGCACGGCGGTGTTACGGAGAAGCGTTTTTCGGAACCGGCCCGGTTTCCCAGGAGGTAAAGGACAGCGTCCGCCCCGTCCTGGAAAGGGGCTGCCAGGCGATACGGCGCCGGGGACGTTTCTCGCCATACCTTGCGGGCGACAAAATCACCTATGCAGACATGATATTCCTGCACTCATTTCCAATGGCCGCCGGGGTGGCCGACATCGTGTTTGGCTGGAACCTCTGGGACGAACTTCCCCAGGCCAAGGATCTTCTGGACCTTCTCAATCAACGCCCAAGCGCCATCAAGATTGCGCAGGACACGATAGAAGGCATGAAAGAGTTCAGGAAAGCCTACGGCATCAAAAGTTGAAAAGGCTAATTGGCATTCGGCTGATCTTTCAGGAACTGCATCAGAGCGGTTGAAGCCGGACTAAGATATCCCTGCGTCCGCACGACAACGTAAACCGGCTGGGTAACGGCAAGGTCGTCAACCTCAACCCATGCCAGCGCCCCCCGGTCGACCTCATCCGCGACAGCACTCTGCGGCATCAGCGCCAGTCCATAGCCTGCCTCCACGAGCCGTTTTTGTGCCGTCAGGCTATCAACCTGTGTCCAGTCGATAGCCGGGACATCCCGAATGAGAAATTGCGCGAATATATTGCCCGAGGCAGCTTCAGCGGGATCGCCCGCAGCAGGAAACGCAAACCAGTGTTCTTGCTTTAAATCTGCAAGAGAGGAAACACAGTCATTCGCTAGCCGGTGATCGGGCGCGCACACCACACCGAGACGTTCATCAAATACCCACTCGCAGGTGAGGTCGGCTGCGCGATCGTCAAAGTAGCGAAGCCCGATGGTAACCTCGCCACGCCGCACAAGATCACTCACCTGCGCACTGGTCGCCGTGCGTAGGGTGAGCGCAACCGCCGGATATGCGCGCCTGAAATCCTTGAGCACGCGGGTAAGGGCGATGTCGGCAAGCGTGCCGACCGCCACGAGGGATACCGGCCCTCCTGTGCCGTTGCTCAGACCTGCGATCGCGCCCTCGCAATCCTCGAGAGCCGCAACTGCCTTTTCCGCAAACGGCAAAAGAACCTCACCCGCCTGACTGAGCACGACGCCTTGCGATGTGCGCTCGAAAAGCGGCGCTCCAAGCTCATCCTCAAGCAGTGCAATACGTCGGCTGATCGCAGGTTGGGACCGCCGCAAGCGCGCCGCAGCTACTGAAAAACCGCCCGTCTGATGGACGGCGAGAAAGGTTTGAATGGCTTCAAAGTCCATGGAGTTATGCAAAATCCTGATGGAATAGATCAAAACTATACATTTGCCCAATAGGCCGACAACCCGCAAAACGCCTTCTTCATACAATTCGGAGAAGCGCCGCCATGTCCGTCACCTCAGATTTCAAAGCACTCCACCTGGCCGATAGCGGGTTCATCATGCCCAATGCCTGGGACGCAGGAAGCGCCATCATCCTTGCCGCTGCGGGCTTCGCTTCCATAGCCACCACAAGTTCCGGCATCGCCTTCTCAATGGGTAAGCCGGACTATGGCGTCAGTGACCCGCGGCGGCTGGTGTCCCGCGAAGCGATGTTTGCGCGGCTCCGCGACATCGTCTCGGCCGTCAGCATTCCGGTTAGCGCCGACCTCGAAGCAGGCTATGGCGATACGCCGGAAGAGGTCGCCCGGACAATCAGGATGGCGCTCGAAGCCGGTCTTGCTGGCTGTAACATCGAGGACCATATCCCCGCGTCAGGCTGCCTTTATGATCAGGCCCATGCCGTCGAGCGCATCACCGCCGCCCGTGAGGTTATTGATCAGGCAGGCTCCGACTTCGTGCTGACCGCCCGCTGCGATGCGTTGTTTTTTGACGCTGGGAACAAAGCTGCCGCAATCCACAGATCAAACCTGTACCGCGAAGCCGGGGCGGATTGTCTGTTTACGCCCGGCCTATCGGACATGGCCTCGATCCGCATACTCGCAGCTGAAATAGACGGGCCACTCAACATGGTCATGGGGTTGGGCAACACTGAAGGCAAAGCCGAGGATTGGTTCAGCGCCGGTGTACAGCGCATCAGTCTTGGCGGATCAATCGCCCGTGCAGCGCTCGGCGTCGTGCAGCGCGCCGCCAAAGAGCTCTTGGGCTCAGGGACAATCAATTTTGCCAATGATCAGATGCCGCAGGCGGAACTCAATTCATTGTTCGCCGAACACCGGCGCCACAATGCACCGGCGGCATAAGGTCTTCTGATCTGAAGGAAAACTGGAGCGGGCGATGAGATTCGAACTCACGACCCCAACCTTGGCAAGGTTGTGCTCTACCCCTGAGCTACGCCCGCTCTGACGTTATCCGGTTAAAACCGGCCTTGACGGGCGCATAAGCTCCCTTTTTTGGATAGCGTTTGTCGCCCTGGCCACCTCAGGGTAAGGACACTGCTTTGCAGACTCATCCGCATAGAGGTTAGGCAGGAACGCCCCGAGATACCCCATGTCCTGCGCTGCACCGGGTGATGGCCGATGGAGACCAAACCAGAATGCAAAATGCACTCATCGCCGGGGGAGGCATCGGCGGGCTGACAGCAGCGCTCTGCCTCCATCAGCACGGCTGGAATGTGCAGGTACTCGAGAAGTCCCCCCAATTGGGGGACGTCGGTGCCGGCATTCAGGTGAGCCCCAACGCCATGAAAGTCTTCGAGGCACTCGGCATCGATCAGGCCCTCGCGGATGCCGGGTTCCGGCCGGAGGGCATTGATATTCGCATGGGGGTGAGCGGGCTGAACCTCATTCACGCCCCGCTGGGCGACACCGCACTGAAGCGGTGGGGTTCGCCCTATCTGCACATTCATCGGGCTGATCTGATTGCCGCACTCGAAACAACGCTGGTCACACGCGCACCCGCCAATGTCCGGCTTGGAGCCGTGGTGAGGCGGTATGAGCAGGATCAGGCGGGTGTAACGGCAATACTGGAAGATGGAGAGGAGATTCGCGGCGATGTTCTCATCGGCGCCGACGGCATCCATTCCGCCATCCGCGCCCAGATGATTGGCCCGGACAGGCCGACCTTTACCGGCAATGTGGCATGGCGCGCCGTGGTGCCGGTCGAACGGCTGGGCCAAGACGTACCTGACCCGGTCGCCTGCGCCTGGATGGGCCGCGGCAAACATGCCGTCACCTATCTGTTGCGCGGCGGCCAACTGGCCAATCTTGTCGCCGTCGTCGAACGCGACGACTGGACGGCAGAAAGCTGGACTGAATCCGGCACCCGCGAACAAGCACTGGCTGACTTTACCGGCTGGCACCCCACCATCACGCGCCTGATCACTGAGTCAGACAACCTGTTCCGTTGGGGGCTGTTCGACCGCCCACCCCTGACGACCTGGACGGACGGGCGCGTAGCTCTCATGGGCGATGCTGCACACCCCATGCTGCCGTTCATGGCGCAAGGTGCCGCCATGGCCGTTGAGGACGCCTACGCACTGGCCGCATTCCTGTCCTCAAGTCTGGATATACAAACCGCCCTGAATGCCTATCAGGCCAAGCGCTTTACCCGCGCCTCAGCAGTGCAGGCCGGGTCCCGGGCAAACGCAAAGACATTCCACCAGCGCACAGCGTTGGGCCGTCTGAAAACCTATGGACCCATGTGGCTCGCCGGACGGATCGCCCCGTCCATCGGACTCGCACGACAGGACGCCATTTACGGCTATGATATCGTCAGCGAGACCCGGGCCTGACCGGGCAGCCGCCACGTCTCCGCCCAACTGGCAAAACACGTGGCAATCCTGATGAAGGAAAATTGGAGCGGGCGATGAGATTCGAACTCACGACCCCAACCTTGGCAAGGTTGTGCTCTACCCCTGAGCTACGCCCGCTCTGACGTTATCCGGTTAAAACCGGCCTTGATGGGCGCGATGCCCACCCCAAGGGAGCGGTGTTATTGCGCAAGAAAAGCGCGATTGCAAGAGGCCAAGTGAACCTGCCGGACACACCCATTTGCCACCGGCAAAGCTTGCGGTTGGTCGCCGTCACCCGGTAAACCTGCCCCCAACATCACCTCAGCCTGGCTTTACGCCATGCTAGAGTGGGCAAATGGCTGTTCAGCCCCATATACAAGGCTGAAAGCCCGCGAGGAGCACAGTAGTAAAATGAGCGATATTCTCGGGTCCAACCCCAGCCAGGCAGCCCCCGCAGCGCCGGCCGGCGACCTCATCAAGGACGCAACCACCCAGACTTTCCCCGTCGACGTGCTGGACGCCAGTATGCAGGTGCCGGTGATTGTCGATTTCTGGGCACCATGGTGTGGACCCTGCAAGCAGTTAACCCCGATCCTCGAAAAAGTCGTGCAGCAGGCCGCGGGCGCCGTGCGTCTCGTCAAAATGAACATCGACGAGCACCCCGAAATCGCGCAGCAGCTGCGTGTGCAGTCGATCCCTGCGGTCTTTGCGTTCAAAAGCGGCCAGCCGGTTGATGGCTTCATGGGCGCGCTGCCCGAAAGCCAGATCAAACGCTTTGTCGAAGCACTGGCCGGTGGGGCACTGGAACCGACACAGGCCGAACAGATGCTGGAAGCGGCCGCCGCCGCGGTGGAAGCAGGCGACCTTGGCGCTGCCGCGCAGGCCTTCGCCGCCGTGCTGCAGGAAGACCGCGAAAACCTCAAAGCCATTGCGGGTCTTGCGCGCTGCTACACTGAAACCGGTGATCTGGAGCGCGCAGCCGAAGTGCTGACGCTGGCGCCGCCATCAGCCGCCGAAGATCAGGATATCAAGGGCGCACAAGCCGCCCTCGAGCTGGCCCAGTCAGGCCCCGCCGAGCCGCAGGCTGATCTGGCACCGCTTGAAGCCCGCATCGCCACCGACCCCAAAGACCATGAAGCCCGCATCGAGCTTGCTATCGCTCTCAATGCGGCGGGCAACCGTGAGGCCGCAACCGATCATCTGATCGAGAGCATTCGCCTTGAGCGCGCGTGGAACGACGAAGCCGCCCGCACGCAACTGCTGCAATTCTTTGAAGCCTGGGGCCCCATGGACGAGGCGACTCAGGCCGGCAGACGCAAATTATCGTCTGTTCTCTTCTCATAATTGGCCGCCTCAAAAGGGCAGGCCGGAAAGGCCGCATGACCGCGCGCTACAGATCAATTCAGGACCTGCCGCAACAACTGCCGATTTTTCCTTTGGCTGGTGCGCTGCTGCTGCCGCGTGGCGTGCTGCCGCTCAATATTTTTGAGCCGCGCTATGTCTCGATGGTGGATGCAGCGCTTCGCTCCGGCGACCGGATGATCGGCATGGTCCAGCCCAAGGGAGCCGACGCAGCGTCCAGCAGCACAGATGCAACCACCAACCCGGCCATTCATGACGTGGGATGCGCCGGACGCATCACCGGTTTCAACGAAACCGACGACGGGCGCATTTTGATGACACTCACTGGCATCTGCCGCTTCAAGGTGGCGCAGGAACTTGATGCAATGACGCCCTACCGGCAAGTCAGCGCCGACTACACACCATTCCAAACCGACCTGACGTCCGGCGAAGGCGAGGACGACGTGAACCGGCAAGGCCTGCTGGATATTTTGCGGCGCTATCTTGAAGCAAACGGCATGCAGGCGGATTGGGACGCAATCGAGCGGTCTTCCAACGAAGGTCTCGTCAATTCCCTGTCGATGATCTCGCCCTTCGGTCCGCAGGAAAAGCAGGCCATGCTGGAAGCAACGACACTTGAGCAGCGCAACCAGATATTGATTGCGCTGGCTGAAATGGCACTGGCACAAAGCCAGGACGACGACGACACAACGATGCAATAGGCGCATATGCGCAGGCAGGACAGAACCATGACGACCTCAGATTCCAACACCAGCACCGGCGCAGACAGCACCGTGCACGCCGCCGCCGGTGAAGTAGACCCCAAGCTGCTTGAAATTCTCGTGTGCCCACTCTCGCGTGACACGCTGCATTATGACCGGGAGAAGCAGGAACTTGTGAGCAGGACGGCCCGTCTCGCCTACCCGATCCGCGATGGCATCCCCATCATGCTGCCGGAAGAAGCCCGTCAGCTTTCCGACGACGAAGCCAAAGGCGCCTGACCCGACCATGACCACTCCACAACCCGCACGTCCCTGGCCCAAAGAAATCCGATTGCGGAAAGCCGATCGCGTGCTTGATGTGGAATTCGACGACGGACATAGTTTTTCAATCCCCGCTGAACTGCTGCGGGTTGAAAGCCCTTCCGCCGAGGTGCAGGGCCACGGCGCAGGCCGGAAGAAAACCGTTCCCGGCAAACGCATGGTGGCAATTGAGCGTGTCGAACCCATCGGCTCTTACGCCGTCCGCCTGATTTTCTCAGACGGCCATGATTCGGGCCTGTTCACCTGGGACTATCTTTATGAGCTCGGCAGCGACGGCGATGCCAAGATGAGCGCCTACATAGCGGCCATCGAGGAAAAGGGCTTGTCGCGAGACTAGCCCCGCACCGACACTCGTCCCCAATCAACAACCGGGGGACGTCATGCTTAAACGCTTCAAAATTCCACTCATTGCCCTTGCCGCATTTGTCATCGGCACATTGAACCCCTTGGGATGGGCTTATCTGCGCCTTGCAGAATGGAAACTACCGGAGATCAAGGCCGAGAGCCTTGCAGTTGAAAGCCCCTTCTCCAAGGTTTCGCAAGATCTCTGGGTTGCCCAGTCCGACAACGCGTTTGTCATCAACGATATCAAGCCCATCGCACCCGTGCATCTGCTGGTGATTCCCAAGCAGCGCTACACGTCGATGTTGGATGTGCCACCGGCTATACGCGCCGAAATGATCGAGCTTGCAATCAGCATGGCGAAGCAGCGCGGCATTGATGAAAGCGGCTTCCGGCTTGTCATGAACACCAACCCACAGGGCGGCCAGACCGTCTATCACGCTCACATTCACGTCATCGGCGGCCGGCAGATGGGTTGGCTTGGCTGACAAAACAACCTGCCCCTCCCTAGGCGGGTTTTTAGCCGCGCATCAGTTTCGGCAACTCACCAACAGCGCCTGCCGCCTGCCGCATGAACAAGCGGCGGGCCGGGCCGAAGCGGTTGACGAGATCCAGGCCGATGTCACGCACGATGCGCAACGGACCGATGTCGTTGGAGAACAGCCGATTGAGCCCGTCCGTCAT
>Ga0307929_1001046_pt1 | contig 23325 bp, 18 predicted proteins | sample AceLakmetage1330_FD_203160 | JGI IMG/M metagenome (GOLD analysis project Ga0307929, IMG submission 203160) | Saline water microbial communities from Ace Lake, Antarctica - #1330 | ecosystem: Environmental > Aquatic > Non-marine Saline and Alkaline > Saline | place: Antarctica: Ace Lake...
CTGCTGTGCAAGTTCCTCGCCCCAGAAAATGCGCATGTAGGGATCATTTTCAAACGCAGAGCCTGCAAAATCACCAGTGGCTCCAGTGAAAGTAAGAGAGCCGGCGTCAACGTTTTTATTTACATTGAATAGCCCACCCCAGGTATTCGCTGGAAACACAGCACCATCGATCACCAGTTCCTGATCGTTGTTGATGTTTAGCAGAGGGGATGGCCCAGCTTTTCCATTTCGGAATTCACAATTTTTGAATGTATTTTCACCATCGAGTGTAGCTCCTGCCATAATGTAAATTCCCTGTTCGCCCATGTTTTCAAATATCGTATGGTCGGCTGACATCCAAGCCCCCGAATTCACCTGGAAGGTATAATGGTCGGTTGGATTTATCCCTGTGAGATTGGATAAGGCCCCTTCGTATCCAAACAAATAAAGAGAACCACCTTCATTAATATTAAAAAGGGCATTGTCTTTCATTTTGATTGTTGCTGAGCTTACCCGGAAATCTCCACCATTTTTAATGGCAATTTCGCCACAGCTAATTGTATTCCCAAACTGAACAGTTGTTGATCCTTCATCAATAACAAGGTTATTCTTGATGGATGATGATAAAAGGTTTGTATAAATTGGTAGGCCAGGTTTTGCGATGGTCAGGTTGTAAAATTCGCCCCCATCACTTGAAATAACCATAGCATTTTGTGCGCCATATATTTCTACTGTACCAGCACTTGGATTGAAACCCGCTGATTGAGCCATAAATCCTTTTTGCGTGCGTATAAGTCCTCCTGTAATAATAGAAGTAAACTGGTAAGGTGAACCATTATTTACATGAATCGCCTGATCAACAAAATCGAGGATACCGCCTGACATTTGGAGGTAGGCATTGCCATTGGCTCCCCAGTAGCTTTGATCATTTCCTCCATACACCTTAAACTCCCCTCCTGTAATATGCACATCTCCTATTAAATCTACACTTTGAGAAGCATCCTGATGCAAATTAATTGCCCCCCCCAGATTTACATAAAATCCGCCGTAAAGACCGTTGTCGTATAAATCGTTGGCAGTAAAACTTCCATTCATTGCGTCCAGCGCACCGGCAGTCCAGTCGTAGGTGTTACAAAACACCGTTGAACCAAGGTTACCTTCACATAATCTTAAGGCTCCTCCCAAAGGTTTATTTATTTCCAGGGTGTAAAAAGTTTCATCCATATAGCAGTACTGGTGGTAATCGCCACCGTTAAATATAACCCGGCTTGTACCTTCAGCAAAAGCAGCCTGCCCCACATTGTTATCCCAATAGCCGGCAATTTTGATGATACTGCTACCGGCATTAAAAATACCCGAATCGATGTGCAGATTGCCTTTTAAGGTGATCGTATTTGTATAAGTGTTACTGATATTTACCGTTCCGGTCTGGCTGAAAACAATTGTATTGAAGTAGTCGTTTACTCCGGGTGTGATGGTTTGGTTTACACCATCCAGCCAAACAACACCATCATTGCATTGAAAAGTTCCATGGCTGGTGATGTTTCCTTTAATATAAATATCCATCGGGCTGTCGGAAACGAATTTTGTTCCGCTGGCCGTGCGCAGGAAGCCATTTATTTTTATATCCTCAGTGGACAGATCGCTGAAGCCGACTTGTGCCCCGCTCAGTTTTTCGCAATGTAGATTGTAAAATGAGCAATTATTTGAATAGTTGTGAATCCATGTACTAGCTGGCCCCGCGAAAAACACGGTTCCGTTCGAGAGGTTGACATTGGCTCCGGCATTGAAGTTCCAGTTGTTAAAGGCACGGATTTGTGCATCGGCGGTAATGTTGGCCGTAGAGCCTGATTTCCAGTTGATGTCTCCGCCTCCCTGAACAAGGAATACCGCATCGGCAGCATTCATAGCAAGCGTTCCGTTGATGTTGGCGTTTCCGGCTATATTCATAACGCCTCCACTAACGGTAAGCGTTCCGTTGATGGTGATACCACCAATAATGGCACCTGCTCCGATGGTGGGCATGAAGGGTGCCGTTGCCGGGATGACTACATCCGTCGCGTCAGTTGGATAAATCCCCCCGTCCCAGTTGGCCGCTGTGTGCCAGTCGGTCGAAACGGTTCCCGTCCAAAGGCCGGATTGCGTTGCTGTCCAGTTGATGCGGTTATAAGTATCATCTTCAAAATCCAGACCCGAAAAATCGCCGCTGGCATTATGAAACGTGAGGGAGCCTTCATCGTTGGTTTTTCTTACGTTAATTCCTGTGGCGGGTGTTAAAAATTCGACATTGTGAATTATAAGATCCTGTGCATTTAGCACATTTAGCATTACAGCGTTACTATAGCGAAATTTGCAGTAATCGAATGGATTTGCAGGATCGATGATTCCCCCGCTTTCTACCATCACAGGGCTTGCATAATAAAAGGATGCCCGGTTTGCCGCAATAGTTCCGTTGTTATGTACCAGGATGTAATAATAGTCGGATCCTGAATGGGTAATTACCGGTTCATTTCCTGCGGTTCCGATAGCCTTAAATAGTCCGCCATCGTTTACATTCAGCGTACGGGTGCTTGCAATTTTCAACTGCGAATTCAAATCCATCCACAAAATACCACCATTGTTAACGGCAATGTTCCCACCTGTTTTGAGGATTTTGCCGGTAGCTTTCAAAGTACCCTGCTCAACCGTCAAAGCACCATTTACTGTAAGCTCGCTCAACAAGCTTACAGTTTTGTTGCCTGATTTATTTACCACGAAATTATTAATAATTCCACTATTCATTTTAATACCTGCATCCTCGTTGCCGAACATTTCGATGCTTGCTCCGCCTGGGCTAAAATCGCTGCGGTTATTGATAAAATGGCCTTCCGTACGGATGGAACCACCGGTGATGTTGGTGGTAAAAGTAAAGGGGGCATTGTCAACAATGTCTATCCCGTAAGGGTAAACATTCAGTTCGCCGCCGCTCATGGTGATGGAAGCATTGCCATTGCCCGGCCACTGGCTTTCGATGGCGGCAATGATATTAAAAGTACCACCCGTCATGGTGATGTTACCTTTGAGCTGCGGGTTGCTCCCGAATTCTCCCAGGGTAATCGAGCCACCTTCTTTAAGGTAAAAATTACCTGCAATTCCGTTGTCGCTAAGATTGGTAGCCGTAAAATTCCCATTCATTGCATCCAGGGCACCGGCAGTCCAGTCGTAAGTGTTACAAACCACCGTCGAGCCAACGTTGCCTTCACATAATCTTAAGGCTCCACCCAAAGGTTTATTGATCTCCAGGGTGTAAAAAGTTTCATCCATATAGCAGTACTGGTGGTAATTGCCGCCATTAAAAATCACCCGGCTTGTGCCTTCAACAAAAGCTGCTGTTCCCACATTGTTATCCCAGTCACCACCCACTTTGATGGTGCTGCTGCCGGCATTAAAAATACCCGAATCGATGTGCAGATTGCCTTTTAAAGTGATCGTATTTGTATAGGTGCTAATGATATTTACCGTTCCGGTCTGGCTAAAAATAAGGGTATTGAAGTAGTCGTTTACTCCGGGTGTGATGGATTGATGTACGCCATCCAGCCAAACAACCCCATAATTACATTGAAAAGTTCCCTGGCTGGTGATGTTTCCTTTAATATAAATATCCTTCTGGCTGTCCGAAACAAATTTCGACCCGGTAAAGGTGAGCAGGTAGCCATTGATCTTTAAATCGGCCAGGGAGTAATCGCTGACTCCGATTTGCGCGCCGCCCGTTTTCTGGCTGCGTAAATTATAAAACGAGCAATTGGCCGAATAGCTGCGAATCCATTTATTGACTGTTCCCATAAAAAACACAGTTCCATTCGCCAGGTTGGCATTTGCCCCAGCATTAAAGTTCCAGTGGCCGTAAGCATCAATTTGTGCATCGGCGGTAATGTTGGCTGTGGAGCCGGAGTTCCAGGCAATGTCGCCCTGAACAATCAGTTCCGCACCCGCATTATTCATGGCCAGCGTTCCATTGATTGTCATATTTTGGGCTACGTTCAGGTCGGCAGCACCAATGGTAAGCGTTCCGTTTATCGTAACACTCTTGGACGATGCCACACCAGCACTGATAGTCGGCATATAGCTTGCCGTTGCCGGGATGGTAACATCTGTAGCGGCGCTGGGAACATTCCCGTCGTCCCAGTTGGCCGAAGTCCACCAGTCCGTCGAAACGGTTCCTGTCCATAGGCCGGGTTGAGTTACTGACCAGTCGATGCGGTTGTATGGGTCATTTTCGTATGCTGCGCCAGCATAAGCACCGGTGGCATCCCTAAAGGTTACACGGCCGGCATCATTCGATTTATTAACGTTGTACCCGCTGTTTAGGATCGGAAAATTAGCCTCATAAATAGTTACTGCCTGATCGTTGGCAAAATTTAACACGGCTCCGAGAGGCGCTGCAGAATTGTTTGTAAAGGTGCAATGGTAAAATGCATTGGCCGGATCCAGCGTAGATCCACTCATCATCTGGACATAGTTCAAATACTGGAAACAAGTATATTTTGCCGAAAGAGTCCCTCCATTTTTTACCGAGAGGAAATAATAGCCGGCACTATGAGTAATATTTACAGCATTAGCTCCGGTGCCCTCGCACTTTAGCAAGCCGCCATTGTTTACATTCAGGTATTTGCCGCTGGCAAGTCTCAACTCAGCACCGGTGGCCATGTACATAACACCACCTGAATTAATGTTCAGCTCATTGGCCAGAAGGATGGTCTTTGCCGTACTGGAAAAAGTTCCGCTATTTACCGTGAGGTTTCCTCTGATGATGATATCAGAAGCAAGTGTGGCGGTATTGGTTATGCCTTTGTTGATGGTAAGATTATAAAGTGAACCTTCTGCGGTTTGGCAGGTGGAATTGGAGGCACCGTACATTTCGATTGTACCCCCGGTGGGATTGAAATCGCTGCGACTGTTGAAAAAAGTACCAGGAGTCCTGATGGTACCGCCGGTGATATTGCTTGTAAGCGCAAAGCCCGAAAGGTTGTTGATGGTGATGCTTTGGTCTTTAAAATCCAATACGCCACCATTCATCGTCAAGGAAGCATTGGCATAAGTTGGCCATTGGTTAACAGATCCGCTACCACCATAAACATTAAAGGTGCCTCCGCCAGTAAAGGTTATATTGCCACCCAGGTCAACATATTGAGCGTTGTCCTGGTAAAGATTAATGGTGCAGCCGGTATTTATATAGTAACCTCCTCTGATTCCGTCATCGGCAAGGTCGAGAGCCGTGAATGTTCCTTCATTTAAAACATCAATTGACCCGGCAGTCCAGTCGTAGCTATTGCAGCTAACCGTGGTGCCACTAATCCTGACAGCTCCACCCGATGGTTTGTTTACTTCCAGAATATTAAGGTTTGCATCACCGTAAAAATACTGGTGGTAATTCCCCCCATTAAATATTACACGGCCTGTGGTTCCCGGATTGAATGTTCCTCCATCGAAATTACAGTTTCCCTTGATATCCATCGTATAATTATTTGTATTGAAGGTGCCATCAAGAATGAGGAAATGGTTGATGGTTAAAGCCGACATAAGATTTACGGATTGTCCTTTGCTGCCTTCATCTGTAATTAACTCACCGGTTTCACGGTTTATCTTTTGTATCGACCTTGTCGGAATCTCCCCATCCTTTACCAAATCTTTTTCTATTTGTAAATTATAAAGGCTTGTCCCTGTGGAGCCATATACCTCAGTATCGGATGGGCCATAAAGATTAATGTTTCCTCCTGTCGGGACAAAATCAGGCCGGTAATTGCTGAAATTGCCACTCGTTTTAATTGTTCCGCCTGTAATATTTGCTGTAAATGTTGCAGTGGTAACGGTGATACGGATACCTGTTTCCACAAAATCAAGTTCGCCACCACTCATGGTCAGGGAAGCATTGTTGCCATAAGGCCAGTAACTGTCGGAAGTGCCTCCGTAAATTTTAAAGTAACCGCCGGTTATGGTGATGTTTGCACCATTCAAGTCCACAAAGCCGTCATCATTGGTCAGGTTAATGTTGCCACCTGCATGTAGGTTATAATTTCCAAAAATCCCGCTGTCGGCCAGGTCGAGAGCGGTAAATGTTCCTGCTTCTACTTTAATGCCGCCACCCGTCCAGTCGTATTGATTGCAGGTAACCACCGTTGAGGCATCGTTGATAACTACATCACCATAGATATTATTAATTTCGAGAATATTGAAGTTTTCGCTGTGGCTGATGATCTGGTCGTAAAGTCCTTTCTCATTTTTATTAATAATAACCTGAAACAGCACCTTGCCGGTTCCTTCCGTAAAATGGTCAGGGTCAAGTTGGTTGTCCCAATTGCCTGATACTTTAAGGGTGTTGTTCCATGGGTCTAATGTGCCCGATTGAATGGTAAGGTTGCCGAGAATAGTCAGGCTATTTTCTATTGTTACTGTTCCACCACAATTGATGGTTAGCGAAGCAACCACGTTTCCTAAACTGGATAATTGAAGCGACTGAATTCCTGATGTTTTCTCAAGTTTGAGCGTTCCATTGGTAAAGTTAAGCAAGCCGTCGCAATTAATGTTGCCACCCACAACAATCGGGATGTTGTAGGCACAATTGAAAGTATTATCTGATTCCACCGTTAAACTGCCGGTAATGGTTAGCGCGGTGGATGTGCTTCCTATATTCATGGAAGCTACAGCAGATTTACCCAAATTAATTGAACCAAATTTGCTGTTGGAGCTATTACTATAAATAACGGAATTGCCCATTCCGGTAAAGCTAACCGAGCAAAGACCCATTACGATAGATGAGCCGCTGGCAAAAGTCCAGTTACCGCTCACTTCTATTCTACTGCCATAAAACGGACTGATGGAGGAGGTCGAATTCCAGACGATATTTCCGGTAATCAGTTTTCCGGTTTTGCCGATGACACCACCAATAGATAAGGTCCCATAAAAAGTGGAGGTAGCGGTTACAACGAGCTGTGCGTTATTATAAGTAGTGGGGCTTATGGTGAGCGTGGCTCCTGAGTTTACCGTCAGCATGTTGCACACCGGTGTTGTTGTTCCGTTAATAAGTGGCTGGTTGGCCGGTGCCGATGGAATGGTTACATTGCTGGCGGCCGTGGGCACACCCGATGGACTCCAGTTTGTGGCGGTGTTCCATACTGTGCTGGTAGCACCCGTCCAGGTTTTCGTCTGTGAAAACACGGTTCCCGATACCATCAGTACCAAAACCATTGCTAATGTTGTAAAAAAAGTTTTCATAAAATTTAATATTAGGTTAGAGAATTTTAAAATCATCGTATCCAAAAACAGGTTTTTCGAGGCTTGTGAGCGAATCGACAACGGAGCCTTCAGGCCCTTTGCGACACCATTCCGTAAAATCAGCCATTTGCGACTCCTCGCCTTCCGCATCCAAAATGGCCTGCCCGTTTTTTATCAGCACGCAGCCATGAATCCCAAACATGCTGGCACCCCGCAGCGCGTAAAACCTAAAGCCGGTATTCTCGACTTTTCCCGAAATAATTAGTTGAATGTGTTTCATTGCTATCGATTATAAAATGAGCACGGTAAAAGTAAATTGAGGCATTGAGCCAGACAAATTTTGCCAATAGACAAACAATAGACAAAGGCAAAGAGGCTGGAAATGAGGGGCTCTATATGGATAAAAGCTTCGGGCAGTTGAAATAAAATGGGTTTTTTACTTGTAGAAATGCTTCATAAATTTGATACTTTTGCCTTAATGTAACCAGAAGAAAATTACAATTAACCGCAGAATGCTGGAAGAATGAAAGTTGTAGGAATTAAATAAAAAGGTTATAACTATGAAAAACACCGGAGAAATACTCATTTATCAGAACCAGGAAGGCAATGTCAAAATTGATGTCCGCCTGGAGGACGAAACGGTTTGGCTTACACAGGCTCAAATGGCACAGCTATTTGGTAAAGATAAACGAACTATTTCTGAACATATCAGCAATATTTTTAAAGAAGGAGAATTAGACAAAAATGTGGTTGTCCGGAATTTCCGGATTACCACTCAACACGGTGCTATTGCTGGGAAAACACAAAAAGTAGAAGTAAATGGCTACAACCTCGATGTAATTATTTCGGTGGGTTATCGGGTAAAATCGGCACAAGGCACACAGTTCCGTATCTGGGCCACACAGCGCCTGAAAGAATACATTATTAAGGGGTTTGCCCTGAATGACGACCGTTTTAAGTCGGGCAGTTCGATGAACTATTTCAACGAGTTGCAAGAGCGTATTCGTGAGATACGATTGTCGGAACGTTTCTTCTATCAAAAAATAAAAGATATTTATACCACAAGCATCGACTATAATCCAAAAGATGAAAGAACAATAACGTTTTTTAAAGTCGTTCAAAATAAGTTGCTTTGGGCTATCAGCCAACACACGGCAGCCGAGTTGGTTTATCGCAGGGTCGATGCTTCGTTGCCATTACTGGGAATGCAATCATTAGACAAAAAAAATACCCAGGCGATAAATAAAACAGATGTTAGTATTGCCAAAAACTATTTGAATGAAGATGAAATAAAATTGCTTGGCTTGCTGGTTGAACAGTATCTTGCTTTTGCCGAAACCATGGCGCAGCAAAATGTTCCAATGTACATGAAAGATTGGATAGAACGTCTGGATGCAATTCTTCGATTAAACGGTAGGGAATTACTAAGCCATGCCGGAAAAATAAGTCATCAAATGGCTTTATAGAAATCTATAACCGAGTATCAAAAATATAACGATGGAAAAGGAAAACTTCAAAAAGAACAAAACCTGAAAGAAATTGAAGAGGACATCAAGAAATTAAAAAAGAAGAAATGAAATCAGCATCATTGTCCCAGCCTATCGAATCGAAACAAACACGAACGGTATAGAAAATAATAATTTTATTAATTTTGTCATTCAAAAACGTAACAGTTATGGAAAAAATATTGAATCTTAATATCGAAAAACTCCCCGAGGGATACTATTTAGCAACATCTGATAGTATCCAGGGACTTGTCGCTCAGGGAAGAACAATTTCGGAAACCCTCGAAATTGCACGAGATCTTGCAAAAAAACTGATAGAAGCACAGGATTACGATCAAAACATCGAAAACTTGCCAGGATTTGGTGATCGTTTTAGCTATCCGTTAATAGTTGGTTTGTAGTATGTGACGACTTTCAGGTTTTAGTTACCGGGATATTATTACAAAACTTAAAAGAAACGGCTTTTCATTTTATAGACAGGCGGCAGGAAGTCATGAAATTTGGCACAATGCTTCAGCAAACAGATATACTACCATTCCCAATCACTCAGGCAATATGCCGGAAGGCACTTTAAGAGCAATACTAAAACAAGCTGGTATTTCAATCGATGATTTTTTGAATGCTTGAATTGAACCCAAAATCCAATTTTATCATACCATCGACACCGGAATAATCCCATCCAAAGCCGAATAATTTTGGGTAAGCACATAATAGTTATTCATGCCGATGGAGGAGGATAGTTTTTCGAGCTTAGGCAATTATGTCAATTATCTACTCGACAAATATATAGAAATTTGTCGAGTGCCACTCGACAAAATTATAGAATAATGTCGATTACAACATTTCCTGTTTTGATAAAACAAGGGTAAAATTACAACCCATGAACAAAGCTATCCAATGTTTCATCGGCAGGCAGGGTCAGCTTTTTGCGCAGACGGTAGCGGTGGGTATTTACCGATTCGGGAGTAATATTCATGAGGCGGGCAATTTCTTTGGTAGCCATGTTTAGCTTTATGTAGGCACACATTTGCAGGTCGGTTTGCGTAAGGTTGGCGGTTTGGCTGTGTAGCTTCTCGAAAAACGAGTGGTGTATCGACTCAAAATGAAGCCTGAATTGCTCCCACTGGCTTTCAACATCGGTTTGTCGTTCGATTTCGCGAAGCATCTCTTTACGGATTTCCGGCTGACTGTTTTCATTATTGCAATCCATTTTATCGGCCAGCTTGCCCAGCTTTTCGAGGACTTCGTTTTTGTTGGCGATGAGAATGGCTGCCGAAGTCAGCTCGTGGTTTTTCTGCTCGATGCTTTGCTGTTGTAATCTTTTAATCTCTTCTTCGGCAAACAAAACTTCCTGCAAGTGCCGGTTGCGCTTTTCTATCTGGTCAATTTGAAGTTTGCTGAGTTCCGATTCTCTTTCGAACAAAATTTTGCTTTGCGCAAGCGATTTCCTTTTCAAACCAAATGCATAGAGCAAAGCCAACGAAACAAAAATTAGCGCAACAATCAGGATTCCCAAAAACCACTGGCTCCGGGTTTTTATCTCGATGTCCTTTTTTAGCAGTAGCACATCCTTGGTTAGCAGGTGGTTTTGGTTTTCTTTCTTCTCGGTTTCGTAGCGTATCTCAAATTCGTTGATTTGGCGGGCACTGCTTTCCGAAAAAACTGAATCTTCTGCCATCTTATAAATTTCAAAATACTTTAATGATTTCTGATAATTTCCTTGATTTTTATAGAGATGATAAAGCCCTTTGGCTGCGTCTATGGCCGTTGGTTTTAGGCCGAGTTCTTGCGATAAGTCCAGGCTTTGCGCGTAATAATATTCAGCATTTTTAAAATCGTTCATCGCCGTGTAGGCATCCCCGGTATGCTCCATTACAATAGCAGTTTGAAAATCCAGGTTTAGCACTTCAAAAGTTTTTTGTGCTTCATTTAAATATTTAATAGCTTTGGTATAGTTTTTTAATGACATATAACTCAAGCCCAATCCGTGCAGGCGCAGTGCAATTTTTCCGGTAACGTTCATCTCGCGGTCTAATGCCAAGGCACGCTCAAAATAGTTGATAGCTTTAGCAATACTGTCCCAAACCAAGCACACCTGACCGATGTTGCTAAAACGGGTAGAAAGTTTGTGTCGATTGCCCAACCGCAAATCTATTTCCAGGGCTTTTTCCAGAAACTCTACCGCCATTCCATATTCGGCCCATGCACGATATACCATGCCGATATTGTTGTAGTCGGTGGCCAAATCGCTTTCGTTGCCCCGGAGCAAATCCAGTTCGAGGGCTTGATTAAACGTTTCGATAGCTTCGCCATATCTGCCCAATAATTTAAACGAAACCGCGATATTCGACAGATTAGCAGCGATTTCGGAAGTGTCGCCAACCGACCTGGCTAAAATTAATGCACGCTGATAGTATTCGAGCGATTTATCAAACAAACCCATATCCTGGTAACAGGAACCTACATCTGCCAGTCGGTTTATCATTTTTAGCGGCCTGGTCTTTGGCAAAGATTCCTCTACCTCAAGAGCGTGCAGATACACAAATGTAGCCGATTTCAAGCTATCGAGATAATACAAGGCATCGCCTTTAATTTTCAGGGCATCGCTTAATAAGATGTTTTCGTTTTGTTCGGCGGCAAGCCCGGCGGCCTCGCTGGCATATTTATGCGAAGTTTGTGGGTCGTCTTCAAGATTTTCGCCGGCCAGTTTGTTAAGCAAAATAATGCGGTCGATTCCCTGCGAAGCATTTAATGCGCTTTGCAAGCTATCCGTTTTAGTGGCTTGTGCCTGGGTGATAAATGGCAAAAAAAACAAAAAGAGAATGAGAGAATAGTACAGCTTTTTTGAAATCGCAGGGGATTTCATATCAACACCACGCGCAAAAGTCTTGTTTATCAACATATAGCAAGATTGTAAAAAAAATCTGTGGTGAAAGTAGGATATTTTAGAATAACAAAACCGGAAAAAAATTTACTTTGCCTTTTGATTGGTGGTAAAGCATGGTGATTTTTTGTAATTGATATTTAAATTACGCGAAGCCAATTACGCGCGTAGCGCAAATGACACCGACCGCAGGGAGGTAAATTACATCCGAACGAAGTGAGGATAAATAACGCGCGAAGCGCAAATGACGGCGAAGCCAAATTACGTTGAGCGAAGCGAAACAAATGCCGAAAAACCCGAAATCTTTGATTTCATAGTTTTTCGAGCATCCTCGAAAATTTACGAAAATCATAGTTTTTCTAATTTTCGGGATTACATCCAAGCGAAGTGAGGATAAATTACAACGGCAACTTAAACCGCATCACCACTTCGCCGGTTTCTTTGTCGATTTCAATTTTCTGATTTTCCGATCCCATGTCCTTCCCCGTGCTCATTTTGAACAATCCCGAAAGGAATTGCATGCCGTTGTTCATCACCTCCTCCAGCTCCTCAGCCTTGGTTCTTGGCTTGGGTTCGGCTTTGGATTCCGGACTTATGGTGGCGATAATCGGGGGCGAATCCTCGGGTGAATCTTCCGAGAGGTCGATTTCGGTAGCCGTGGTTTTTGGGCTTACAGGTTCAGTTTCCGGGCTTTCTTCGGTATAAGTTTCTGCACCCGATTCAGGTGGTGTTGATGCTTCGGCTGGGATGGTTTCAAAATCATCATCAGGCACAGGTTTTTCGCTTTCGCTGATAAACAGCTCCAACTGCTCGATAAACTGCGAACGTCCCTTGCTGCTAAAATCCACAAAATTGGTGGCTGCATCATCGCCCAGCACCCCGTCAAAAAGGCTTTGCTTTACCAGCAAGCCGGAGGCAATTTGTGTTTCGATCGAATCGCGGGTAATAAAATTGATGATGGTGAGATTGTTGCTTTTTTGACCAAGCCTGTCGATACGCCCGATGCGTTGGTTCTTTTTGGCCGGGTTCCAGGGCAGCTCAAAGTTTATCAGCGTGTCGGCAATTTGCAGGTTTAAACCCGACCCACCGGCTTCGGTTGACAAAAATATTTTGTAATTGGGGTTGGTTTCAAATTTTCTAATTAGCTCACCACGAGCTTTCACCGGAACTTTGCCGTTCAGCTCCACAAAGCCAATGTTATTATCGCGCAGAATTCTGCCTATCAATTTATGCACTTTTATCCATTCCGAAAAAATAATGATTTTCATATCCTTATTCCGCACATCCATTTTTTCGAGCAGCATATATTCGAGTTCCTGGAGCTTGGGCGATTCGTTGGTTGTGTCGTCTATCAAATAGGTAGAATCGCACACCATGCGCATGCTCGTGAGCAGCATTTGCAAGCGTTGCAAATCATACGGGGTAAGATATTTTTTTCGGATAATTTGTGCAATACCCTTGCCATACGAAGCGTGATAATCGGCCTGCAGCGGCGACAAGCGCAGCGGTACATTCAGTTGCTGGATATTAGGAAGCTGGTCGATCACCTTGCGCTTTTCGCGCCGCAGCAAAATCTTGCTCAGCTTTTTGTTGAGCTTTTGCAGGTTATAATAGCCGTTTATCTTGTTGTGCTTGTCGGGATCGAACAGGCAATGCTGGTATGAAAATTCCCACAAGGGACCCAGAAACTCCGGCTCGATGATGCTCAGAATGGAAAAAATGTCGATCAGGCGGTTTTCGATGGGCGTGCCGGTAATCACCAATTTGTGGCGGGGCTCAAGATTTTTAAGCGAATTGGCGGTTTTAGTTTCGTAATTTTTGGCGCGTTGGGCTTCATCCAAAATCAAAAAATCGATACCTGCTTCATTGATGGCTACCTGATCGCGCAGCACCGTCTCGTAATTCACGATAAAAAAGTAGTAATCGCTATTCAAATATTGCAGCTTACGCTCGTCGGGCAAGCCTTGAATGACCAGCGCTTTTTCGTCGGTAAACTTCTCGATTTCGTTTTTCCATTGTTCTTTGAGCGAAGCCGGGCACACGACCAGCGCTTTTCTGAAATCAAATATTTTCTTTTTCAGGATAGCAATAGCAATGGCCTGTATGGTTTTACCCAAGCCCATTTCATCGGCAATGATGGCCGCCTTTTTGAAAAGCGCAAACTCGATCCCTTCTTTTTGATAATCGAACAGGTCGAGATTTATATCGCTGTAATCCGGGGTATGTATCGATTTAAGCTGCGCCAGCATATCATCCTCAAAAGCATTGGCCAGTTTTTCGCGCACCTCCGGGCGGATCCGAATCATATCCATATTTTGCGCAGCATCGATAAAGCCGAGAAAATCGGCTAACTGATCATCTTCGATGTATTGGGCATTTTTAAAATACCGCGAAATCATCAACTGCTCTTCCACGGGAAGCTGGTGCGGATAATACCACGAAATTTTATACTCGTTCAGCGGGTCGCAATATATTTCGATAAAAGGATAAGTTTTGCCTAACCGTTTATACAGGCGATCATTTTCTTTGAGTGCTTTAAATGCATACATGATGTGCTTGGTAGTACCCAGCTTGTTGAGCCGCGAATCCATGCTGTCGCTGTAGCCGGTTTCATTTTCAAAATCGCGCAAAAACACCTTATACTTCACGCCATTTTCGTTGGTAAGGATGTGGTCGCCATAGATATTTGCCGCCCATTTCATCCGATACTCGGCAGCACCGGCTTTTTGCTCGCGCTCTTTAAGCACGCGCCTAATCATGCCCTGGCGTGTATATTTTTTGTGTTCGATTTGTTCTTTGGGGTCGAGCAGGTGCATTTCATTTTCGATTTGCAGCAGGCAGGCATAAGCCATCCTATCCCAAGCATTCAAGCTGGTTTCCGAAAAGGGGACGATGTGTTCTTCGTCAATAATATGAAGGCAATATTCAAGCATTTCGCCGCTTTCATCATCGCTCACGATAAGCTCGAACCGGGCAGGCGACTGGGTAAGAATCTGGCAGTTGCCGTTGTTAAAAATAATCTCACTCCAGGCCAGCTCATCCTTTGCTAATTCCTCTTGCAACTTTAGTTTTTGAGTTATAATGATTTCCTTAATATTCATAAGATTTTGAATTTGATTGTAAACTATATTTCTATTTTGCTAAGCCTAAATTTTCCTGAACACGCTTTTTCAATTTACTCGCAAAAATAATTTTATAGCTGAACTCTTGCAAGAAAATCAAAAGGAAAATAGTGAAAAAGGATTTCATAATTTTGAACAAATGGAAAAAAAGCCTTCCTGCAACTTGCAGAAAGGCTTTTGGGTATTGTTGGCTGATCTAGTCATCCGATGAATAGTACCGGAAAGAATTGCTGTTTCCCGAAGTTCATCCCCAGTGTTTGAAAGCATTCATCGGATGACTTCTATGTTTTATTGAATCACCAGCTTTTTCACTGTCTGCAATTCTCCTTGACTTATGCCTAAGTAGTAGATTCCTTTCGGATAAGATGATAGGTCAATGGCGAAATCGATGGATTGATTATTGCCCGTGGCGAGAATGGAGCCGTGGGTGTTTGAAATTTCCCAGCCGAACCCATTCATGGTTTTGCTGCGAATATTAAAAATCCCTGATGAGGGATTGGGATAAACCGAAACATTCATCTCCGAACCAGCAATCTCAACAACTCCGGTAACATTTAATTCCTTCACCACCGATAAGCCATGACTTTCAAAAGTTCCGCACTGCGGCATTTGCTCATCAAAGGCAGCTTCCAGTGTAAACTCTTTTCCTGTTTCAGGATTGAAAACGCGGAAGTTCATCGCTTCGCCTTCCGTCATCCCGTCAATGGCTGGCGTAGTCGGGTCATCACCAAAGACAGTGATAGCCGTGTTTTGATTTTGGGAAATAGCGGCTCCACAGCACAAGCCAAATTGGTTATAAATGGTGATGATGCTACCTGCGCTTATTCCCGTAATCGCTTGCAAAGGAATGGCGATGGTGTGGGTGATGGGAGTTTTTATTACCTCACCCCCGGTCCCTCTCCTCAAGGAGAGGGGAGTTCCACCGCACAGGCCAGTGCCGTGGTCGGTTCTCCCCCTCCAGGGGGAGTTAGAGGGGGTCTTGTCGGAGGTGGTACAACCTGGAAACTCCACTTCTACATCTTCATCCACCAACATAAAGTAGGCCTTTCCGGGCACAAGTTCTCCAAGTGTATTAACGCCAAATTGTGGCCAGTAAACTCCCGAACCTGCAACTTCTTTTACAATTTGAAGATGGTCGATGATTGGGTTAAATAGTTCCTCCGCCGGGTTATTGCAACTATTAAGCACCGGGATAAGATTCTAGCCCTCAGCCATTTCCAGCGTTGGATTTCCGATTTTTGAGCCAGCAATGGTAAGCTCCAAATTATTGGCGGTTTTTATTTGGTAGCCGTTTTCAAAGTTCCAGTTGCCAATGGTGTTTACTCCTGCCGCCGGATAATAAAAATCCATCATCGACGACAGGATGATAAAGTCGTTGCCGAAGGACGAAAACATACCTTCCACGCCTTTATTGAGCGGATCGAGGTAGGTGGAAACGCCACTCCATCCGGCGGGGATATTAAGGATTTGCTGCAGGTAAAAGTTGTAGGGCTGCTGAAATCCTTGCGTAAGGATAAGCTCCGCACTTTGGAGAGTTTCGATAACAGGCTCGCCAAGCGTAAAACTCAGCGAAAGGTTTTCGTTTTGGAAGTAGCCACCCGCCGAGGCGATGACTTGTTGGGCGTTTGCCTGCGATGAAATGAAGGCCAAAGCCATGATGCTTATTAAAAGCTTAATTGTTTTCATTTTCGTTAGATTTTAACTTTGATGTTATTTTAGTTTTATTAAAATTCGAACAGTGTAAGCTCGCTGATAAATCTAAAATCCTTGATATTGTAAGTAAATAGCTCGAATTGTGTAACTATGGAGGTTGCGGCTATTAAACTGTCGGGAATAGCGAGACCATGGCTCAGGCGATAGGTAAGGATAAGGTCTATTGCTTTTTCGGAAATTTTATCATTCAATCAAAACATCAGTGTCACAAATAATCAGCCTCTTTGCCATGCCTGTGTTCTAAGGGTTGAAGCATCAATATTTTTCCCGGTATAAATTTCGGTCATGGTGCTTACATCAACCGAATCATCGCCTGCAATTAAGGTTATGCCATTAATAATGGATTTCCCTTTTTTATTGGCAGCAGGTTTTGCAATTTCAAAATCCAGGCTTTTAGCCAAATTTATTAAGGCTTGTAAAGTTTCCTGTTTACTGTATTTAATGATTAGTTCCGGCATAATTTAATTGTTTCATGCAAAGTTACAATATTTCAAAAATCGGGGTGAAAGATTCACTTTTGTTTAATTCGTTAAATTTAAACCATTTTCGGCCTTACAAATTTGTCTGCCAGCCGGCGGATGGATTTCACCAACTTTAGTAACACTGATTTGTCATCTAAAGGTCGTTTAACATTTGAGCCACAGTTCTTTTTGGTAGTTTCCCTTCCTGCATTTTTTTTACACCCAGCAAGCCGGCGACAATTTCCTTTACCAGCATATCATGTAATACATGAATTGTTTGCTTCTCCTCCAAATACTCATAAACAATCACAAATGGAAATTTACCTACCACAAATTCACGGTAAGATTGTCTTTTTACCGGAAATCTTTCCGGAGAAAGTGCAATCAAATGTAAGGCATTATCAATAAATACAAGGAACTTTTCGCCCAAGCCATCCAATCGTTCTTCATACCAAAGAAATGATTCATCAAGTTCCTTTGTTGCTTCAGATGAAAGTAGAATTATATTCTCTATTTCATTTTACTTTTCGATGGCTCAGGATTTCCTTTTTTGCATCTTCCCAAAGTCGGCCCTTGTCGTTACCACTTTTTAGCTGAGCAGAGCGATAGTCCAGTTCGGCTATTAACTCCCCGTCATTCCACCATTCATAAGGTTCATTTAATTCATTTTCGATCATGGTGTAAATGGCCTTTACTTTATTGTCATCGGCAACTCTGATGTAATCGTAGAGTTTTTCTCTTATTGTTGCAGTGTTCATGTTTTGATATTTAATGCAAAGTTAAAAAATTTGTTTCCCAAAAAGGTTTCAGCTTTTAAAAGATGTAATTTTTCAACACCGGCAATAACTTTTCACCTTTTACTCCCAAAATCAATTATCCTTGAGGCAACGAACTGAGATACCGTAAGCCTTACTACTATAGCCGCGGTACACAGTGGCTTTACTAAGGTCCAGATGCCGTCGCCAGGCCGAAGTTCCACTCTCGCTTGCAGACCAGAAGCTGGTGAATGAACCGATACCAAGAAAGTCCCATCCGATATCACGGGTGCCTGCTAAAAGAGCCTCAAACCCACTGCTGCCACCTTGCTTTAGTTTTGTTCCACCATCAACACCCCTGAACCCTGTGCTGCTGCAATTTATGGTGGGGTCAACCTCTTGTTCCAAAATACACCACTCTGCATCGGTTGGCACATGCCATCCCTCCATACAAATCCCCTTTGCACCTTCTGTTGTTTCATATTCCATCATTTCATCCCACTGATAAAGGCCACCATAAACATCGCAGTTTGCCTCAGAATCATCATAACAATATTTTTCAATAATACTATTGTCGGTTTGGTCGCTGCTGCCATTAATTCGTGTACCAATATTCAAATTCTCCGCCATCCAGCACTGGTCGCCAATTTGTACGGTTGCGTAGGTGTTGCCATCGCGGGTATCAGTAAAAGCATCTCCGCAGGTAAAAGGTGTATAGGAGAATGTGCGGATTGCGCGAATATATTTTCCAGAGTTTTTATTATATTGTGCCTGAGTGCCTGCAATAAATTCTTGCATCCACGCTTTTAAGGAGGTTGTCTCCGAAGAGCACCAATAATAACTTGGAAAAAAATCACCAATCAATTCCTTGTTTAAATACAGCTTGTTAAGCTCCTCTTTACTTGGAAGATACCAGTCATTATAGCCATTTAGCTCAAGGTCATTGCAAATTTTTGCAGCAATACTGGCATTACCACAACCAGTTACTATATCCAGAGTGTTTTGATAGCCCGTACCCAAATCAAGACCATCAGCACCTGGTAAAGATGTTCCTTGACATCCCCATGGAAGAAATCCTTGGTCAGTACCTGCCGCAATAAATCCATTCACTTCTCCTGTTACATAGCCGGGGTCGCCGACTTGCAGGATATAGGCTACAATACCTCCACCATATTCATCGCCAATTGCAAGTTGCGGCGGTGCAACAAAATTTATGTTTACCGTATCGTAAGTAGTATCGCAGGCCGTGTGTATTTGCCATTGCAATGCGTACATTTCATTTACCTCGCCGGTGAAGATGGTGGTTGGATTGGTGGCATCCACAAAGTTTCCGTTTTCGCCGCTTAAAATGCTCCACAGTCCCTGGCCAAATTCGGGCGTGTTTCCCCCAAGTGTGGCACTTGTACCCTCCACATCCAACTGATCGGGGCCGGCATTGGCCTGACTTGGGTCAGGTACACAGTTTGTTATCAGGTTGCCCTGGTCGTCAACGGCAATTTCGTAGCTTGTTCCGTTGGGCGAATGTAAAGTAAGCGAAGCCGAACTTAAGGAGTAGGGCACGCTTAACAGTTGGCTTGTCCCCATCATCTGAAAATCAGAGCCGCCAGCGGGGTCTATTTCAACTTGCAGAAACCAGGAACCAATACCCCACAAGATATCATTAAAATTACCCGTGAGTACCTCATCCGGGTTTCCGATTTTAAGGTCGAATAAGCCAGAGTTGTTGGTAAGCAATTGGTAGTTTCCGCTGTAAATTTCCGTTCCAGTAGTACTTCCATTCAATATGGAAATTTTAACGGAGATGGCCTGGTTAATCAAAGGATTACCGCTTAAATCGCGGGCAATTGCCTGGTAGTTGAAGGCCTGGGGAGCTTGTGCGAAATGGCATGTTGCTGCCAGCAGCAACGCAAAGAGCAATGTAAACTTTTTCATAAGTATTAGGATTTTTGTTGATTGCCCTCAATACCCCGACGGGCAGTTAGTTGAGTTTATCCCGAATCAAAAAAATGATTCGGGGATTGTTCGACTAAATGATTTTATTTCGCAAATGCTCATAAAATCATAGTCTCACATCCCGAATATTAAACGATTCGAGGATTAGTTCGACTAAATTATTTCGTTGCGCCTGCGGCTTACAAAATAATAGTCTCACTAAAAAAAAGCGTGGGTACTGTAACCTATCCGCCTTAGAGGTATCGCCAAACACCCACGAGAACAAATAAGAACAGCCCACGCCTGTGGCGTGAGCGTGTTACTTATAGTCTTGTTTTCGTTTGAAAAATTGGCGATTTTCTAAAGCAAGAATAAAAGCTAACGCTTTTTATATTTTTATTTTAGCGTGTTTATGTCATTGTTTTGGGTGTGTTTGGTGTTCAATTATAAATTTTCAATTTCTTCTTTTGTGAGTTTTGTTTGCTGAATGATGGTTTCAATTTCAAGACCGCCATCCTTCAAAGTTTTGGCAAAAGCCAGGATTATTTTTTTATTCTCAAGGAGAGCTTTATCCTTCTGCTCAAGAGCTTTGTCTTTCTTCTCAAGAGCCTTATGGTTATTGTCAACTTTCTCTTTCAGGTAGCTTATCTGGTTGGCATGATCAATCAGAACACTTAAAATTTCATCCTCGGCATGCAATTGTTCTTCCAGATCGGGATTGTTAATGTCGGCAGCCTGAAGTCGCCGGATTACGCGCTCCAAAAATCCGGGGAAAAATCTCCGTATCAGCCTTAGTCGGTGCTCATTATTCTTTACCTTCGATTTTTGATCGAATAACTGTAACAAAGCATAGAGCTTACGTTTGTACTCATCATTTTCGTAATCGATTTCGGTGATGTTGCTCAAATTAGGGAGTTGAACCACCAGTAAATCGTAAGTCAAATTATCGATAAATTCGTTGGTTTTCTTAAGCTCCTTGTTTTTAAAAACGCCTTCTTTTACCCGGTTAGTCCTGATGAGTAAATCGTTGATTTCGTTTTCAATCCTGAAATTGAGGATAAAAATGGGTATCAGTCGGATGGGTTTTTTAACCGTAGTTACGGCCTGGGTAGTGGGGTGAATGATTTCCTTTTCCTGCTTTTTCAGGAAATTGTTGCTGATGTATCTTTTAAACCTGAAAATGTCGTCGGGTTGGGTAGCTTTTTGCAATTCAATCATGATGAGCTCTTCGGTGCCATCGGGTAGTTCTACGGTTGCCGTAAAATCGAGGTGGAAAAGCCTGATATCATCTTTTGTGGAGGGGTCTTTTACCTGGATTGGGGTGGCGTTTTTCTTTGCGTGGGTTTGCGGCTCCAAGTGAAGTTTTGTAATTTTTTCGTTTATCAGCGTTGATAAAACAATAGTAGCACTTTCGGGATCTTCCATCAGGTATCTAAAAACCACATCATAAATCGGGTTGGGGATGATGATGTATTCGCTGTCGCCTGAAATATTTTGTTCGGTGTTCATTACATTAAGTTTTTTTCAAAAATAGGAATTATTTTTATTTTAGTGGTGTTATGTCATAGGTTAAAACTTTATTATTCATTAATCGTGGTTTATGCCTCAATCCTTCCATGGTATAAATCAGAGATTGGGAAAATCAAATCGAAATCATTCCAATTCAAATTCCCATCGGTCAATGAAAAGTTTGAAAAATTATTTTCATCAAGATATTTTTTTATGGATGGATGCAATGATTTGGATAAAAAAGGTTTGAAGTCAACAAGCCTTTCATGTCCATCACTAAATTTTATTCGAATAGCATAATCCGTCAGGTACTTTGCGGATTCTACCCTAAGCTGGCCAATTCCATTTTCTGAATCCTTATAGTCAACTATTATTTTCATTTTAAGCGTTTTGTAATTATCGTTTCCACCATGCGCCACAACATAATCAGATACCCAATTTATTAAACATATCATCTGCATTCTCACATTCAATCATGTTTTTACCCTCATCCGTCTCCTCAAGGGTTTTTTGCGTTGTTGCGTTTGGCGTTTTTACTTTAAAGGGAATCCCCTTGTTTTGCCTGATTTGATTGTAAAACAGGCTTATTGCTTCCGAAACAGAAAGTCCAGGTTGATGAAGAATTTCTTCTGCTTCATGTTTTAGGCCGGGTTCGATGTTCGCTTTTATTGTTTCTGTTTTCGACATATTAATCAATAATTTATGCTTGTACAAATTTACATTTTTTCAATCAGCAACAATTTGCTTTCTGTTTTTAAAATAGGCAATGATCTCTTTCGGGCTTTTGCCTTCGGTTTCACGTGCAATTCTATCGCGTTCAACACGAACAGATTTCACGCAGTCGTATTCTTTCTTAATAGTTGCTTTCATAATCAAATATTTCTCGTGGGTTTCTAATCTCGATTGTCTTGTAACCATTCATTAAATTAACGGCATTGTAGCCGTTTATCTTTTGGATATTTACAATATGTTTAAAGTTCCAACTTACCAAAAGGTCAGCTTTTAAAATGCTTGCCAATGCAATATGATAACAATCGGCACGGCTTGATTTTCCTACCACCTTTTCCTCCAAATATTTTTCTGCCAGCAAAACTGCTTCTTCGGTAAGTTCCATTTTCAGGATATTTATTTCGGGTATTGAGGCAACAAATTGTTTTACTTTTTGGGGGGCATTCATTAGCTCATCCTCGGCAACGCTTGAAACAATCAGTTTCAAATTTGAATTGAAAATATGTTGAAAGAATAAATTTGTCCATAACTCAAACTCAGGGTCAAATTTTCCACCAAAAACTGAAGTATCAACATAAATGGTTTTCATTGCAGTAAATTATTACTTTAAAATAAAACATTTTCTCGTCTCGAAATCAATCCATCGGTCAGCTCCCGAAAAACATCCTCGTCAAGGTCTTTCCAAGTGCCTGCATACGACAACACCTTTTTCTTTTTGCTGATTTGCGCTTCCAGTTTTCTCAAATATTCATCCAAGTCCGAAAGCCGCTCCATAGGAATTTGTTGGATTCGCTTGAGAATCTGTTTTCTTATTTTTGTTTCGGTAGTCATATTGCTATTTGCTATTTTATTTTAATAACACCCAAAAATACAATTATTATATCAGCTCTCATAAAAAGTAGTAATAACAAAACTTGTTTGAAAGTTCATGACACTTTTTCCGCCTTACGCTTTTTGAATTTTGGATGTAATGCCTTTCTGTTTTCAAAATATTCGGTCAATTCATCATATGATAAATCTTTAATATCATTGCTGATATTATCCCGGATTTCTCTCATTTAGTCAACCATCCTTTTTTCTATTTTATTCCTCATTATCAGCTTTCATTTTACAAGCCTTTGCTTGTTTTGCTCCCACCAGCCTTTTTTAACTTCTTTGGCCAAAAGGTCGATTTCATCCCGGGTAGCTTTCGATTTTGACGTAGCCTCACTGTAAGCGAGATAATCGAGTAGATTTTCGATTGCCTCCAACTTTACCCAGCCGGGCATGCGGATGAGGATTTCGTCTGTGGTTCTTTCGATTTGCATTTTACTAAAAGTTAAATATGTTTTCAAAGATACTAATAACTTGTTTTACTGTCAATTTTTTCGCAATCTGCGTTAATAGCTTGTTCCATTTTTAATAGATCTTCCTTGTCGATAGCTCCGGCAAATTTTAAAAGACCTCGTTTATCTGTGCTATCTGCTGATACCAGCGAATTAATAA
>Ga0307929_1001047_pt1 | contig 23317 bp, 17 predicted proteins | sample AceLakmetage1330_FD_203160 | JGI IMG/M metagenome (GOLD analysis project Ga0307929, IMG submission 203160) | Saline water microbial communities from Ace Lake, Antarctica - #1330 | ecosystem: Environmental > Aquatic > Non-marine Saline and Alkaline > Saline | place: Antarctica: Ace Lake...
TATGAAAAAAAACAGAAGCGTCATATGGCTACTGAAATTTTTAAACCTATGCATGTAACTAATAATCCCTTAAAATTCCTTAATTTTCTTAGAGGCGAGACGCTGATAGGGTATTACAGAGAGGAGAGAATATGGAGCGATTTTCAGGTTAATGATGTGACCCGGTTACTACATCCTGAATTGGATCATTCTGCCATTCAAATATTATTAGGAGCTCTTCATCGCAAACAGACGGTCAGCATTGAATATAGAAAAAAAGATTGGGAATCTGATGGATGGACATCCCGAATAATTTCTCCCCATAATTTGGTTTATGCAGACAATAGATATCATGTCCGTGGGTTTTGCCATTTAAAAAACCAATTTCGTGATTTTGTTTTGTCACGGATTAAATTTGCAGAAAATATCCATGAGGATTGGATTCCACCCGATGATGATAACGAATGGAATAAATATGTTAAATTGGAATTCAAACCCAATACTGCCTTACCCCAGGGAATTCAGGATACGATTTTACAAAATTATAAAATAATTGAGAGCGGGGTCAGGATAATTAATTGTCGGAAAGCCTTGGCATTTTATGTGGAAAGGGGTTTGTTTAAAATTGATGCAAAATATGGTTGTCCGCTTTGGTTAAAGTGTTTATCCTAAAGGCTGTCCCATCTTAAATCGGTAGGCAAAAACTGGACAGTTAAAAATAGTTTAAATTGATCAATGGACTATTCAGAACAGGCCCAATTAATCTGTTTATTTTTTAGAGGGTTTTGCAGAAATAACTTTTCCGCTCACAACAACACTATATATTGACAATGCGATAACATGGTAATCACATGTAGGGAATAGGCCTGAAGGATTTTATTTCTGCAAGCGGCTCTTTTATAAAATGCTTTGTTGTGGGCAGGCCAAAATCTGAACAAGGCCCGCCCGTGGCGGCTATGAAAATGTTACCAAACCGCTTGAATCCTTAGGTCAGAGGGTGTTGATACACCACAGCCAATTTTCCCTGGATGAGACGTTCCTGGTAATACCGGCGTCGGGGTTTGCCGGAAGATGTCTTTTCAAGGCTCCTGGGTTCTACAAATATCACGGTTTGGGCAGACAGACTGTGCCCCTGGGTGATTGCACCCTGGAGAGACCGTACGGCAGAGAACCAGAACTTACCGGCAGCAGTTGAACCATTATTTCCGTTTTTAACATCATCGGGAATTCTGCGTTCATTCACCTCGGCAATGATGGCCAGCTCTTCCCCCCCGTCTTTGGAGGGCTTGGACACGGCAATGCAGGCACCAAGGCGCACCGGGGCATCTGAATTTTGTACGGTGAGTTCGATATCGTCTGGATAGTGGTTTTTGCCTGCGATAATGATTAAATCTTTGAGACGGCCGGTGATATATGCTTCACCATCCAGAATAAAACCCAGGTCTCCAGTGCGTAGAAATGGGCCTTCGCCGGTATCGGCAAGGCGGGCACCAAAAGTTGCCTCGGACTCTTTTTTAAGCCCCCAGTAAAATTTAGGTACGCTTGGGCCTTTGACCCAGAGTTCTCCCACCTGATCCAACCCTGCGGCAGTGTGTGTGGCAGGATCCACCGCAATAATCTTATGGTCGCCCCCGGGGCAGCCGCAGCTAACGATTTTGCGTACGTCCGGTGCCTGGTCATCCAGAATATGGACTTGGTGGGTTTTAAGGGCTGACGCACTCAGGGAGAGAATTTTGGGGGGTTGGGACTGGGGTTTTAATCCCCCCACAAAGAGGACGGATTCGGCCATGCCGTAGCAGGGCATAAAGGTCTGGGGTCTGAAACCTAAGGGGCCGAATCGTTCATTAAAGGTGGCCAGGGTCTCAGGCAGCACCTGTTCTCCGCCGTTACCCGCCGTTTCCCAGGAACTTAAGTCCAGGCCCCGACACTCTTCAGGCTGGATGCGGCGAACAGAATAGGCATACCCGAAATTGGGGCAGGCGGAGTTGACAATTTTATAGTGACTGATGGCTTTCAGCCATCGAACCGGTTTCATTAAAAAATCCATGGGGGACATGATGGTGGATTCGTAGCCAAAGTAAACCGGCCCCAGGATATCGCAGACCAGGCAGAGATCGTGGTAGTGAGGTGCCCATACGATGGCAGGCTTGGTGGAATCCAGTCTCAGCATCTGTCCCATTACCCTGAGATTGGCCACGGCATTGGCGTGGCTGATGGCTACCCCCTTGGGGTGGCCAGTGGACCCGGATGTAAATTGGAGGTAGGCGATCTCTTCCATCCCGGGTTTGGGGCCTGTGTACTCTGTTATGGTGTTATCGGTGACGGCCTGGAAGTTGATCGGAAGGTCTCCCAGAGACTTGGCCATGTCGGCAAGCTGCCCGGTGGTCAGCACAACGGAGGCACCGCTGACCTTGGCGGTATTGAGTATCCTGCCCAAGGGATTTTCACTCCTGGGATTGGGCAGGGGCACGGGGACTGCCTTTACGCCTGCCAGAAGGCATCCGTAAAAGGCTTTGATAAAATCAAGCCCTGGTGGAAAGGGCAGTAAGACACTGGTACCGGAAAGCCCCTGGGCTGTTAGATTTGCAGCTACACCCGCACTTTGTGCATAAAGCTGGGAAAAGGACCATTCTTGAATCGGCCCGTCTATGTCACCGTTTTCCATGAACCTGAAAGCCAGGTCATTTGCATTTCTGACCGCCCGTTCTGCCAGAAAGTCAACAATTGTCATATTTATCAAACGCGCCTCCTTTTATCAGAATACAGTGAAATTTGGGCATCCTTCACAACTACTTTACACTTTCTGAAGTCAAACTCCGTTTTTCAGGGGGGGCAAAGAAAAGTGTAAACTACATTTATGGGGATATGAAGGATGTCGTTTATATTCACCATTTTCTATTTTTTTTGTTTGCCTTGCTCAGCCAATTTCATCAATGTTCATGTGTTTTTTTGCAAAAAGTGTCAACCACTGCATGAAGTGTCTCCCTTTTTAACCCTGAAACCCATGGGTGCCCCGGATGGCATCGGCGGCCAGTCGTCCCTGGATGTAAAGGGACAGGGCCGCAATGGCCTTGTCGCACACGGTGAACACAGGAACCCTGTTGTCCATGAGGGCATCTCGCAACGGATCATAAAGCCGTCCCCCATCCACTACGGCCACAATGGGGGTGTCCACCGCCTGGGTGAGTTGGATCATGAGGTTTTTGATCCCCTTTTCATGGTTCATGTCATAGTGGGGCAGATCGGTGTGGGTCAGGGTTTTCATGGCCGGAGACATGGGGTCCAGGCTCACCACAATGGCATCCACGTTGGGATCATCGGCCAGGGCCCTTGCCACCAGGGTGTGGGTTTCATCGTCGGCAGCAGGATTTATATCCAGGGGGTTGGACAGGGTGACAAAGGCGGATAGTTTTTTTTCTGCAAGCAGGGCGGTAATAGTCTGCCGGGTGCTCTCTTCAAACCGGGCCAATGTCATGTGGAAATCATCGGACTGGATGGAATCTGCCATGCCCACGGCCTCAAATCCGGCACCACTCACCGCGGCCAGGCGGTTGCCGTTGACGGTTTTGCTGCTGAGATTTTCAGATAACAGCAACAGTTCCTGGAATTCAGAAAAATTCCTGGCCACAATGGCACCGGCCTGGCGGACACAGCTTTCACACACCATGTAATCGCCTGCCAAAGAAGCGGTGTGACCACTGGTGGCAGCCTTTCCCTCCAGGGTCCGCCCGGCTTTATAAAAGATCACCTCTTTACTGGCAAGAACGGCTTCCCGCACGGCTTTACAGAATTCAAGGCCGTCAAGATCATTGAACCCTTCGGCGTACACGGCAATGACATCCACTTTTTCAGATGTTTTAAAATACTGAACCATGTCCCCCAGGGTCAGATCGGTCTGGTTGCCCATGGAGATCATGTATTCTGGTTTCAGTTCCGGGCACTGATTGCTTCTGTGGAGCATAAAGGCCCCGCTCTGGCTGATGAGGGCTGCCCGGCGATACTTTCGGTTCCGATCTTTGGGCAGCTTTTCTTCGGGGATGAACCAAGTGTCATATCCCCCGGGGCCGGACACAACCCCCATGCAGTTGGCACCCAGAAACACGGGCCCCCCTTCTTTGGTGCCGTGAATCTCATTGATTTTTGACATCACCTGAAGGGCGATGTCTTTACTGTCTTGGGTTTCCCCCATGCCTCCGGGGATGAGCATGACACTGGCGGCGGCATCCAGACGGATGACCTCATCCACCAGATCCGGAACTTGGGCGGCCCCCACGGCAACGATGAAGAGATCCAGTTTTTTATCCAGGGCACAAAGATCGGATATGCAGGCAATGCCGTCAATGTCCGTAACGCCTTCCCGTAAAATCACAATGTTATCCCGGGGAAATCCTTCGGCCAGAATATTGTCCAGAATGATGCGCCCGAAGTTTTTTCGGGTGGCAGAAACCCCGATGATACCAATGGTTTTCGGATGGAGCAGTTGATGAATTTTGGCGATGGGGCGGGCGGTTTTGATGCGTGATGCCCTGCTGAAGCGACACATGCCGTCTAACGGTACCATGAGGTAGTCGGTGAAGGCAAAGGGGTTGATCTCCAGCTCTTCAATGATAAAGGGAGCGTCCGGGTTTACCTGGGAGTAGAAATTGCCCATCTGGATGAAACTTTCAAAGCATTCGATGAGCTGCTCGTCGGTGACAATGCGCCGTTGTCCCCTTGTGAGACCTGCCATTTTACGATAGGAGATGGTCTGTTTAAACAGCTGGAAAAAAGACTGTCCGTCGTTCATGGCCGTGGAGGCCGCCACAATGGCCTGTCCTTTTCGAAATCGTTCGGCATAGAGTTCTGTGTCAGTCCCCCCCAGCCCTGCGCTGATGACGGTGCCAAATTCCCGGGTATGACGAAGCCCCACAATGAGTTCATTGCCAAATGCCGAGGAGTCCGGCGGCATGAACTGCACCTGGAGAACCCCCTGGAGATCCCGGCTGATGGCAGCCGTCAGTGCCTCTCCTGACAGTTCTTTGTATTGTGCGGGGGCCGCATGGGGGTGCGCCTGAATCCAGGCGGTGTAGTTTTCCGGTACTTCATAGAGCATGCGGCGGAGGGCGGATCGAATGGCATTGGGCTCTTTCTTAACAATGCGTACTCCTCCCACTTCGGTTTTGTGGATGATGGTGGGGGAGACAATTTTCAAAACGGTTTTCTCTCCGGGGAAGGCAGAAAGCGCTTCATCTGAGGGGCGGGCTCCTCTGGGGATGAAATTGCATTTGGGCGGAGTTTCCGAACCGGAGTGGGACAGAAGTGAGTAGACCTCATACTCATATAAAAAATCCCGGTCTTCCTGGTTCGCCTGGGTGAGCATTCGGGTGATACTGTCAAAATCTATGGGAAAGTTCATGGGAGTCTCCATATGGGGTTTGGGGGCATCACAATATATGAACCTGTTCATTTAATATAGGTCAGAGGATGGCTAACACAATATGACGTGCTGTGAATCATTAAAAGCTATGCATGTTGTGTGTTAAATTTTCAAAAATCGACTAAATCAACAGATTCATATATCCGGTGTGTGGGAGAGTCGCGGTGTGGTATGTCAACCGCAGGTATCATGGGTTGTCTATGGTCGTATCCTTCAGGCTATGGATGGTTCACACGTCTGGATCGTCTACCCAGGGAAAAAATAATACCCACAAGCCCCATGACCGTGTAAATCCGCAATGAAATCTGCATGCTTTTCATGAACTGCCCCATGTTCTCCGGGGTTACCGCTTGATCCCCCAGATAATGTGTGATGATAACCGTGACAGTGGCCATACTTACCAGCATGCCCTGGGTACGCATGGTTCCCACCATGCTGGAGGCAGTGCCATAATATCGGGGCTGGACACTGGACATGATGGCGTTCATGTTGGGGGTGGAAAAAAGCCCGAATCCGATGCCCTGGAGAATGAGCATGCTAAGAATGACGGCCAGGGAGGTTGTCATTCCCATGAAGGATGCCAGGAAAAGCCCCACTGTGCACACGGCCATGCCAAGAGTGGCAATCCATGTGGCTGGATATGTGTCTGAAAGTCGACCGGCCAGGGGAGAGAGCAGGGCCTGGGTCAGTGGCTGCACCATCATTATAAATCCTGCGGTCTGGGCAGAAAAGCCCTTTGTATACTGCAGGTAAAGGGAGAATAAAAAGATGATGCCAAAGGAGGCGGCATAGTTGATCAGGGTGGCGATATTGCTCAGGGTAAAAGTCAGGTTGTGGGTGAGCAAATGCACATCAATGAGGGGGGATTTTGTTTTTTTCTGAATCTGGAAAAAAAGTGCCAGCCCCAGTAGCCCAGCCATAATCATAATCCAGGCACCTGGCATTTTGTTGATCCGGGTCATTCCTGTGATAAGAATGGACAAGGCCAGTGCAAATACAACAGACCCCTGCCAGTCAAATGTGTCGCCCTTGGAATCGGCCCATTCCCCGCGAAGGCGTGTCAAGGTCAGCACCAGTGCTGTGATCTGCACCGGCAGCATGAAATAAAAAATCCAGCGCCATCCCATGTGGGTGACCATGATACCGGCAAGGGTGGGGCCTGCTGCCAGCCCCAGATAGACAAAGGCCACCACGATGCCCATGGCCTTTCCGCGTTTTGATTCGGGAAACACCGAGGTGAGGATGGCAAAACTGGTGGCCGTGATCATGGCTGCCCCGATGCCCTGGAACAGTCGAAACAAAATAAAGGTGCGTATCCCCATACAAAGGGGAATTGCCAGGGTGGAAAGGATGCACACCACGGTGCCGGCAATGAAGATACGTTTCCGGCCATGGATGTCGGCAAACCGACCCGCCGGGAGCATGGTGATGGAAACCGCCAGGATGTACATCATCTGAATCAACCCCAACTGCATGGCACTGGCCTGGAACTCCTGGCCGATCACCGGCAGGGCAATGCCCACGGAGGAGGACATGAAGGGGGTGAGAAACTGAACGCTACTAACAATGAACAATACTGTGCCGGGGGAACTATCAGCATGTGGTGCTTGTGTACGAGGTGTCATTGGTGCTAAGGCCTTAATTAGAGTGATATTTATCGATAATTGTTCCTGGAATGCTTGTTCCATGAAAATAAATGTATATTGCATTCTTTTAACATGGAGAATGCCAGGCATTATCAATACGATATAGCGTATTCTAAATTATCAAAATGTATATACTATTGTTTTTTGATTTCTAAAAAAATGATTAAAATTAACAGACATCACAAATATAAAAATTTTCAAGTTTAACACGTCTGATAAAATTTTCAAAGAAATCCGTGACTATACTGGATATCCCCCCAATACCTTGGGGAATCGCATGAAAAAATTGGATATAATCTACGGAAGGGAATAGCGGTTGAAAATATACAAATGGCTGTAAGTGTGATAGTAAAAACCAATTCCCCTGAGTTTGATCATCGGGTAACACAAAGACCACCTCCCGGACACATTGGGAAAGGAGATATATATTGGATTATTGCACAACCTACCGCAACAAAATCGTTACGGCGGATGTGGCGACCTCAAAAATTAAAAACGGCAGTCGAATTTTCATCGGCTCCGCATGTGGAGAACCCCAGTATTTAATCCACGCCATGGTGAAAAACCGTAAGATTCAAGACGCAATGCTTTTCCAGATGCTTTCCTTTACCCTGGGGTGTTATATGGATGACACAAATTTTCTGGATCGCTTTGCCGTTAAATTGTTTTTTGTCACAAGTCCCATGCAGAAGGCGGCCTTTGAAGGAAAAATTGATTACATTCCCACCTATCTCTCCCAGATTCCCAATTTCTTCAAGAGCAATCAGATCGGCATTGATGCTGTGTTGGTGCAGATCAGTCCACCGGACCGGTTTGGTGTGGCAAGTCTTGGGATTTCAGTGGATGTCACCCTGGAGGCGGTTAAAAGTGCCCGCCTGGTCATTGCCCAGGTGAATCCCCGGATGCCCCGGACCCATGGGGATGGCTTTATCCATGTGGATGATATTGATTATCTGGTCCCCTTTGAAGAAGAGCTGCTCAACAACAACAGGGAACCGGTGGACGAGTACACCGTCGAACGTATTGCAGGCTATGTCAAGGAACTCATTGATGACGGCAGTACCCTCCAGGTGGGGTATGGCAATATTCCCTATGCATTGCTTAAGTACATTGACAATAAAAATGACCTGGGCATTCACACCCACATGATTTCCGATGCCTTTATCCCCTTGTTTGAAAAGGGCATTATTAACAACAAGAAAAAGAATTTCATGAAGGATCGCGCTGTTGCCACCTTCTGCATGGGATCACGCACTGCCTATGATTATATTGACAACAATATTCAATTCTATTTCGGCACAGCGGATTTTGTCAATACACCGGGGGTCATCGGCAGAAATGACAACTTTATTTCCATCACCTCTGCCCTGGAGGTGGATCTCACTGGACAGGTGTGCTCTGATTCCGTGGGGCGGCAGTTTTTTAGCGGCACCGGGGATCAGTCCAATTTTATCCGGGGGGCTGGCTTGTCCAAGGGGGGCTTTTCCATCATTGCCCTGCCGGCAACCTCAAACAACGGTAAGACCTCTCGCATTGTGTCCTCCTTGAGTGCTGGGGCAGGCGTGGCCACCCTGAGGGCTGATGTTAATTTTGTGGTCACGGAATACGGCATTGCCCAGTTAAAGGGAAAGAGTATTTACCAGCGGGTGATTGAATTGACCCAGATTGCCCATCCTGATTTTCGGGAAAGTCTCCTGGATGCCGCCAAGGAAAATCATTATATTTTTGCAGATCAAATGCCCCTGCCTGGAGAAGATCTTATTTTTTTGGAAGCATACAAGAGTCGAGTTGAGTTGAAAAATGGGAAATCCATGGCCGTGAGACCGTTGTTGCCCTCGGATGAAATTGCCTATCGGAATTTTTTCTATTCCCTGAAGAAGGAGACGGTCTTTCTACGATTTTTTCATTCCATTACGATTTTTTCCAGAAAAATGGCCCAGGCCCATTGGGCTAACATGGACTATCGAAGTTTTATTTCCCTCATTGGCATGGTTCGAAATAAAGACAATAATGAGCTCATGGCCATTGGCACCTATGCTGATATAGATAAAGAATGGGCAGAGGTGGCCTTTGTGGTTCGAGAGGATTTTCATGGCCAGGGCATTGCAGGCCATCTGTTGAAAGAGCTTGAAAAAATTGCACGATCCAATGGCTATATCGGATTTATTGCCTCTGTTTTGCCCGAGAACCGGAGCATGCTTCATGTGTTTAAGAAGTACTATCCCCATGCACAAACCAGCATACATGAAGGCGATATTGAGATCCGTATGGCATTTGATATAACCCACATGGCTGTAACCACAAGCCATAACGAAATTTGAAAAAATAAGGTGCGCTAAATCCAGTACCCAGAACCCAAAACCCAAAACCCAGTACCTTCTTTTTCATATAAACACCCATGCCCTGATGGACACAACGAATATAGGGTCGTAGACGCGGAGCCAAATGGCTGTATGCCGCCCCCGGGGAGGGGTAATGGAAGCGACCCGGAACTGTTAGACAGCCCAATTGGTCTGTTCCATTACCCCTCTCCGGGGGCTCTGCTGAGAGTGCTCAGACGTTTTATTTTCTAATAAAAAATCGGTAGGACCGTAGATGAAATAAAATGGACAGAAATAGCACACCCTAAGCCCCCCACCTCAATTTTTCATTGATTCCAAGGACGGGTCAAGACAGGGCAGGGGAAAATAGATCAAAAATTTAAAATTTTTGAGTTGTTACATTTGAAAGGAGGCGGGTCTGTGTGGTTGCCTTCTTATGTTGTCAGAAAGGTCTCTATAATAAAATTAGCGATTCCAGTGATGTCATCGATGTGCAACACAGGAACGTCGATGTCCACATCAATGTCAGAAATCATGGCAATGAGTGAAGAGCCTTCACTGCGGGTGTAAAGGGGAGCGTCGTGGGCACCTTTTCTAAAGAGTTCAATTTTGGGTTTGTCCGCCCGTTTGTATCCTTCGGTGATGACAATGTCCGCATCCATGAAAAAGTTTTCTACAAGTTCATCAATGGAAAGTTCTTTGGCCACATCTTTGATAAGGGAGACCTTCCATGGGCAGGAGATCACCACCATATCAGAACCTGCTTGTTTGTGTTTCCAGGTGTCTTTTCCCTCATGGTCAATGTCAAATCCATGGACGTCGTGTTTGAGCGTACCCACGGTGTATCCTCTTTTTTTCAGTTCCGGAATTAACTTCACAAGCAGGGTGGTCTTTCCGGAATTCTTTTTGCTTATGATGGAGACCACAGGGGGGGGAGAACTCTTCTTATTCATCAGAACCTCTTTTGATTTTTACCGGTTTTTGAAATTAAATGCGCATGGCCAGACCACAATCCTGAGTCCACCTGAAAGTTTTCATGTGTGCTCACCGCTTACAAGCCAACTGAGAAATAGCACATTTTTTTTCCCAGATACAAGCATATCTTTCATTTACATGACCCACCCGAATACTTACTAAAGGCTTGTTCTTTTGTCTTTATTAGCATAAAATTAGAATTTTTGGTTTGTCTGAGGACAGATCTTTCGCATTCATAAAAAGGCAGTAATGTTAAATTCACAAGAGAGCAGACCCCTTCCCAACGTGAGCTTTTCACATGAAACACCCACTGGTAAACCGGTGCATCAGAAAAGAAATATATATGAACTGTTGAACACTGCGTTTCCAGGCTTAATCCAAAGTGTGGAATCGGTTATTGAAAATTCGGAATTCAATTATTCCAACGGCACGCTTAATGAAAGCTTTTTGTGGCAACATACCGTTTATGTGGCATCCATGGCCATGACCATTTCCTATGCGGAAAATATAGACCCGCTTATTCCTGTGGTGACGGCGTTGTTCCATGATTGTGGTAAATTTGAAAATGGGAAATACCATGAAGGGGAAAAGCCGGAGGAGGAAATCGGTGCTGAAATTGCGGTTAGGTTGCTCAAAAAGGCGGGGTTCCCCCAAGGGGATATTCAGACGGTCAAAGATGGTTTGCTGGCCCTTTATAACGAGAATAAGGCGGAGAATTTAAATACAAAGATTGTCCATGATGCCGATTTTTTAATTAAGTTCGGTCATATGGGATTCGCCAATTTTTTTGAGAAATCGGTTTTACGGGGTATGGTTGTCCGGAACAGCATTTTAAAATCCATGAGCAAAGAATTGACCTATGCCGCATCCCTGGAAGAGAATATGTTCACGTCATGGGGACGGAAACTGGCCCGAACAAAATCAAAAACAACCATCAGCCTGTTTAAAAATTATCTTCAGGAATTAAGAGACACGGGGATTGGTGACTACGAAATCAGGGAAATGGAAGTCAATTGCTGCAAGGGACCCAATGCCATTATACCCCTGCTTCTTGTCATACCCCGATTTTGTGATACCTGTTTTCAGGTTCACACCGTTGAGTTTCAAAGGGAAAAGGGCATTAAATGTGAGCGCCTCATCGTAAAAATTCAATGCCCCGGGTGTGGTGAAAAAAGCAGCTATGATTTTTCGTTTTGTCTGCCTGAACTGGCAGGGCATTGAAGGCGGTAGATGTCGGCCAGACTATTTCTTGCCCTTTCTATATCATCAGGGGTATTGATGTTGAAAAAGGAGAGGAGTTGGGGGTCAAATTTACGTAACTTCGTTTCGGGAATTTTTAGGGTATTCCCCTGGTCAAAAATTCCGAGGATACGATACTTTTTGTTTTTAATGGAATTTTCCAGAGGCTCCAGGCATTTTTTTGAATAGACAGCACACAGCGGTTCGAATCCTTTTTCTACCTTTGGAACGATGATGAATGTTTCCTCAGTAATGTAAGAGAGAATATTTTCAATCATGGGTTGACTTAAAAAGGGGGAATCGCATGCAACTGCAAAGGCAAAGGGATACGAAGCATTATGAATGCCCGCATGGAGACCTGTCATGGAACTTCGGATGGGGTATATGTCGGATACCATTTTTATACCCAGGTCCATGTATGATTCGGGATTGTTTGTGACTAAGATCACCTCTTGAAAGAGGCGTTTAAATATGGAACAGGTATTGTCAATGATCCTTTTTCCGTTGATCTTGATAAATGCCTTATTTCTGCCGGACAGTCGGGTGCTTAAACCACCGGAAAGAATAATGCCTGTGTAGGGATATTTCATAAACAAGAACCTAAGTAGTTATGAATAACATAATAAATTAAGGGCATCTTTCATATCACCCCAAAAGTACTTTACCTTTATTAAAGGACGGGCACCTGAAAATGGGCAGTCTCCTTGTAAAAGTGTAAAGCACGAATAAAGGATTCCAAAGTAAGCCCTTCGGCCATTCACCAAATGGGGCGTTGGGATCTGTATGAACCCATCAGATGAAGTTTGAATACCATAGTAAGAAAGATAATTCCATGGAAAATTTTGGGGAGATTCTCACCTTTGCGCCATGAAAAAAGACATCCTGCCAGAACAGAACCTTTGGATTTTCTGACCCTTTTTTAATTTGCGCTGGACTTTCCTTTAAGAGCATTATATTAAAAAGTGAGTTTAAATTTAAATTTAGACAAATTTATGAATAATATCAAGCTTGTGTTTTGTTGCTTTTGTTGGTTTGTATTCAAATCGAAAAAAGCGTAACGATAAAAAATAGGAGATCAAAATGCTACGACAGTTTGTTTTGCCCCTTATTACTGGCATCTGTTTTTTGTTATCCGGCCTTGTTGTTTCTGAAAATGCCCAGGCAGGAGAGGTTAATCTGACCTACAGTAATTTTTTCCCACCAGGCCACATTCAGAGTGTTCTTGCAGAATCCTGGTGTAAAGAGGTGGAGACACGAACCAATGGAGAGGTTAAAATCTCTTATTTTGGCGGCAATACATTGGTGAAAGCCGCACAGATTTATGACGGTGTGGTCACTGGCAGGACTGATATCGGTATGTCTTGTTTACTCTACACCCGGGGACGGTTTCCCCTCATGGATGTGATTAACCTTCCCTTTGGCAACCCCAGCGGAAAGTTTGCCACGGCCGTGTTCAATGAACTCTACAATAAATTTCAGCCCGGGGAGCTTGCCGATACAAAGGTGATGTACCTCCATGCCCATGGGCCGGGATTGATCCATACACAAAAGAAGAACATCACCTCAATGGCTGATCTTAAGGGGCTTAAAATAAGATCTACCGGGTCCATTGCAGGGATGATAAAGGCCCTGGGGGCAATTCCGGTTTCCATGCCCATGCCTGAAGTATACCAAGCCCTTCAAAAGGGTGTTGTCCAGGGGGCCATCTATCCGGAAGAGACCAACAAAGGGTGGAAAATGGGTGAGGTTATTGATTACTCCATCGTCTCTTATCCCATTGCATATTCTGTGGGATTTTTCGTGGTGATGAACAATGATAAATGGAATGCCCTTTCCCAGGAAGCCCGGGATGCCATCACTACAATCAACCAGGAATGGGCGAAGAAGCATGGAGATGCCTGGGATACCAGTGATTATGAAGGCATTCGATTTTCCCTGGCCCAGGGTAATTCCATGACTGGCATTGACCCTGACGAAGCGGATAAATGGAAAACAGCGGTTCAGCCCGTGTTTGATGAGTATATTGAAAAAACAGAAAAAAGAGCTGTTCCGGGGAAGGATGCCTTGGATTTTTTAAACAAACAGTTAAAATCATATCACGATGGAAATTTTCAGAGCCAATATTATTGATCATGGGTGATCAAGTGATGCTTTGACCAGGGGAAAAATTTATTTTGATGGTATTGATGGGTTGGTTTTGTCGTAAATAACGACTTGGCAACCCATCTTTTTTATTGGTTTTTAATGGCGTTAGGGAAGGAAACATATTCACGATGAACAAAGTGTCTATTTTTATGAAAAAAATAGCTGGTATTATGCTGGTGACCATGATGCTGGTAACATGTGGGGATGTGGCAGGCAATATGTTTGGGCATCCGCTTTTGGGTTCAGAGGAGATTGTTTCTTTACTGGCAGCGCTTCTGATTGCTTTTACTCTACCAGCGGCGCACCAGGAGAGGGCACACATTGGCGTTGATATGCTCTATTTGAAATTTTCTCCCAGAACCAAGAAAATCAATAACATCTTTCTCTGTGTGATTACGACTATTTTTTTTATGTTGGTTTCATGGGAATGTTTTAAGTATGCCATGGACTTGAAGCGTATAGGACAGGTGACGGCGGTTCTTGAGTTACCCTTACATTATGTCCTTTATTCCGTTGCCGCCGGTTGTGGATTCCTTTCACTGGTGGTTGTTTCACAATTACTTAAAATAATTAAAGAAGGTTCCCATGAATGAGTTCGTCATGGCTGGATTGGTTGGAATAACGGTGCTGATTCTCTTTTTTTTCACACGCATTGCCGTGGCCTATGCCATGGCAATCGTTGGTTTTTTAGGGTACTGGTACCTGACTAATTTGACAGCGGCACTTTCACTGCTTTCCAGAGATATGTTTGATGTGTTTTCTTCCTATGGCCTTGCGCTGGTTCCCCTGTTTGTCTTTATGGGGTTCATTGCCTTTTATTCAGGAATCAGCGCCAAGCTTTATGATATGGCCTATAAATTCATGGGACGGGTACGGGGGGGGCTTGCCATGGCCACGGTGGCAGCTTGTACCGCCTTTGGTGCCATTTGTGGCTCAACCACTGCCACCGCTGCCACCATGGGTACCATTGGATTGCCTGAAATGAAACGATACAAATACGGCAATCGCCTGGCAGCGGGATGTGTGGCCTCCGGTGGGGGGATCGGGGCCTTGATGCCCCCCAGCGTTATTTTAATTATTTATGGCATCTTGACCCAGATATCCATTGGAAAGTTGTTTATGGCAGGTATTATTCCTGCATTTCTCATTGCCGGGCTTTTTATGGTGGCTATTTTTATTTATTGCACCATTTATCCAGATCAGGGGGCCAAGGGTGAGCGATTTTCAGCCATGGAGCGATTAAAGGCCCTGGCTGATATATGGGAAACGGCTCTGGTCTTTCTGGTGGTCATGGGGGGGATGTTTTTTGGCGTCTTTACTCCCACAAAAGCCGGAGCAGTAGGGGCTTTTGCCTTGCTGTTCATTGCTGTGATTCAGAAAAAGATTTCCTGGGAGAATTTTCAAAGGGCAGTTTTTGACACCCTTAAGACCTCCTGCATGGTGATCATGCTGGTGGCAGGGGCCACCATATTTGGGCATTTTCTGGCGTTGACACGGATCCCCATGGAGGGGGCCAACCTTGTGGCAACATTGGACTGGCCCAACTGGGCCGTTATTTTTGTGATTTGTTTCATTTATCTGGTGGGCGGGTGTTTCATCGACGCCCTGGCTCTGATTACGCTGACCATTCCCATTTTTTATCCCATTGTTTCCACTCTGGGTTATGACTTGGTGTGGTTTGGTGTGATTATTGTTCTCATCACCCAGCTGGGTATCATTACCCCCCCCGTTGGGGTTAACGTTTATATTGTTAAAGGCATTGATCCGGATATTCCCCTGGAAGAGATTTTCATCGGCGTTATACCCTTTGTTATCGCCTTGATAATCGGAATTGTAATCATGGTGGCCTGTCCCTCCATTGCAACGTTTTTACCGGATTTAATAAACTGATCTGGCGGATTATCTCAAGGTGGCGCAGGATTTCCAGGAACAGGCATCAGTTCAGCTAAAATCGGCAGATATAAAAAAGTTACCTCCGAGTGGCGGAATTTGCCGTTCGGTTTTCATGGGAGGATAGAGGCGAATATGAAATCTTTTAAATCCTTGTTGGAAGCGTCTGTTATTGCCCATGGCCATTTGTGTGCCGGTCAGGTAATTGGGGTTCGCATGGCCATGCTGGGCTGTCGCCTTGTGGGCATTAATGACCCTACATCACCGCAATTTAAAAAAAAGTTGATCGTGTATGTGGAAATGGATCGATGCGCCAGTGATGCCATTGGCAGTGTCACAGGTTGTCGTCTGGGAAAACGCACTTTGAAATTTAAAGATTATGGCATTAATGCCGCTACCTTTGTCAATCTGGAAATCAGTAAGGCCGTCCGTATCGTTTCAACGGAAGCATCAAGGGAACTTGTAAAACGGTATGCCCCCGAAGAGGAGATTCATTATAAGCAGCAGATCAAGGGGTATAAAATCATGCCCGAAAATGAGCTGTTTGATGTGCAGTGGGTGGGTGTGGATCTGCCTGATCAGGATATGCCCGGTCCCCCCCGGACACACACCACGTGCAGTAAATGTGGTCAGGTAGTCAGGGATGCCAGAGAAGTCATGGTGGAAGGCCAGCCTTTATGCCGAATTTGTGCGGGTGAAGGCTATTTCACCTCCTTGGAAGCGATGACACTTTGATGCCAAATAATAGTTTGATCACAGGGAGGGATGGTGTGATTAAGGTTGTGAATATAGAAGATGCAGTTGGATACCCATTGGCCCATGACATTACGGAAATCAGGGCAGGAGAATTCAAGGGGCCAGCATTTCAACGGGGACATATGTTGACCTGTCGTGATTTGGATCATTTGAGGCGGCTGGGAAAAGATCATCTTTATATCATCAAACCAGAAGAAAGTGAAATGCACGAAGATGATGCTGCCATTGCCATGGCAGATGCCCTTTGTGGGGATGGCGTGGCCTGGGATGAAGCCCCCCGGGAGGGTAAAATTTCGTTAAAGGCCACCCGGGATGGATTGCTTAAGGTGAATGTGGATGCCCTGGAGCAGTTCAATGAAATGGGGGTTGTCATGTGCGCAACGCGTCACACTAACAGCCTTGTCAAAAAAGGGGATCAGGTTGCGGCTACCCGGGCCATTCCACTTTTAATTGCAAACGATTATGTGGATGGTGCCGTTGCCATTGCCAAAAGTGCACGGGAGTCCATTTTGCAGGTGCAGCCCATGATGACTGCCAAGGTCGGGGTGATGATCACAGGCAGTGAAGTGTATCATGGTCGCATAGAAGATAAATTTGAACCCATCATTCGTAAAAAAGTGGCAGCCCTTGGGGGAAGTGTGATGGAGGTTATTTTTCTTCCCGATGATGATAAAATGATTGCATCGGCAGCATTGGCGTTGGTGGGAAAAGGGGTCAATGTGTTGATTACCACGGGGGGTATGTCAGTGGATCCCGATGATCGGACCCGTTTTGCCTTAAAAAAGGCAGGTGCTCTAAATATGGTTTATGGCACCCCGGTGCTGCCCGGTGCCATGTTCATGATTGCATATCTCAATGATATTCCTGTACTGGGGATACCGGCCTGTGGGTTGTTTGCCACCACCACCATGTTTGATCTCATTTATCTTCGGGTGCTGGCAGGGAACAAAATTTCACGCTCGGATATTGCTGCAAAGGGGCATGGGGGACTGTGTCTTGGGTGTAAAACCTGTACTTATCCCCGGTGTGCATTTGGAAAATAAGTGCATGGACAAGACGTTTTTATAAAAAGGAGCCGCATATGATTTCATGGCTGCCCATGGGATTTGAAGAAGCCTTGCGTATTACCCTTGAGACCATTACGCCCTTGGGTAAAGAGATGATCCCTCTATCACAAGCCACGGGTCGAATCCTGGCACAACCATTGATTTCAAGCATTGATTCACCATCCATTGATGCGTCTCTTAAGGATGGATACGCTGTTACGTCAGGGGATCTGGTAGCTGCTTGTCCTGAGACCCCTGTTCATTTAACTTTGGCAGGGACGGTGGCCGCTGCAGGGGGAAAACAGACCCAGCGTCTGTTTCCAGGGACAGCCATGCGGATCTTAACAGGGGCTGAAATTCCCCGGGGGGCAGATGCCGTACTGGCCGAAGAATTTACAGGTGTTTTTGGGAACATCCTGGTGGCCAGGAACCGTGCCGGAGCCGGGCGGAACATTATGCCCAGGGGAACCGATGTAAAGACGGGACAATGCATTGCCCAAAAGGGGGATACCATTATCCCGGGCCTGGCTGGCATCATTGCCGCATCGGGATTCAGTGAAGTGTCTGTTTTTAAACAGCCCCGGGTGGCCATCATTGCCACGGGGGATGAGGTGGTGGCACCGGGAAAACCCCTTCCCCGGGGAAAGCTTTATGCCAGTAACATGGTGACCTTGAGTGCCTTTTGCCAGCAATGGGGCCTGGAGACATTGTTGTATACAGCCAAGGATGACCCACGTGAAATACGCAATGTCCTGGAAAAAGCCATGGATCAAAGTGATGCCATTCTCACAAGTGGCGGGGCCTGGACCGGAGACCGGGATCTTGTGGCAAAGATTCTACTGGAACTGGGGTGGAAAAAGGCCTTTCACCGCATTCGCATTGGTCCGGGCAAGGCCGTGGGGTTTGGCATGCTTGACCATATGCCTGTTTTTATTCTACCTGGAGGCCCACCGTCCAATCTCATGGGATTTCTTCAGATTGCTTTTCCAGGTCTTCGTGCCCAGGCAGGATATCAACGTCCGGGCTTGCCAACCATGCGGGCTGCCCTGGTCTCTGATTTACAGGGGCGTGACAGGGAGTGGACCCAGTTTATTTTCGGACTGATTGATTTAAAAGGAGATACGCCACTGTTTTGTTCCCTGGGACAGAGAGGCAGGCTTCAATCCATGGCAAAGGCCACGGCCATTGCTTCAATTCCCGAAGGTGCCACGGGTATTTCCCAGGGAACGATGATAGATGTGCAGATTTTATCCCTATAAATTGCGATATAAATCAGCAAGAACAAATATCTGCCTTGACAGACATTCCTTCAAACACGTACAATCCAGCCATATAAATTAGGATGTGAATCAGCAACAAGGATTCGAATTATGTTATTTGATGGACAGTCACTAAATCGATAAAGGTTTAAAATGGTGTCTGTTTTATGATGGGGTAGGGTATTGGACATCTATTGTTTTCGAAAATCAATACGAGTCAGCTGGGAACTCTTGTGTCGAAGGTGCTTATTTCGCCATAGATGTCGTCCATTTCAGCTTTGGCTGCAACCAGAATTACCTTTTATCTTCAAGTCCAATGGAGATGTCGATGCCATTTTTGATTTGCAGAATAATGTTCAAAATACTTTGGATGCCCTTTTCCCTTCAGAGCATAATTTGCTTGAAAAAAAGGCTTTGAAAGCCCTGAACTGTGATGGGCAGGTAAACCGGACACTGGTTCGATTGAAAATGTTTGAATTGCTGAATCATGGTGGCAAGTAAGCATGTGGAACACTGTATGTGAAAGTGGGTATTTTTATTATCATGAAGTCTCGAATAGGTCATTAAAGGGATATATTTAAACCGGGGAAAGAGAAAAAGCACCGCATTGGGGCTTGCCCTGAGAAATGCCATTCCTAAAGTAAATAAAGGGCAGATACGATTTCGTATCTGCCCTTTGCTGTTTTATCGTGATATTATTTGAGGATGAGCTTATTGCTTGACAACATTTCTGGCAGCTGGACCTCTGTCACTGTCTTCGATGTCAAAGGTAACCCGTTCTCCTTCGGAAAGGGTCTTAAATCCGGGCATATCGATGGCTGTATGGTGAACAAACACATCACTTCCCTCATCCTGCTCAATGAAACCAAACCCTTTCTTGTCACTAAACCATTTTACTGTTCCTTGTGCCAAACCGTCCTCCTCCTTAAAAAATATCAAATGTGGGGCATCCTTCATATGACTCCAAATGTACTTGACATTTTTTTGGGAATGGTTCCCGAGAAATGGGCTGATTACTCCAACAAGTGTAAACTGGAAAATGAAAGATGCCAAATGTGGCAGTTACGCCGGTTGCTCTGTTGATTTTACAGCCAGAGCGCTTCCAGTGGATTTAATCCTTTTCTTCACCGTATCCCATCCATATCATCCCATGGACAATGTGACCGATGATTATAAATCCACCTACGATAGGATTATCTATAGTAGCAAAAAAAATCAAGTAAAAAAAAGGTCTGCTTTAAATAAAAGCAGACCTTTTTAAAATACACATTGTATAGTTTGTACATTGCTGGAAACAATTACTTCCGGTTACCATACTCGGCATAGGACATGGCCGTAAATCGGTAAACCAGATGGGCCATTTTAGAGAATGGCAAAAAGGCAAACAGATTGAAAATGGCAATGAGATGCAGGTAGTAGATAAAGTAAGAGATATACTCGGCACCGGCCAGACGGCTCATCTCCGTAAGCAGTCCTGTGACACCCAGAGACAGAACCAGACCCAGGATATACCAGTCTTTATAGGATGATACCTGATCTTTTTTGTCCATGCGGTTTTTGATCATGAGCACACTGCCGATGACCAGGGCCACGCCACTGATATTGGCCAGCCATTTAACCGGATTGAGCTGGGAATAGGGCCCAGGCAGGTGGAACACATAAAGAACCACAAAAAAGATATTGGTGACAATGAACAGGCCAATAAACGAGTAAAGCACCATCATGTGCGGGGTGGCACGATCCTGATTGGTGGTACACTCGTTAAATTTATCATGTTTGAGGACCTTGGGAAGCACCTTGAGCATGGCCTGTAAAAAGCCTTTGAGTTCCAGTTCTTCTTTATCGGTTTTTCCCTCTGCCACGGCATTGGCATGGATATCCACCACAAATCGTTTCAGCGCCAGGCCAAAAATAATGACCACAAAGCCAGCCAGAGGAACAAAGGTCAAATCCACAAACCAGGTGGAGATGAAATTGGCATGGGCAATGACATCATGTCCGCCATGGGACCATTCCAGACCGAAATTGTGAAACAGTTTGGTCATCCCTTCACCACCGGTGATGGTAATGTAGGCCAAAATGGCAAACCAGATGGCGGGAATACCCAGGAGAAAGGGCAGTTTTTTGGGATCTTTTACCGCGTTGGCCAGGACTTTGGGTTGCGCATACTCGTTGATGGCGGCATATCGGATGGCAGCCAGCACATCGCCCGGTTTGGCTTCCCTGGGACAAAGGTCTGAACAGTCCCCACACTGGTGGCACAGCCAGATATCGCCATTGGAGATCAGTTTGTCCTTAAGCCCCCAGGAGGCAGCAATCATCTCTTTTCTGGGGAAAGGGCTGTTGTCAGGTGCAATGGGACATGCCACGGAACAAGTGGCGCATTGATAGCATTTTTTCAGATCCTCTGCACCAAAACCTATAACCTCGTCGATGAACGCAAGATCCGGCTGGGCAAGGTATTTTTCACTCATGCTGCGATACCTCCTAAATTTTCGGTATATAATGGACGTTTTGTTAAAAAATTAAGGTTACAACCTGCCATGGCCGGAGAAAAGATCTCCGGCACATGAGGTTTTTTTTAAAAAATGCCCTGAGTTGTATAAATAATAATTTCCATTGCCCATAATAGTGACGGGCGGTGGCGTCTAAAAATCAGAATCCCTTAAAAGGATTGGGACCCAGACCTTCAATTTCTTCCACAAAGTCACTTAAGAGTCCTGGAAGTTTGTCATATTCATCAATGGCAATTTCTTCGAATCTTACCCGTTCTTCTTCAAGAGCCAGACTTGCAAGGGCATCTCCAATCTTTTTTACCCTTACTTCGGCAAGCTCGCTGCCTTTCATGAAATGGCACTGGTAATCATCGCCGTGTTTACAACCCACGAGGATAACACCGTCCATACCCTGGGCCAGGGCATCTTTGATCCAGATGGTGTTCACAGAACCCAGACACCGCACGGGGATTACCCGGACATCCGGGGAGTAATCAACCCGATTCATGCCCACCATGTCAAGGGCCGGATAGGCATCGTTTTCACACACCAGGGCCAGAATCCGGAAGGGAGGCTCATCAAAATCATCTTCTGATGGAACGCCAATGGCCTTAATCTGGGAACCGATACTGTCAATGGTGTAATCGGCAAAGGTAATGATTCGTTCCGGGCATGCACCCATGCAGGTACCGCATCTTCTACACCGGGTGGGATTGATTTTGGGCGTACCCTTTTCATCATCATCCAGGGCACCAAAGGGACACTCCACCGTACAACGTTTACATTGGGTGCATCTCTGGAAAAAGAATTCCGGATAAGTCTTATCACCGGATCGGGGATGAACCGCAACCCCTCGATCTGCCGATGAGATACACTGAATGGCTTTAAGGGCCGCACCCGTGGCATCTTCCATGGACTCTTCAATGGTCATGCTGCGACGGATGGCACCGGCAGCATAAACACCGGTTCTCTGGGTCTCATAGGGGAAACAGATATAGTTTGAATCGGCATATCCACCAAAGATGTCATTGTCCCGGAAGCCCGGGCCCTGGCGATAGGCCAGGTTGATAATGGGGTCATCCACAGTGGCCGGAACCATACCAGAGGCCAGAACCACCAGATCAGCCTTAAGGTTCAGGTTGTCTCCCAACAGGGTGTTGGTGGCTTCCACAATGAGGTTGTCGCCGCTCTTGCTGACTTCGGTGACAGCCCCCTTGCTCATGAAAATACCACGGTCCTGCTGGATACCCTTGTAGAAATATTCCTGTAGTCCCGGGGTTCTCATGTGCTGGTAGATAATGTATGCCTTACCATCGGGATAGTCGTCACGCACATATTTGGCCTGTTTCAGGGCCACTTGGCTCGTGACGGCACCGCAGTAGGAGAAATCAGCATCATCCTCATCTTTCCCCGGGGACTGGATAAAGACAACAGATTTTGCCTCTTTGCCATCGGAGGGTCTGACTATTTTACCCTTGGCGGCAATTTTTTCAAATTCATCATTGGTGATGACGTCGGGAAGATCAATGCCCAGATGGGCATAGGCCTCTCCCTCAAGTTTGTCTGGACGCCAACCGGCAGCCAAAATCACGGCACCGTAAAGTTCACCCGTGGGGTCTATTTGAAGTATGTCTTCACGACCTTCATTGTATTCAAGGTACTTGGCGTGTTGGGCTTCTGCATCCAGCTCATTGCCCTTTTCATCCAACAGCATTGCTGCTGGCAGTGGAAAGGGAACATCAAAGGGAATTTTTTCACCGGGTTTCTTAAACGTGACGGTGAACTCTCCGGGCTGACCCGCAATACGGGCAACTTCTGTGCCGGTTTTTACTTGAATGTTGGGATATTGTTCCAACTCTGCCAGTTTGTCCTGGATCACTGTGGGGATCAGGGCATCAAAGGGTTCCACAACGGGCATCTGACTGCGCATCTGGGCCGCATATCCACCCAATGCGTTGGTTTTTTCCACAATGGTGACTTCATAACCGGCTTTGGCCGCATCAAGGGCCGCTGAAACACCGGTGATGCCACCACCCAGCACCAGAATCTTTTTGGAAAAAGTTTCTGTTTTATACGGCACGGGCAATTTTACCTTTTCAACACGGATCATGCCCATTTTAATGTAATCTTCGGCCTTCATCTGGATTCGA
>Ga0307929_1001048_pt1 | contig 23298 bp, 18 predicted proteins | sample AceLakmetage1330_FD_203160 | JGI IMG/M metagenome (GOLD analysis project Ga0307929, IMG submission 203160) | Saline water microbial communities from Ace Lake, Antarctica - #1330 | ecosystem: Environmental > Aquatic > Non-marine Saline and Alkaline > Saline | place: Antarctica: Ace Lake...
GAGATACAACTTTTTTTCAGAGACCTAATTCGGCCAACAGCAGCCACTCACCAAAATTTAGGATCGCGTACGAAAAAACACTTGCACTACTACGCTATTTCTGATTTGCTACCCCGTGAACGGTTACTTCGATCCAAAGCAGTATACCGAATCCTATTCATGGATACGAGCAGATTTGTGTCATAGCTCTGCCGATAGAGTGTTATGAAGATGCAAAGGCGTTCGCAGTTTTGCGAAAGTGATGGATGTGTGTTTTGTTTTGTGTCTCAAAGGACGTTTCCCCGTCGCAGAATTTCTGTAGCGTTGGCCGTCATCGGCCAATTTCCTTCTCTTGCGGGGGCTCTCACAAAACGGGATTGGCCGGAGACGGCCAACGCTACAACGGAGAGCATGACGCACCGACTTTCCATGATGAGAAGCCGTATCATCTTGATGGAGCAATTTATCGGCTCTTCACGGTTGACACGATCGCAGCCATCTGATAGACCTTTTGCCCATTATGGGACAACAACTAAGAGCAAGAGTTAAGCGCAGACGCCGCAAGCGTCGCGAGAAGCGCCAGAAAGAAGAGGCCAAAGCGGCCGTTGACGTGAAATAGCGGTCATTTTTCTGGAACACATTTGAATCAATGGCGTGATGGCCGAATGGTTAGGCAGGGGTCTGCAAAACCTCGTACATGGGTTCGATTCCCATTCGCGCCTCCAAACGTAACCCGCTAGTAGTAAGCAACTTACTCTAGCGGGATTTTTTCGACAAAGCTCCCGACAAAGCTCGCGACAAAGGGGCGAGGTGGCCTTGTTTTCGAGCTGTTCTCTCAGATTTAAACTCATTTGTGGTTCAACCCCTTTTCGGACAACGCCCCGACTAAGCAGTTCGATTAAGCGTAGCCGATTAAGGGGACCAAGGTTGCGACGAAGTGTGTGCGCTTTCTATTCCGCCCTCGCTTCACTCGTGGCTACGAAGGACAAGTCGCACTCTTCCTATTCCCAGAGTGATTCGGGATAGATGCCTTTGTTCACAAGCTCTCTGATGCTTTGGACTACGTGGGGCTTGTCTTCTTGGTATGTGATGCCAAACCAGGAGTCCGGGCTGGGAAGTACGCGTGTCCGCACGGTGTTGTTGTGGATCAGATTGTCAATGACTGCGGGTAGAAAAAATTCCCCTTTTGGGTTATCGGCGCAATTCTGAAGAAAGGCTTCAAAGCCTGTTTCCAACCGGGGAATCAACGAGGGTGAGAATCCCCACATATTCATAGAAACCCATTCGTCTCCGGTGAGGGACGCCTCTGAGCCATCGGGGGCTCGGTTTCGTGCGCGATCACCATCCCTTGATATGGCAGTCATTTCAACGACGCTGCGCAGGTTTTGATTTGGATCCACGGTGCAGATCCCCCGTGCGACGGTTCCGAAGTCTGAGAGTGTGTTGCGTAGTGCGAAGCCCACTAAGGCGTAGGTGTCTTGATCTTCTTCATGGGCGAGGTGATCATGAAGGAGTTGGTAGGCGCGCCGGCCATAGAAGTCGTCGGCATTGATGACGGCGAAGGGTTCGTGAATGGCATCTTTGGCGACGAGAACGGCATGTCCTGTGCCATAGGGCTTTTCGCGACCAGGGGGAATGCTGTGGCCTTTTGGCAGGCTGTCGAGTTCCTGAAAGATGTATTGGACGTCTGCTTTGTCTTCAAATCGGCTGCCAATGGCGGCTCGGAAATCTGTCTCGATGTCTCGGCGAATCACAAAGACAAGCTTTTTGAAACCCACGTGCAGTGCATCATAGATTGAGTAGTCGATCACGACTTCGCCACTAGGCCCGACGGGGTCAAGCTGTTTAAGCCCTCCGTATCGGCTTCCGATTCCTGCAGCAAGTATGACGAGTGATGGTGTTTCTGGCATAATGTAACTTCCTGTTGTGTTTATAGGTTGCACTGTGCACGTCGTCCCCACGCATCGTCGTTTACACCTAATCGCTTCTCTTTGTTGATAAGCGACGTGATATCAAAGGACTAAGCTGTTTTGACTAAGTGCTTGCAGCCCGACGAATGTCGGGGCGTAACCGACTAAGGGTGGCGACTAAGGTATGCGATTAAGTGTTTCTTTTCATTTCAACTGCTCTTTTTAGGTTTAAACTTGAAACGCAAAGTGTAGGTCAGAGGGGTGGAAAGTTCAAATTCCATATTACAGAATTTCTGTAGAGTTGGCTGTTCACGGCGAGCTGCCGCCGCTTGCGCATGCGCGTCAACCTAAGAGATTGCGCTGCATGTGCCTATGGCCTGAAAGGCCTGCATATACTAGCCCAGGGCAACGCCCTGAGCCTTATACATAAGTGATGACATTCCATATTGATGCCTTGGTTCCCTGTCAGTCCCGAACTCACTTCGGGGCTGGCGGTGGTCTTTTTTCTGCGCCCCCCCCGGTGGGCTTGTCCCACTGGAGCGAGAGTTTGTGAGTTAGGCGTGTTAACGCCGAAACGGATTCACCTGCCGGGCAAGCCGGCAGGGGTCTTTTTTTCGGTGTCAATATTTGAACGCAAAGATGTGAGTATACTGGGAACGCATTCCCAGAGCCCCCATGGATTATGCAGCGCAGGCGTCTAGGTTTGCCAATAGGTTTGGCTCGATGCGTTCGCATCGACTGGACATCTGTCGGCGCAGACGTTGGAGTCCCTGAGCGCAGACTTGGCGACAGCGTTCGCTGGAGATGCCATACTTGAGGGAGATCTCGCGCAGCGTGGGCGAATGATCATTGAAATACATCATGGATAGCATGTGTTGTGTTCGTGGTGGCAGGTTGCGCATTTCGTGGATAAGAAATGCACGCAGGTCACTGCGTCCGGTTTCGTCAGAGGGGGAGGGGGATCTCTCATTGGGAATGAAATCATGCCATCCGCCGGCGTCATTTTCTTGAGCAGCAAGATCTTCGAGCATACAGATGCCACTTTTGGAACTTTGCTTCAACAGACCCAACACCTCGCCACTGACATCAAGTTCATTGCATAGGATGGTATCGGAAATTGTGTCCCCATGCGCCTGTCTCAAGGTTTCCATCTCGCTCCAGTAGCTAAAGTGGTGCTCTGGGATGTGAATAAAGCGTGCCAGTTTGAGAGCTCTGCGCATGCGGCTTTTAATACACTTGCAAGCATAGGTACTAAATCGTACGCCTTTGAATTTTTTTGCACTGGAGTCGTCATCGTCCGATGAAAAGGTGGCGTTAAAGCGTCGTGCGGCTTTCATGAGGCCAATGTTGCCCTCGGCAATCAGATCCATTCGTGTGATGCGAACGGCGGGAGATGAGAGAAACTTGTCGAAATTCTTCAGGCAGTGAACAACAAGCAGAAGGTTGGCGTGAATCAACTCATCAATGGCCGTCTCGGTTTCTTCCGGATTATCGTCGGCCATGATTATGGCGGAGAGCTCGGCCTCTCGCTCTTGGGTTATGCGAGGGTGGTTGGTGATATCCTTTAGGTAGCGTTCATAGGAGTTTTTGGCTAGTGACATTTTCAGCCTCCACGTTTTAGTAGTACCCATACCTCGAAGTTGTTCGCAATGCTTTGTATAGCTGGAAGCGTGCCATAACTTTGTTATTGGATATTTTAATATTCGTAACAATATGAACATAAGTGAGATATGAAATATTGGTTGTGTGGGGTGCGTTGTGGAATGTAAGGCATGTGTATACAGCAGGGTGCACGTATATCAAGAGATGTATACAGATGTACGCAGGTGAAGAGTGCGGAGTCTCAGAGATGTGTTAGTACAGCTTCTCGTATTCGCCTTGGCCAAGCTTTTTCAGTTTATGGAATCCTGACGCTTTTGCACGGTCGTCAAGGTTGCTCTTTGAGTTTCCAATCGTTGGGGCGGAAATCAACTTTTTGATTGCCTCTCCACACTTCGGGCATGCTGTCAGTGGTGGTTCCGAGAGACTGCGTATGCAGTCAAATCCGTCCTGGCAGAATTGGCAGGCATGCGTTTTTCTCACGGCTTGGTATTCATAAATTGGCATGAGAGCATTGAACTGCCAGCGGCGGCTTGTGTCAATGCCGTTTACCCGGTTATGAAAAATGCCAGATATCGTTGTCTTTTAAGTTGCGCTAATTCTTCATTGCACCTATATTTCATTTAAATATCAGGGTGTTTTGTAAATCACATAACTCAAGGAGTAACAGTATGCCGAAAGCAACCCCGAAGACAAAAGCTCAGATCATTGCCCAGATTGCAGAAGACGTGAGTCTATCGAAGAAAGATGCCGCAGCTGCATTGCAGTCCCTCGTTGACATGGCCTACAAGGGCTCCAAGTCCAAAGACGGTTTCACGATCCCGGGAATTGGCAAGCTAATTAAACAGCGTCGTAAAGCGCGCATGGGTCGCAACCCGGCTACGGGCGAAACGATCAAGATCAAAGCGAAGACCGTTTTGAAATTCCGCATTGCGAAAGCTGCAAAAGACGCCATCATCTAGGTGCCTTAATGCGAATGTTAAGAAGAGCCACAGCTTAGGCTGTGGCTCTTTTTTTGTTTGTGAGGAACCGTGGGTTGGCATGTATGGAGGTATAGATGCGCAATGAAAGCGAGCAATCCCCAGAGACAATAGAAGAGCAACTGAAGTCATTTTTAAAGCAGGCCCAGGCTTCGTTTGTGATGCCTAGCGCGTCCCCGGCCCCCGAGGCGACTCCAGAAGTCGTCGATTCTGAAATAGGGGATCGAGACCCGTTGCAACCCATTCGGGAATTTGATAGCAAGCCACGTGAGATTCGGGATTATCTGGATCGTTTTGTGATTCGACAGGACGAGGCGAAGAAGGTGTTGTCGGTAGCTATCTGTGACCACTACAATCACGTTCGAGCCTGTATCGACTCTCTAGACGTTCAAACCCAGGAGTACGCAAAGCATAACGTGGTGTTGCTAGGTCCTTCTGGGGTGGGCAAGACTTATCTCATGCGTTGCATTGCGCGCTTCATCGGTGTGCCATTCGTGAAAGCGGATGCGACAAAATTCTCTGAGACGGGATATGTGGGTCACGATGTAGATGATCTGGTTCGGGATTTGGTGAAAGCGGCAGATGGGGATGTTGAGCTTGCGCAGTATGGCATTATCTATCTTGATGAAGTTGACAAGATTGCTTCTCAGGCGAGTGCTGGGAAGGATGTCTCCGGCCGTGGCGTACAGACGACTTTGTTGAAGTTGATGGAAGATACGGATGTTAGCCTTTTCAGCCAAACGGACATTATTGGGCAGATGCAGGCGGTGATGGAGCTTCAGCGTGGTGGGGGCAAGGCGGGGGGTGCTCCACGCACAATCAACACGCGGCATATCTTGTTTATTGTGAGTGGCGCATTTGACAAGCTTGCCGAGTTGGTAACCAAGCGGGTGAAGTCGAGCCAGATTGGATTTGGGCAGGCGGACGACCCGGATAAGCAGACCCTTGATTATCTGCACGAGGTAGAAACGCGCGATTTTATTGAGTATGGGTTTGAACCTGAGTTCATTGGACGTCTTCCGGTACGCGTTGTTTGTGATGCTCTCTCCTCGGATGATCTTGAGCAAATTATGCTGAGTTCGGAGGGTAGTGTGTTGAAGCAATACCGGCAGGACTTTGATGGCTACGGCGTGCAGTTGGTGGTTGCGCCTGAGGCCGTGCGAGAAGTCGCGGAGCAGGCGCATCGTGAGCGTACCGGGGCGCGTGGGTTGATGACGGTTCTCGAACGCGTATTGCGGGACTTTAAGTTTGAATTGCCCTCGGCGGGAATTAAGGCGTTAAATGTGACTCGCGATGTTATTCTCAATCCGAGTCAACAGCTTTCTGATCTAATGGAAGAAAGCACCGCTATCCGAACCGTGGTGCTTGAACAGGATCTTGCTAATTATGCTACCCGATTTGAGGCGCAGAGTGGGCTTTGTATTGAATTCAACAAGCCCACAATCCAAGCGATTATTGCGGCATGTTTCAGCGAGGACTTGACGGTTTCAGGCCTGTTTGGAAAGCGATTTCGTGATTTGGAATACGGGTTGAGTTTGATTTCCCGAAATACAGGACAAACCACTTTTCGTATTTCCAAGGCTTTTGTACTCAACCCAGGCAAGGCACTTTCTGCGTGGGTGGCCAAGAGTTTCCAGGAGGGAAATGCCTGATATTCCGAGCTACTCGCCGAGAATATGCTCGAGGGCTAAGACACTATAGGCGGTGACCAGAGTCGGGTCTCTTTCCCAGTAACGTCCATCTTTATTCACCCAATAGCCGTGTCCAGTTGCGGGATCAATCGTCTGCATGCTAATCAATTTGCGTGCGACCTCTTTACGCCAATTGGTGTAGGTTCCGTCTGTAGTAGGAACGACTTCGGCTCCGTAGGCGCTGAGGCTGCGGCTGATGACATTGTAGAAGAAAAACAACCCTTCTGAACCCATGCCTGGGTTTTCTTCAAGCGTCCAGTGTTTGCAGGCCCAATCAAATGCTGACCGGACGCGCGGGTCATCTCGGTCAACTTTTGCATAGATGAGTCCCAGTAGCCCCGAATAGGTCATGCTGCCATACGACCGGAACACAACGACACCATTCTTGTTTGTTGTCGAGCCTGCTTTTGATTCGCCGGGTTTGTAGAAGAATCCCCCGCTGTTCTGTTCTCCTGCCGTGGGTGTATTTTGCATCTTCTCGATGAACTTGGCCGTTTCCTCCCAGTCAACATCCACTTTTGCCTCGGAGGGCGGCCGTAGATCTTCGACATCTTGCGTCAGGCGCATGGATTCAGCAGCGTAGAGTGTGTTCATGAGATCCGCATAGCTTCTGTTCGTCGCTTTGTCATAGCCAAAGCCGCCTTTATAGATGTCATCTCCGGTGTGTTGCCCTTTGGCAACAAAGGTTCTGGCATTTTGTACGATGCGTGTGAGAGACCTGTCGCCCGTACCATGGAGGGCTGTCATGCAGATGGCTGTGTTGTAGTTGCTCAGTCCACCGCCCTTGCGCCCTTTGACATTACGGTAGATGCCGCCATCGTCCTGTACACAGGTTTTCATGAAGGCGACGGCTTTGGGAATAGAGGTGTTAGCGGCCTCATGGTCAGAGCGGGCAAAGGCCCATGTCGGAAGTGCAGTGAGTGCGGGAAAAGATCCGTTGGACCAGGAACCATCCTCTTTCTGGTTTGCGGCGAACCAGTCGAGAGCACGGTCAATGGCGGCTTCGATTTCGTGGGTCAAGGAGACATCGAGACCGGAGGCTGTGTCTGTGGCTGGAAGTAGAGTCTTGCTTTGCTCTGCGTTGCTGGTTGTTGCGTACAGGGCGTATACCAATAGTAATGTTACAAGGTGTGTGCATTTCATGTGATTTTTCCTTCCAAATATAGGGTTCTGTCGAGACTCTTGAGCTCTCGCAGCCCCAACACTCTATTTATCAGTGGAATACGGCAGTTTCACCGTTCTCCCCTATTTTTTGCGCTTAGTCCCACTCCTAGTCGTCACTCCTTAGTCGATTACCCCTAGTTGATCTGCTCAGTTCTTCGCTGTTCTGAAAGAGTCGTTTGCCGAATTATCACACTTCGTCCCACACTTTGTCGTTTACACGTACTCGAACTGCTTCGTCGACAATTGCATGGACGCCAGCGACTAAGCAGTTCGACGAAGCGTAACCGACAAAGTGTCGAGACTAAGAATGCAACGAAGTGTTCTTTTGCTCCTGAGTGTGCATTTCTCCCCTGTTCAATCGTTTTACCCATGCAAAGTAGCGAGGAGCTATATTAATAATACGTCGACTATTCACAGATTATTAGGGCAGTCTTTCACGATGCGACAAGAATTACAATATTGGCCCCGCGGGTGGGGCCTCTCATGCACGGGATTGGCCGGGCGCAAGTCAACTCTGTGGGGCTGATAAGTGCCCCAAAATGAATCGTAATTGTAATCCTAATCGAGTTCTTGCTAAAGCAACGTTCTGCCCACTACATTTCCAAGTATGAAAACAAGCTCTGATCACGAGAAGTTGGATGTTTGTGGGGTTCATTCTCAGTACTTCTCTCAGTCGCGTCCATGAGGATTCAGCCGACTACGGCATACTGCCCGCCGGATGAACCGATTAGGATTACGAGTATGATTACGATTAGGAGCAATCCCCTACGGAAGTGAAATGCGCTTGTTCTGACACAGTGGCCACGAATACGGTTGCAGCACAGCGGAGATGATTCTAATCTTGAGCCATGAAGATTCTTGTTACAGCAGGGCCGACACGGGAGGCGTTGGATCCAGTTCGTTTTCTCAGCAATCGCTCGTCTGGAAAGATGGGCTATGCGATAGCGGCGGTAGCACAGAAACGGGGGCATGACGTACGGCTTGTGAGTGGGCCAGTTGCGCTTGATGCCCCGTGTGGGGTTGGGGTGTCGCATGTTGTTAGCGCTTCTGAAATGCAGGATTCCGTTCTGAATGCATTTTCCTGGTGCGATGCATTGGTGATGAGTGCAGCCGTTGCAGATTGGCGCCCGAGATCTTTTGCCGCTGAAAAGCTGAAAAAACGAGATATGGTGGCCTCGTTGGAATTGGAGAGAACCCCCGACATTTTGATGTCTGTGTCCCGCGTGAAGCGTAATCAGATTGTTGTGGGGTTTGCTGCAGAAACGGAGAATCTTCTTGCTGAAGCGCGGCGAAAATTAAAAGCGAAGGCGCTTGATTTGATTGTTGCTAACGACGTGTCGCGTGCCGATGCAGGCTTCGAAGTGGACATGAATGCGGTTATGCTTGTGTCTTTAGAGGGAGAGGAAACCTTGCCCTTGATGAGCAAGCTAGATGTTTCAGATCGGCTGATCGAGTGGATTGAGAAACAGCAAGATGTTTCCCGGTAGTCCTCCTCTGTGTCGTGCCTCCGCTGGTTTATACAAAGTGGAAAATTTTCGTTGCCTCCCCGAAATACTTCAGGGTGGATGGCCGTTTCCTCACAGACGAGGAAATCCACGCGTTGACGCTCGAGGTTACGAGGTGCGGGAACGTTATGAAAACGGCTATGTTTCAGGCTACCGTATATCCCCGCCACCTCCGGCGATGAAGCTGTGGACAATATTGATAATTTTTAACGCGTAGATGTTGAGTTTGAATGCGGTGTCCTGCCCAATGCCTACGAGGAGCCCTGCGAAAATTGCGCGCAGGTAGAAATCATCCGAGATGGTGAAAATATAGAAGAGCGAGTAGCCGGGCACAAATAGACAAAGAACTCCCTGTAAAATGCTATCGGTCATTGCCTTTAAGACAATCATGACATGGAATATCATAAACGCGATCCACGAGTATTCAATAGCCATGTCCAGAATGTGAGGGCGAAGAACGCCCCCGTAGCGCAAATATCCCATGGCACCCCCGAGTATGACAAAGAGGAGTGATGCGATGAGTGTATGATTGATGTGTTTCTTGTCGTCCTTGATCTGGGGACGTAGCTCAAGCGAGCCGGTTTGGACCTCGGGTGGAGGGATCGGCATGATTGGGGTGATTGGCTCGTCACCCGTTTTTGGTATGGGGGTGTATTCACGATTGCGTTTAGCAAGCCGCAACCCCCCCCTTTGAGTTGGGGTAGGGGGCTGCTCTGTTGAAGTCGTGGCTTCATGTCTGGCGATGGCGGCCGTTAGGGCGCCGGGCTTTTCTAGTCGCCCTCCACATTTCCTACATTTGAGCTTTGTTTCATCCACAAACTCGGAAACGGTTGTTATGGTTTCACATTTGGAACAGGTAATTGCAATATCAGGCATGATTACTCTCCGAGGGCCTCATTCAGCTCAGTTTCGTGTTGTGCCGAGACACGCCTAATAGTTTCCTCTGCGCGTTTGCCGGCATCCAGCGCTGTCTTGCCAGTGGCCCCCTCAATGAACGTATTCAGTGTGGATGAGGTTGGTTTTGCTTCTGGTTGTGTTGCCGGTTTGCAGCCTGTCAGAAAGGCTATTACCATGAATGCCATAAGCAGGGATGTTGTGCGCATGATCTGATATCTCCTAGAGTGAGGAAAGTGCTTCTTCTGTTGCGGTAAGGTCTTGTCGCAACCGTTGAATCAAAGGATCTGCATTCGGATTGACCGAGGGGGATGCAGGAAGGGCTGTAGGCTGTCGTGCCTCTTTCTCTTTGGCCGCTTTGTAGGCGCCGACAATGTCGTTTTCCTTATGCTTCAGCAATCGAAGTTCATCGGCAAATTCCATACGCTGAGGTCCGCTTGCGGCGTCATACGCTTTGCGAAGCGCATTTGCCTTTTTGGCGTATACATTGTAGTCGCGTACCGCTTTACGATACTCCTCTGACTTCGCAGAGCCTCCTGCATCGCTTTGTGTAAGCGTATTTGTGCGCTCTGTGATCTGTGCGAGCAATTTGGCCTGTTGGATGCGGAGTTCACGTTCACGTTCAGTGGTTGCGGACAGGGCCCCCTGTTGAATCATTGTGTCACTCATTCGGAGAATAGCCGCGGGTTGGGTTTGACCATTCAGGACAATTGAGCATACGACCAAATCAGAGCCACTACCGTTTTGATGTCGGTGGACCTTCAAGAGAGATCCTGGTGCGGCATAGCCGAGGCGTTTTCCTTCCATGCTATAGACGGGGTTCTTAGGGGATCGGGTGACTCCCCATTGGGCATTTGGGGTTGTTTGGGCGACGGGCATATCTAGTCGGGATGGCATCGTTGGTGTGCTGGGCATGTTTGGCATAGATGGCTGGGGGGGGGTGACCGACATGCTCGGTTGTTGCGGGGTATATTCTGGATCTGTGGATGAAGGAGACGGGAACGCATATGTTGGCGATGCAGGAGTCTCTTCGGTGTCCTTCCAGGCGGCAACCTTATCGAGCAGGATACAAGCTAGGCGATCGGTGAAGATAAGTGGCTTGTCCCAAGGAGTTTGCGTTGCATTGATCTGATCGGGTGTAAAATACAGTATACGCACAGCGGAGAAGATGCATAGCACGAGAACGGTGCCCAAGAGGGCTCGGAACAGGTATCCGATGAGATAGCGAGTGGATGGATTCTTCATTAAGCGGGTCCCTATGCTTTGGTTTGACTAAATAGACCGACTATGGCAAGGACTCCGACAGCGGTGCCCATGAACAAATATCCGAAGTATGCCTCTTTTCCAAGCCCCGTTGCAATGGGCAAGGCCCAACGGAAGGTAAATAGGTAGGCAATCAGAATGCCGGCACGAGCGTAACGAAACAGCAAAGCCAGGATTAAGAGGGCCATGAGCAGGACCAATTCAAAGGCGGGTAGTGACAGCTGTGATGAGCTGATAACATGAGTAAGTTCTTTTAACATGTTGTGCCTCCGTCTGTTAATTAACACAAATACGATCTGCTTCTATTCTGAAACTTCGCGCCGCAATGCCGGCAACCGATACAAGTCTGAGATCCGTTGGTTCGCAATTGCGAGTGTGTCCTGATCTAGCACGATGTCAACGTCGATCGCATGCAGCGATAGGCTACGAATGCTGCCATCTGCATTGGCGATGCGAAAGACATCGTGTATGTTCCGAATGGGTTTCTGATTAACGGCTTCGATGATTTGGTTTCGGAAGTGTTGGTAGCCGATATTGATAGGATCAGGAAGTACACTTGAGAGCAGCACGATGCGCTCTCCCGGTTGTTCTGGTGTGAATTTCCGTGTGAGATAAAGATGTGCCAGGCGTGGGTCTACACGTGTTTGCCACTGTGCACCATAAGCTTTGAGCATACGCCCGGTGAGTTCTTGTATTAGGAGGCCTCCTTCTACGAGGTATGCATCTGGGGTGCCGCAGATGTTTTCAGGGATCAAATCATTGGCTTCATCCCGGCATGTTAGTGGAACCATGATGTCTTGCTGTCGTGTGTCTCGGACGATGGTTACGGCAACGGTGTCGCCTGGAATGCGTAGCCCTTTAATTAAGTGTGGAAACAGAAGCCGTCCGTAATGCGCGTCAACATAGTAGCCCAGGTTGTCGATGGCGTGACCATCCCAGATTAGGATCACATCATTTGGTTTAAGGCCATGATTTGTGTCGGTTTCGGGTAGGCAACTTAGGACTTGAATGCCGTCTTGCGGGGAGTTTACCCCCAGAAATGCACGTTTAATGGGGTCGACAAGCGGTTTCCACGAAAAGCCCGCCGAGGCAAATCCATTGTAATCTCCCTCCATGGCGTCGTGGATGAAACGCGAGATGAACATTGAGGGCAACATTTTCCCGGTTCGGGATGCGCGGCTATAGCTGAGCATGAGCCCGGCCAGTTTGTCGTCGTAAAATACGGCGGCGCCTTCCCCGTCTACGTTCAGGTCTGTCAGTACATCATCCTGAAGTGCGCTGTAGGGATAATAGGGGAGATCGTCAACCAGAGTTTTTAGAATTCTTCCGTCTCCTCGCTGAATAGCGCGGGTTTCGTCGATCTGAATGATTTCCACCTCGCTCCGTAAGGGGACCTCTTCTGCAATCGTGGTTTGTGGAGGCAGCGGTGTTTGCTGCGCATTGGTGGCGATGTGCAGTAGCGCAAGATTGACTTGAGGGTCCGCCTTCACGAGGGTTGCCGTGATTTTCTCGCCGGAGCGAGCAAGCTGGACTTCGATTAGAGTATGGTTTCGAACCAGTCTTGCTGTAGTCAGAACATGGGTTTCGTTGATGACGACGCCAAACCCTGCGCGTGTGCTAGGGGAGCGCTTTTGCCACGGCTGAAAGGGGTCATACTCCTGATAGGTTGTCATGACTCGCACAACAGGAGCGCTGTCGGCATAAGCCCCCAAGGGGATTAAGGCAATTGTGAGGAACATCAATGTCAAGAGGGGGCGGTGTTTCATTATAAGTCCTCACCGAGATAGAAGGGCGAAGGCACTGCGTAGCGCTCAAGAATTTGCGCTTGTGCTTCGTTTACGGCGTCTGCATCGAGCACGAGGGTGTCGTCCATACCTGTGAACTTAATGACATGATATCCCTTTTGGGGTGATTCCAAGGCTTTCTTCATGTCTTGCATGTTGCGAATCTGAAAACCGTTGACTTCAGATACGAGGCCGTTTGCAAAAGGGGTGGTGTAGGTGTTGACGGGGTGTGGTAGCCGCCGAATGAGAACGACAAAGGCGTCACGATCTTTGTACAGTCCGTCGGGTTTGGCGTATTGTGTGACATAGAGGAGTTGTTGCGCGTTGATGCCGTTCAAATTTCTTCCGAGGGTTCGTAGGTACTCTCGGGTCAGCGGTGAGAACACAAGGCCGCCAAGCATGCAGTATTGAGGATGCACATCATAGATACTACGGAAAATATAAGGATCTTTCGGATTTGTGAGGGGCACCACGATATTTTGTTCTTTCTGGTTGCGGAGGATTCGGAATGTGGCCGTCTGTCCCCATTGCTTGCGTTCCAGAAGTTCGGAGAATTCCACGGTGTTGCCATCAAGCACCACGGTGCCATCTTCGGCGATATCGTAGCCATCGACTTTGAGAAGAACATCGCGGGGGTGAAGGATGCCCTCTGCGCTGCCGAATGGATCGGTGTAGTACACGATGACACCGTGGCTCCTGTTGGCCAACCCAAGCGAGGCGCGAAGGGCTGCATTACGGGAGTCCATCACTGCGGCGCCCAATTCTGGATATCCGTGATAGGTGCCGTCCTCGATGTCGGTTAGGAAGTGTTGGATTATGGGAATAGGAATGGCGTAGCCAATGTTGTCTCCTTGTGAGAGACCTTGAAATGCGAGTCCGACGACTTTTCCTTTAAAGAAGACCGGCCCACCGCTGTTTCCGGGATTAATGGCGGCGTCAACTTGAAGCACAAGATGTTGGTCAACCCCGCTGTGCGTGTAGACGCTATAGTCGATGCGGGAAACCACGCCTTCTGTCAGTGAAATGCGTTCGCCACCCATGGGATAGCCAATGACAGTGACGGTGTCGCTTAGCTGGGGCAGCTCGTTGGCAAACGTGATGGGGCGGGTGTCATCAAAAAAGGTGGGGTCATCTACCTCAAGCAAGGCGAGATCGCAATCGTGTCCGGCGAACTTTACGTGTGCGGCGTAGCGGCGCGGGTTTCCGGTTTTCTTTACCTCGATAAATCGGGCGTTGGAGACGACATGTGCATTTGTCAGGATGCGTTTGCCTTTAATAACGAACCCGGACCCGCTTCCAGAAATGGGGCGCGAAGCCTGCCAGGGGAGTGAGAAGTCCTCTCGCTGCATGGTGGCGTAAATCTTGACGATAGAATGTCGTAGTGCATCTCCATTACCGTAAGTCTCTTGGGTCCACAAAATCGAATGGGTTGCGTATAGTGCCACCACCAGCATAAACGAGGGCAATAGGGAACACCGAGTGAGCCGTTGCTTTACTATTGTCTCAAAATCCATGTCGTGCATACTGGAGCAAAACCCGCATCGACGCACGCAAAAAAACGGGTACGCAGGAGAGGAGCATGTCAGCATGGGTATTTACGATCGGGACTACATGCGTGAACATCGTCCGCGCGCCGTTTCGTCGCACTCGGGACGGCACAAAGCGCCCATCTTGGCGCGTTTGCGGTTTGCTGTATGGCTTCTGTTTCGCCGTTTATTCGGAAAACGGTAAGCTAGCAGCCTGTATGCACAAGGTAGAAGCAATATAATGAGGACGAACCGTGGAACCTGTTAATCGCGTAGTCTTTTTAAGACCGAAAGGCTGCTAGAACAGAAACTTTACCGTGGCACCGTAGTCAATATCGCCTGAGTCAAAATCGCCAATGGTGTCCCAGTTTTCAAATGGGTAGTAGGCGAGGATTTCGAGTTCGACAGCCCCTAGTGGGAGGCATATTCCGAGCATGACTTGCCAGTACATGTCGGACCACTCGGAATCTTCTTCCGTTTCGATGTAATCGCCAAGGATGCCTACGCCTGCAAGCCATATCTGGTCTTCAATCAGGAGATTTAATTGGGGGGTGATAACGGACTGCACTGCTACGCTGTCCTCGTCCTCGTCTTCACTTTCACCCACCTCTGGTGTAAAAGCGACCATAAGCTGCCAGTAGCCGGCGGCGTCGTGGTACTCGTAGGCAATAGTATACGACAGATCGTCATCCTGATAGGGTAGATCCTCGTAGATGCTGTGTAGCGTGTGCAGACGGGCGCCAACACCAATTGCGGATGTGGCGTGGAGATATGGCGTGCATAGAAAGAGCAGGCCACACAACAGTGTAAACAGAATTGGTTTTTTCATATACAGTATCCTAGGGACAAACCCTGCAATGGGGAAGCAGAAAGAAGACTATCCCTCGAATTCCAGCCCCCTTGAACGAATCAATGTTCAACAGCCAACAAGAAATGTCCAATTTTCAAAGGAATTGCAACCCTGTGGAGCCCCTATCCTTGGACATTGGGTTTGAGTGTTGGCTGTTGGATATTTAGATGCCCTGCGGTTCTTCTTCTCGACTGGTGTTATACCCCCATTTTTTTCATGGCGTGTGGGTAAGGGAAAGTCTTACGTGAGAATAGGGGAAACCCCGATTGATCTTTCTGGTGCGCTTCTGTAGTCTCCCCAGATCTTTGATATGCCTTCGCAACACTTAGGGGTTAACGGGGATGACGATATGAGCACAACGCTGAAACGCGATATGATAATTGACAGTGAGCATGGTCTGCACATGCGGGCTGCCGCTATGCTCGCGCGAACTGCGAGTGATTTTCAGGCAGACATCTTGGTTTGCCATGGATGCAAGACGGTGAACGGCAAGAGTACCATGGGTCTAATGACGTTGGGGGCAGAGCGGTCCGAACAGATTACGGTGCAGGCCAGCGGCATAGACGCATCGAGTGCGCTTGATGCCATACAGGATTTGTTGTGTGCCGATGTATTTGTTCATCAGGCCGTGGCATAACCACGGTATGCTACACCAACTCGCGTGGATAGTTGAATGCGCTTGTTGAAGGTTCCCCGAGTTGGGCGTGTGTGAGGTCAATGAACCGGTGGCATGGCACAGAGGGTTTAATGGAAAACACACGCTCCGGAAGCAGGAGCGTGACATCGCGTCCATGCTTAACAGTAAATTTAGCACCCCGTGCATCTTGAATTTTCCCCGTAACGGGAACCTCCATGCGGGTGGATAGCATGGGAAGCCGTGCGTAGGTGAGTACTTCGCCAGCCTTTCCAATCTGTGCCAATAGGGCATGCACTTCTTCCTCCCCAAGTTCGACCCAAGCCGCACCCCGTACGACACCGTAATCGTGAAGGGCCTCGAATGCGGCGTGGTTGCAGATGGGTAATGGGTAGGATGCTGTGATGGATATGTTTTGAACCTGTTGTAGAAGGTCGAGTGCATAGAGTGATGTCACCCGGAATCTCCGAATGCCGATGTCCAATGCGGCCTTAACCTGTTGGGCTAGTTGAGGAATGTTGGCTTCTGCACAGAACTCCGGCATCACGACCTCGTCTGTACTGCTATCTGCCGCGTCGATCTGGCGTGCGATGACAGCTCCGGGATGGGATCTGTGCGACGCGGCTTTGACGAGGATTACGGTTTCTTCCTTTTCGGTGCCCATAGGGGGTAAAGGAGTGAGTGCCTCCAGCGCCAGTGTTGTCAGGCGTGTGGCATAGGCGGCCTGGATTGACTTTTGGGGTGCCGCCTCAACGCACCAGTCCCAAAACTGTCGCCGCAGTTTTTTGAGTTGGCTGGGAGGTATGAAGATGTCGGGTACGATCTCGCACTGAATGTGTCCAGCAACAAACTCTGTTGAGCATGTCCGTGCGAATTCAGCTTGTACGGTAGCGGCCTCCAGAGCGTGTTGACGCGCGGGTTGCGTTTCGATTTCAACTTCCCAGCGTTGTTCTGTAGCTGGAAGGACCGCAGTGAGGTGGGTTGCATTGATTGAGAGGGTCAGATCCAGGGCGATCCCCCGCTGAGGTAGTTTTTCAATCCGCTTGCTCAGATCGGCCGTTTGTGAACCGGTTTTGAAAATTCGCGATCCCACCGAAACGGGTTTGTCGCAAGCAATCCAGCACGTTTGACCTGCGCTCACTTTTCGCGTCTCTTGATGATCTACCGTCATTCGCGTGACGGAGATGCCGGGGCCTTCCTCTCCTGAAGCCGGTTGGATTCGGATCGTGTCATGCAAGTAAAGGGGGACGCTGAGTTTTGCCTCGAATCCGTTTCCCTTGCTGTGCGTTACGCTGCCCATGAGGCGACCGGATGTACCCATAGCGCGATGTTGAATGGTGTCTTTGAAGTCGCCCTCAGTTCGAAAGGGGGATGTCCATTTTCGACCGATGGCGTGGGATAAAATACGCTTCGCCTCGGAGAGTGTTTTGGCGCGTGCGTCTGGAGGGCAGTCCAACATCATTCGATAGGCAGTGACAACGTTATGGACATAGTCGGATCGTCGCAATCGGCCTTCGATTTTGATGCTGGAAATGCCCATGTCCACAAGCGTAGGAAGATCTTCGAGTGCGTAGAGATCCTTTGGAGAGAAGAAGAAGCCGTTGCCCTCTTCACCAAAATAGCGCCTTCGGCAGGGTTGTTTACAGCGCCCTCGATTGCCACTCCAGCCTCCCATCCAGGATGAGAAGAGACAGGAGCCAGACCGCCCGCAGCAGAGTGCACCATGAACAAAGACCTCCAGTTCCATGTCGGTTTTGCTGCGTATGGTCGCGATCTCCTCATAGGTGACTTGACGTTCCAGAATTACGCGTTTGATTCCCATGGCTTCGGCCATACGTACCCCGGCACTGTTGTGAATGCCCATTTGGGTTGAGGCGTGGATGGTAAGTTCAGGGAAGTGCTTGCGAATGAGATGCAACACCCCCAGATCTTGAACGATGATGGCATCAGGTCTGATGGCCAAGAGTTCTGTGAGTATTTCGGCAACATCTGGAATTTCGTTTTGTTTGATTAACGTGTTGAGCGTGACGTAGAGTTTACGACCGTGGCGGTGAGCATATGCGGTCAGTTTCGCGAGTTCTTCCAGAGTGCAATTCTGGCCGCGTTCGCGGGCATTGAAGCGTGATAGGCCTGCGTAGATTGCATCGGCACCAGCATCAATAGCGGTCAGTCCCGCTTGAATGGTGCCTGCGGGTGCAAGGAGTTCAGTTTTTTTGTCCTGAGTTGTCATGTCAGCAAACAGTAGGGTAGTGGACTGCCGAATGTCGAATGAAATGGAGCTTCACGGACGAGTGCGCATACGAGAATCTCCTGGCCCGCAAGAAGACTCCCCACGAATTCCAGCGATCTCCCCTCCGAGTCTCCATGGTGAACCCATATAATCAACGTTCGACAGCTAGTCCCTGACATTGTAGCCTGTGGCTCTACAGTGAGATCATTGAGGCGCACGGAATGGGCACGTCTCCGACAATTCCTGCCGGAGTTCCTACCTCGGAGATACGTGCCTACTGCTACGCGATCTGGGTGCGTTGCAGACGGCATGTTTTAAGAGGATAACGGTTGCATTAACGTGGAGGAGCTAAATGAAGAGTCTATATTCTAATATTCTGGTTTTGGTTGCAGTCGTGACTTCGCTGAGTGTGTCTGCCTTTGGACAGATGGCAGAGGTAGCGCCTGATCAATCATCCGAGGTGGTTACAGAGAGCGGTGGCATGGTCTATTCTGTGCGTGTTCAGGCCGGTCATCTGTCCGGTGAGGCAAATGAGTGGGTTTATAATGATGATGGCAGTGTGCTGAGCCAGCTTATATGGGAGATAAACAGTCTTGTCATGGTTGGCATCGGGGCCACAGTTGAACTGAATAAGTGGTTCTCACTTCATGGTGATTATTGGACTCTGGTTTCCCCCGGTGAGGGGACGATGGATGACTATGACTGGATGGTTTCAGGATCGGATTGGAGTGACTGGTCGCACAGCGATGATGTGGATGTGTCCGAGGGCTCAATACTGGATTTTAGTATTGAACTGTCTCCGTTTCGGTCATTTGATGACCGCCCCTATTCAATTCGCGGTATTCTTGGTCATCGGGTGGAGACCTTCGAGTGGGAGGAGAGAGGGGGAACGTATTTATATTCCGAGAGCGGATTTCGTGATAGCTCCGGATCCTTTACGGCCGGTGAACTCGGTATTTCATATGAACAGACTTTTCAAATGACCTATTTTGGCGTAGCTGCGTCATATCAATGGGAAAACTTCGATTTTGGGTGTCGTGTGATCGGTTCCCCGTTTGTCTTTGGAAGTGCTGATGATCAACACCATCTTCGTGACTTTGAGACACATGCTGAATTGGAGAATGGGAGCATGTTTTCTGTGGCCCTTTCTGGGGCCTATGATCTCAGCCGCTTTTTTGATGGAAGACAAGTTGTGTTTTCTGGTGCCGTTAACTACACCCAGTACGATACGATTACCGCAGATACGACTTATAGCTGGGCTGATGGAAGTGACACGACCTATGAAGATTCTGAAGGCGCCGACCTGGAAACCATAATGGCGTCAACTGCGCTGACGCTGACCTTCTGATGTGCCTGAACGGCGACTGATTCTGTAAATAGCGGGAGTCCTTGCACTTCCCGGTCAACATGGGGAAGGCAATGGATACCCAAGTCTATAATGAGCGTGTGGAGGACGTCTGCACACGGCTGGAGTCGTCGCTTGAAAAAGGATTATCGCGGGCTGAGGTAGCGAAACGCCTTGTCGAGAACGGGCCAAACGAACTCACCCACGTAAATCAAAAGAAGGCATGGCAAATTTTATTGGTACAGTTCTCGAACGTACTGGTGATTCTCCTGATCGTTGCTGCCGTTCTTTCCTGGTTCTTGGGGGATTGGAAAGATGCGGTTGCCATTCTTGCGATCGTGATCCTTAATGCGATTCTTGGTTTCCGGCAGGAGTATAAAGCAGAACGCGCCATGGCTGCGTTGAAACGCCTTTCTGCACCGCACGTGAAGGTTCGGCGGGGTGGGGATGTTGAGGAGGTCGATGCCCGTGATTTAGTGTGTGGAGATGTCGTTTTACTGGAGGCCGGCAATCTGGTACCTGCAGATTGCCGATTGAGTACGGCTGCATCGCTGAAGGTGCAGGAGTCCGCGCTGACCGGTGAATCTGAAGCGGTTGAGAAGACCATAGAAAAATTGCCCGATGTTGAAACGACCGTCGGGGATCGTCGCAACATGGTGCATATGGGAACCATTGTTACCTATGGGCGTGGAGAGGGCATTATGACTGCCGCAGGCATGCAGACTGAACTGGGGCATGTTGCGTCCCTGCTTCAGGACACAGAAGATGACCCCACTCCACTAACCAACAAGATTGAGCATCTTGGCAAGGTTCTGGTGTGGGTGGCATTGGGTCTCATTATGCTTGTTTCTGTGGTTGGCATTGTGCGCGGCGATCACTGGAAAATAGTGTTTATGACAGCGGTCAGTATGGCTGTTGCTGCTGTTCCGGAGGGGTTGCCCGCAGTGGTCACGATTGCGTTGGCGCTTGGGGCGAAGCGGATGCTGGCTCGCCATGCCTTGATTCGGAATTTGCCGGCTGTAGAGACCTTAGGGTCGGTTACTGCCATCTGTACCGACAAGACCGGAACGTTGACTCAGAACGTGATGACGGTCACGCAAGTTGCCTTGCCGAACAGCCGCATTGATATTGCTCCGTCAGCTGCAGTGACGCTTCCTGATGATAGCCGTACTGATGTGTTGTTGTGCCTTGGCGTTGCGGCTCTGGCGAGCGATGCAGTTTTGAAAGCGCGCAGCGATGAGGAAGGTGCACGGGAAGCCATAGGAGACCCTACCGAGGGGGCGCTTGTTGTGGCTGCCGCACGAGTCGGACTGACAAAGCCCCTCTTAGAGTCGTTGCTTCCGCGATACGCAGAGGCACCTTTTGATTCGGATCGTAAACGTATGTCGACGTTACACCGCCGCTCGGAAATGGCATCTAAAGAAACGTCAATCTCTGACTTTCTTCACGCATGTGGTGTGGAAGATGGTGCGGGTGATGTCGTGTTTGCCAAAGGTGCTGTGGATTGCATGCTTGATGTGTGTACGCAGATCCGTCGCGATGGTGTGAATGCGGCATTGGGCGATGCGGATCGTGTGCAGATTTTGGGTCAGATGGAGTCTATGGCCGCCGGGGGCGTTCGTGTGCTCGGGGTGGCTTGTCGTGCGGGGGTTCCCCGGCAGGAGGGCTATTCGGCTGGCGATCTTGAGAAGGAACTCACCTTTCTGGGGCTCGTGGGCATGATGGATCCGCTGCGTGAGGATGTAGTGGGGGCCGTTGCCGAATGCCAAAAGGCCGGCATTCGACCTGTTATGATTACGGGGGATCATCCAGCCATGGCGCGCCACATTGCAGATGCGCTTTCCATGCCGGTGGATGGTGCTGTTGTGACGGGGCTGGATATTGCCCGTATGTCAGATGCAGAGCTTGAGGAGACGGCGGCCGTGGCGTGCGTGTATGCACGGGTATCGCCAGAAGATAAGTTGCGTATTGTGGATGCTTTGCAGGCTCGGGGTGAGATTACCTCTATGACAGGGGACGGCGTGAACGATGCTCCGGCCCTAAAGAGTGCTGATATTGGTGTGGCGATGGGAATCACGGGGACAGATGTTGCGAAAGAGGCCTCGGATATGGTGCTTTTGGATGATCGCTATGCCACTATCGTTTCTGCGGTTCGTGAGGGGCGAGTCATTTTTGATAACATCCGCCGATTTATTCGGTTTATCCTCGCCAGCAATGCCGGCGAGCTGCTTGTGATGTTGCTGGCGCCGTTGTTTGGGCTTCCCTTGCCGCTGTTTCCTGTGCAGATCCTTTGGATGAACTTGGTGACGGATGGCTTTCCGGCATTGGCTTTGGGTGTCGAGGGGCCAGAGAAGGATGTTATGCAACGTCCCCCCCGCGATCCCAGTGCCCCGCTGATTGATTGGGCGATGGGCCGCAGTATTCTTTGGGTGGGTCTTCTCATAGCCGGCGTTTCGCTTTGGATAGGTAAGCATTTCTATATGGGAGAGGCCGGTGCGGCATTATCGCATGGGCATGGGGGCGGAGATGCTGCTGTGTGGCAGACCATGCTCTTCACGACGATGGTGTTGGCTCAGCTGTTTCTTGCAATGGCCGTCCGCTCTTCACGTGAATCTATCTTTCGCATTGGCATGTTCAGCAATCGTCCCATGGTTGCCGCCTTGGCGGTAACCCTGCTTTTACATTTGGGCGTGATCTACGTTCCTGCAATGCAGGGATTCTTCAAAACGGCTGCGCTATCACTGCCCCAACTCGGTCTCTGCGTGTTTTGTGGGCTGACTGTGTTTGCGGCAGTAGAGGTAGAAAAGCTTATCCTGCGCTTGAGGAGCCCGAGCTAATTGTGCTGTGGTTGTGAGCAATATCCCCCGGTACTTGGCGTAAGGTATTGCAAGGCTCTGAAGAAAGGTGCACTTCTGGTTCTCGGAAGTGGAACGGTCTGATGTCTTTGAGGTAGGCTGGAGATGCCTCGACTTCGCTTGGCATGACAATAAACTTTAGGAAACTGTCATCCCGAGCGAAGTCGAGGGACCTCATGTGCCACCGGCCGGCATAAACAGGGGTAAGTTCACTACCCCGTCGCAGATTGACCTAACAGCCGGATTTCGATACGTTATCCCGCTTATGAACGAGACCATTCAGAGGGACCCAATAACGGGAAGAATCGCGGCAGGTTTTGATGCTGTGTTTGGCTGGATTGCGTTTGCTTCTATATGTCTTTCCGTTCTTGTGGGGCCATGGTTCTTTGGCGCTTGGGAATCGTGGTGGTTCTGGCCATTTGTGGTAGTGATCAGCGCGGGTGTGGTCGCCACGGGTCTGCGATTGGTTGTGCCTAATGCGCACGATAGGCCCGCCGTTCCAAAGCGGGTGTGTGGCTTGTTGCTTTCAGTTATTCCGTTCCTTGCTTATGCGTTGTTTCGCGCTGGTTCCGCCGAGGTGTTCATGGATGCCCAACGGTCTGTCCTGCTGCATGTTACGGCTCTGGGTGTTGTGCTCGTTATCGTGTTTGGTCTTAATCCACGACAACGTCTGCTGCTATTCGGCCTGATATTTCTAAATCTACTACTGCTTGGAATCTATGGCGTTGTGAATCACCTTGTCTGGGGTAGTGAACATGTGCTGTGGATGCCGCGGTATGAACAATATGCGGGGCGTGCGACGGGATCTTATTTCTGTCCGGATCACTTTGCGGGTGTGATGGAGTTGCTTCTGTGTATGGCGGTGGGGTTGCTTGCAGACCGGGGGTGCCCGGGCCGGTGGAAGCTGGTGGCTGGTATGGGAGGGTTGGTGGCTGTTATTGGGGTGCTATTGAGCCAGTCGCGCGGCGGCGGCATGACGCTGGTGGTTATTTTCGCGATGGCGATGGTGTGGGGCGTTGCACAATGGCCACATGCGGTTCGTTGGTATTTGCGGTTGATTGGAATTTCGGCGTCGCTGTTGTTGTTAAT
>Ga0307929_1001049_pt1 | contig 23268 bp, 13 predicted proteins | sample AceLakmetage1330_FD_203160 | JGI IMG/M metagenome (GOLD analysis project Ga0307929, IMG submission 203160) | Saline water microbial communities from Ace Lake, Antarctica - #1330 | ecosystem: Environmental > Aquatic > Non-marine Saline and Alkaline > Saline | place: Antarctica: Ace Lake...
CAAAGTGAATTATTGTCGTTATCCTTTAGCTTTTTATTTAAAGCCCTGCTTATAAGTTTTATCCTTGGTTTTGTTTTTAACTATCCTTTTAAAAGGTATTTCAGGCGAAAACGAAAACTTAGAAAAATCTCCGACAAACTATTTTCCTTTTGTAAAAAGTACATCCTGATATCACCCTGGATAAACTTTGCAATACTTGGGATCTCCTTTATCAGCACGCTCATTTACATGCTCTACCTCATCCTCCTCAATCCTGAGGTTGAAGGAGCGGGAACACCATTGTTTACTCGCTTCTTTTTCATTTCCCTATTCTCTTCGCTACTAACCCTTCTGTTCGTTTACTTCTGGGAAAAACACAGGGTCCACATCAAGTACATCGATTTTCTTTATTCAAAGGAGGAATTGCGCAAAAGGGTTTTTACTGTAAAAATGGGCAAGATAAAAAACCGATTCTGGATTTCCAGCGCAATGACCACCCTGTTGCCACTTTCCATAGTAATGGTTTACCTGTTTTTAAGCCTGACAAAAATTAGCGAACTGGGTCTCAGCGAGCTTAGCAAAGATCAGATTGCTGTTTTATTTGGTGGCTACAGCCAGATACTTAAAAGTATCGTTGAAGTCCCGGATCCTACCGGACCCATTGGCGGCCTGGTGTATGTGAATGTAATGGATGGTTTGATCATGTTTGTGGGCATTGGTGTGGGTATTTTTGTCTCGTTTATCTACATTTTGATGTTTGTGAAATGGACTACTGCCGACATTGTACACCCACTCAAGGAGTTGCTCTACAATATGCAACGGACAGGAGTTGGCAAAACTGTAAATTATACAGTGGTACGGAACAATGATGAGATAGGCGAACTGGCCGAGGGCTTTAACGAAATGTCGTTGAAAATCGAGAACTATATTGTTAATATTTCGAAGATGAACGAAGCCTATTATCGTTTCGTGCCCAAGCAGTTTCTGGAGTTTCTGGGCGCACAAAGTGTCCTTGATGTTAAGCTTGGCGACCAGGTGCAAAAAGAAATGTCGGTATTGTTTACAGATATCCGTGAGTTCACTTCCCTTTCTGAGGTGATGACCCCCAAGGAGACCTTCGATTTCCTGAATGATTACCTGAGCCGGATGGAGCCGGTAATCTCACGAAATCAGGGTTTCATTGATAAATACATTGGGGATTCAATCATGGCCCTGTTTACCGGCAATGTCGAAAATGCGATTGACGCTGCCATAGAAATGCGTGCTGCCCTTGCCGATTTTAACCTACAAAGGAAGCTCGATAATAAACTGCCTGTAAATAGCGGGATTGGAATCCACACCGGAAACCTGATGCTGGGTATTGTTGGTGGTCATGGTCGGATGGATAGTACTGTGGTGTCGGATGCGGTAAACCTTGCATCCCGGGTCGAAGGACTGACGAAAATTTACGGAACTTCACTTATTATCAGTCAGGACACGCTGATAAAATTACAGGATCCGGGCAGGTACAATTACCGCTTTCTGGATGTGGTGAAAGTAAAAGGAAAGAAAGAGGCCGTGTATATTTTTGAGGTTCTGGACGGGGAACCCGAGGAGGTAAAACGACTGAAAATTGAAACCAAGCCGGAGTTTGGCAGGGCATTACAACTTTATAAGAATAAGGAATTTGATGAGGCTTCAGCGATTTTTAAACGCGTTTATCAGCTTAACCCCGACGACAGAGGTGCCGAATTATACATCGCACGTTGCAAAAACATACTTGAGTTTGGTATTCCCGAAGCGTGGGATGGAGTGGAGACACTTAGGGATAAGTATTAATTAGGGTTTGTTTTTTAGGTCACCGATGTTTGAAAATGAAGCAACAAAAGACAAAAGACAAATTTCAAAACTCAAATCTCAAATAAAACCCGTCAAGGCTTCGTTGATGCCACCATCATTTTCAGTGCTTGTCTTTCAAGAGCCGCCTAATATTTCTTTGCATCCGGATTTTCTTTTAAATTAAAAGACCATCAAACTATGAATCCTCTACGAGGATTTAAACTGTTTTCATCCTATTTTACTACAATTCTGAAACCTCTACGAGGTATGGTCTAATGCTAATAATCCTTATAAAAATTCCGAAAGACTACTTGATAAAGAATAACCTTTTTAAAAATTCACAATTGCCAGGCATGTATATTTGGAATTCAGACATGCACTGTATAAAACTGTTTCACCTTACTGTTTACCCCCTGACAACTTTGCTTCAGGGGCAGTCTTAATGTTCACGAATAACCTCGTAGAGCATGCATAATTGTAACAATGTGGTAAGAAAGAATAAAGGAAATCCTCGTAGAGGATTCATAAATTCAGGCAAATGAAGAGTGTGTGAAATTTGTTACACCCTTCTCCCCCCATCCATTTTATTTCCATCGGTTTTTTGTTTTATCGCAAACATTATGTAGGTTTGCTCCATGCAAAATGTCCGCTTCAATCAAATTAAAACTTTCTTTATTCAGTTGCTTTTATCTGGTGTGCTCACTGGTATCTTTTTGTATTTCTTTCTCCAAAAATTGCCCACAGTTTTTTTGTTGGGGCTTTGCATCGGAAGCCTTGTTTATATCTTCATCAGGATATACGAAGCATTTATAAAACCTTATCTTTATCAGAGGAATTTTTTCCTTGCCCTGATAACCAACACGCTTACTTATGTTATCATCATTGCATTTTCCACTCTTATTGGCATGGGGACTATCAATGGTTTTCGCTTTGGATATTATTTTACGAATCTCCCAGAATTCATTTTAAGTCAAGAAATGTTGATAGGTCTGCTTTTTGGGCTAACCCTGAGCTTTTTATTCAACTCCTATGCAATGTTCAATACCTTATTAGGCAAAAACTTTTTGATCAAACTTCTGGTTGGAACATATCATAAACCGTTTGAAGAACAACGCATCTTTATGTTCCTCGACTTAAAATCATCAACTGCCATTGCCGAAAAACTAGGGCATAAGAACTTCTTGTCGCTGCTCAATGATTTTTTCTATGACCTTGCCGAAGCAGTTGTTGCTACTAATGGCGAAATTTACAAATATGTTGGAGATGAAGCCATCATTACCTGGAAGATGAAAGCTGGTCTTAAAGAGAATCGATGCCTTGAGTGTTTTTTTTTGATGGAAGAAAAGATAAAGAACAATCAACAAAAATATTTAATCAAGTACGATCTGGTTCCAGAGTTTAAGGCTGGGCTGCATGGTGGCGAAATAGTTACTGGTGAAATGGGATTTATAAAAAAGGAAATAGCTTACCTTGGCGATGTACTCAATACCACGGCAAGAATTGAGGCTTCATGCAATGGGTTAGGCGAGGCATTTATTGTATCGAATGATTTATTGTCGAAAATGCAGGTCGATGGAAAGTTCACAATTAAATCCCTGGGTGAGATAAAGTTCCGCGGAAAAAAAAGTTCACTGGCAGTTTCATCAGTTCTACAAATAACCGGTAATTCTCAATAGTTTATTAACGCTGACAATTTAATAATTACAATTATGAAATATATCCAACATTTTTTCCTGTTCCTCCTTTTTACCTTTTCAGGTTTAGGTCTTTTCGCCGATAATCCACTTTGGATGCGCTATCCGTCAATTTCCCCCGACGGGCAAACCATCGCCTTTTCCTACAAAGGAGATTTGTTTACAGTTCCTGCCAAAGGTGGCGATGCCGTTCCACTTACTATTCATCAGGCTTACGATTTTATGCCAATATGGTCGCCCGATGGAAAATCCATTGCCTTTGCTTCGGCCCGTTACGGGAACTTCGATGTTTTTGTTATCCCGGCTAAAGGAGGAAAAGCAAAGCGGATTACCGATTATTCGGCCAGTGAATACCCCAACTGTTTTACCCCCGATGGAAAAAATGTGTTGTACTCGGCATCCATTCAAGATGTACCCGAAAACCAGATGTTCCCTTCAGGGCTTTTGTCTGAGCTGTATTCGGTAAGTATTGAGGGTGGTCGCCCACAACAAATCTTATCTACACCTGCCGAAAAAACGCAGATGAGTAAAGACGGAAACCTGATTCTTTTCCAGGACCGGAAAGGTTACGAAAACACCTGGCGAAAGCACCATACTTCTTCGGTTACCCGCGATATTTGGATTTATAATAAAGAGGATGAAACTTTCACTAAATTTTCCGATTTTGAAGGTGAGGACCAAAATCCCGTTTTCAGCAATGCCGAAAACGAGGTTTACTTTTTAAGCGAAAAATCCGGTTCGCTCAACGTGTGGAAATATCCTATCAATAGCCCTATGCCATACCAACAGCAAATTACGCTTTTTGAAAACAACCCGGTGAGGTTTCTCTCTATTGGCGCCAACGACAGGCTTTGCTTTGGCTACGATGGTGAAATTTATATCCAGGATAAAAACAGCAGGCCGCAAAAGGTGCAGATAAACATTGCCCTTGATGAAAAGGAAAATCCGGTCGATTTTGAAAAGAAAAATTCAGGAGCCAGCGAAATGGCTGTGTCGCCAGATGGAAAAGAAATTGCCTTTGTCCTGCGCGGGGAGGTGTTTGTGACATCAGCTGATTTTACTACTACAAAGCGCATTACTGAAACTCCAGAGCAGGAACGCTCGGTGAGTTTCAGCCCCTGCGGACGAAAATTGCTTTATGCCGGCGAAAGGGATGGAAGATGGAATGTGTATGAAACCAGCATCGTCAGGGATGAAGAGAAGGGATTTGCCCTTTCGACATTGCTTGATGAAAAAACTATTATTGCCACTGAAGCAGAAGAATTCCAGCCTCTTTATTCACCGGATGGCAAAGAAGTGGCATACCTGAAAGACAGGGAAGAGTTGATGGTAATTAATCTTGAAAGTGAAAAAACCCGTAGTGTGCTTGCAGCAAAATATAATTATTCCTATTCCGACGGAGACCAGTGGTACCAGTGGTCGCCCGACAGCAAATGGTTTTTGGTTTCTTATTCGCCAAACGCTGTATTTACAGTAGATGTAGGTTTGGTTGCTGCCGATGGCTCCGAGGAAATTAACAACCTTACCATGAGCGGCTACTTTGATAACCGGGCCAAATGGATGATGGAAGGAGAGGTGATGATCTGGTTTTCTGACCGCCAGGGTATGCGGAGCCATGGGAGCTGGGGCGCACAGTCTGATGTATATGCCATGTTTTTCGATGCAGGAACCTGGGATAAATTTAAACTGAGTGAAGAAGAAAAAACATTGCTTGATGATCAAGAAAATGAAAATGGTGATGAAGATAGTAGCGAGGAAAATGGCGATAAGAAGGACGACAAGAAGGACAAAAAGAAGGAGGGTAAAGAAAAGGAAATAAAGCCTGTTAAAATTGATTTTGATGGCCTTGATGATCGGAAAGTAAAGCTGACCATCAACTCTTCATCGCTTGCGGATGCAATTCTTACTAAAGATGGAAAAAAACTTTACTACCTCAGCAAGTTCGAAAAAGGACACGACCTTTGGATGAAAGACCTTGTGAAAAATGAAACCAAACTCGTGCTGAAACTTGAAGGCGGTGGCGGAGCAATGCAAATGGATGAAGATGGGAAATACCTGTACATGATTTCGGGAAAGAAATTTATAAAAGTCAGCACCAAAGACAACAAGAAAAAGGAGATCAACTATAACGCCGAGTTTGATTTGAATTACCCGGCTGAGCGCGACTATATGTTTGAACATGTTTGGCGACAAGCGAAGGAAAAGTTTTACGACCCCAACCTTCAGGGTGTTGATTGGGATTATTATAAAGTAGAATACCAGAAATTCCTCCCCTACATAAATAACAATTTCGATTATGCCGAGATGCTCAGCGAAATGTTGGGCGAGCTCAATGCATCGCACACCGGTTCGGGCTATCGTTACAATGATCCTGACGGAGACAGGACAGCTTTACTTGGAGCCTTCTTCGATTGGGATTACGATGGAGATGGATTGAAGGTATTGGAAGTAGTGGAAAAGGGGCCACTTGATAATGCAGACACAAAAATTGTTGATGGTACAATCGTCGAAAAGATTGATGGCAAAGAGATCCCGGCCAGTGAAAGTTATTTTGGCTTGCTTAACCACAAAGCCGGTAAACCCACCTTGCTTTCGCTTTACAATTCTGAAAATGGTGAACGCTGGGACGAGGTTGTGAAACCAATATCGGGTGGTAAATTTAACCAGTTGCTTTACGACCGGTGGGTAAAGAACCGACGTGAAGCTACCGAAGAATTATCCAATGGCCGCCTGGGTTATGTGCATGTTCGAAGTATGAACAGTGCCAGTTTCCGTGAAACTTATTCTGAGATTCTGGGCCGCAACCACGGCAAAGAGGCTATTATTGTTGATACCCGATTTAATGGTGGAGGCTGGTTGCATAATGATTTGGCCATCCTGTTAAGCGGACAAAAATATGTTGAGCTTTGGCCCAACGGAGAATATTTTGGTAATGAACCCATGAACCAATGGACAAAACCATCAGTGGTCTTGATGAGCGAAAGCAATTACTCCGACGCCCATTTCTTCCCCTACACCTACACCACCCTTGAAATTGGCAAAACCGTTGGGATGCCCGTGCCAGGTACAGCCACCGCCGTTTGGTGGGAAACCCTGCTCGACCCAACACTCTATTTCGGGATTCCGCAGATAGGCACCAAAGATGCCGATGGCAACTATCTCGAGAACCAACAACTGGAACCCGACATCAAACAAAACAATGACTACAATATCGTCGTCACCGGCCGCGACCAGCAGTTAGAAAGATCAGTGGATTATTTGCTGAATTTGATTGATCAGGATGGGGGGGAGTAGGGAAAAAAGGTATGGGGTGCATAAGGTTTATAGGGGTTGGAAGACGGAAGACGGAAGACAGAAGATGGAAGACGGAAGACAGAAGACCGCAGACCGCAGACGGGTGTAGGATGGATTGTGGAATCTTGTTGACTTTCCAACGTCCAAAGGACTTGGAAACGTCAGAAAAAGCTGTCGGATGATTTAGGGAATAAAAAAAGGCCGCTTCCAAAGAAAGCAGCCTTTTGATTTATTCGTTCATCAGGGTTAATTCCTGTCCATCCCATTCAAATCCTCGAAAGCTACTTCAAGCCTTTTTACTATGCTTACTTCGCCTTCGCGCAACCATTTGCGTGGATCGTAATATTTCTTGTTGGGTTTGTCGTCGCCATCGGGGTTACCAATTTGCCCTTGTAGGTAGGCTTCATTATTCTTGTAATAGTTCATAATGCCTTCCCACATTGCCCACTGGGTATCGGTGTCGATATTCATTTTGATCACACCATATCCAATCGCTTCACGGATTTTCTCCTGTGGTGAGCCTGATCCGCCATGAAAAACAAAATTTACAGGATTAGGGCCTGTGCCAAATTTCTCCTGGATATATTCCTGTGAGTTTTTCAGGATAGCCGGCTCGAGCTTCACATTGCCGGGCTTGTAAACACCGTGTACATTTCCAAAGGCAGCAGCAATGGTAAAGCGGTCGCTAACTTTTTTCAATTCTTCGTAGGCATACGCAACTTCCGAAGGTTGGGTATAGAGTTTTGAAACATCAACATCAGAGTTGTCCACACCATCTTCTTCGCCACCGGTAATACCAAGTTCAATCTCCAGGGTCATGCCCATTTTGTCCATTCTCGCGAGATACTTTTTGCAAATCTCGATGTTCTCTTCCAGTGGTTCTTCCGAAAGGTCGAGCATGTGTGAGCTATACAGTGGCTTACCATGTGCAGCAAAAAACGCTTCGCCGGCATCCAAAAGGCCATCAATCCAGGGCAACAGTTTCTTGGCCGCATGGTCGGTGTGCATGATAACAGGGATACCATACAACCCGGCCAATTTATGTACGTGCAGAGCTCCACTTACCGATCCGGCAATGGCTGATTGCTGCTTGTCGTTTGATAAACCTTTGCCGGCATAAAACGAACCACCTCCGTTTGAGAATTGAATGATTACTGGTGAATTCACTTTTTTTGCTGCTTCCATCACCCCATTAATTGAGTCTGTTCCAACAACATTTACTGCCGGAATTGCATATTTATTTTCTTTTGCATTAGCAAATATTTTCTGTACGTCATCGCCTGTAGCAACGCCAGGCTTCACTAAATCCAATACTTTCTCTGACATAATTTTCAGCTTTTTAGTTAGTTATGTACTATTTGGCGGCAAAAGTAGGAATTTTTATCCCGCCAATTCCTTAATTTTTCAAAATTCACATAAGCTTTACATTGGTTTGGGAAACCAGATGACGGATGACCGATGACGGATGCCGGATGTATTGCCACAATGTCATCTTGTCTTCACAACTTTAGTCACTTTAGGTCACTCTAAGTAGTTTAGTCACTTCTCTCTTCCAAATACCTGTCGATAAGCCGGGGCAAAGGATAATTATGAATGTCATGATCATTCACCAATAAAAAATTATCACCAGCACTTTTCAATTTATGTGTGATTTCGATCTCGTAAAACCGGGCTATAATTTGACGGTGGGTTAGTTGATGTTTGTGGTCGTCAGATACTGAAACAATGTGTGGCTCAATGCCATTAAATAATCTACTCCAATCACTGCTTTGTAGCAGTTTGTCAGTTGAAAGGGATTCAGCAGTTTCAATCATTGGAAAATCATACAAGCCCTGCCAAATGTCTTTCCCGGTTCTCTTGTGAAGATAAACGAGGTGCTTTCCATTGCTGTAGAGATTGATGAGGAAATAGTTGAAGAATCGCTGTTTCACTTTCACCTTTTTCAATTTAATGGGAAGGGTATTAACCAGTCCATTTTCAAACCCTTTACATTTTGATATTAGCGGACATGTTTCGCAGGAAGGATTTTTTGGTGTACAATGCAATGCGCCAAACTCCATCATTGCCTGGTTGAAGGTTCCAGGGTCTGAGTTATCGATTAAACCAGAAAGAATCTTTTCGATTTTATCTTTCCCTAAAGTCTCATTCACAGGATCGTTGATGGCAAACAGGCGGCTGATTACCCGTGCAACATTTCCATCCAGCACCGGATGTGCCTTGCCAAATGAGATGGAAGCAATGGCAGCGGCAGTATAGGTGCCGATACCTTTTAGCTGCAAAAGCCCTTCGTAAGTATCAGGGAATACACCATCAAATGTACCGGCAACAACTTTTGCGGTATGGTGCAGGTTTCTTGCCCGGGAATAATAGCCCAATCCCTGCCAAAGTTTGAGTACTTCCTCTTCACTTGCTTTGGCAAGATCATTAATTCTAGCAAATTGATCAACAAAACGCAGGTAATATTTCATTCCCTGGTCAACGCGTGTTTGCTGCAAAATGACCTCTGAGAGCCAAATTTTGTAAGGATCAAATGTTTTTCGCCAGGGCAAATCCCGTTTATTGTCTTCGTACCACTGAATAAGTGTTGGTGTAATTTCCATTTGTGCGTCAAAATTACAGCTTTAAAATTTAGTTGTAAAATCATGATAATAAACCTGTTGATAAATATCCATTATTCGTTTCACATCATTAAGGAGGCAACGAAGGCAGCTAATATGTTCATATTAAGAATTTTTTAATTTTTTTCGGTTTTCGTTCGCCATTAAAAACTTTTTATATATTTGCAGCCCTAATTACAAATCTAATAATCAAAACTTTAAAACATAGTTCAATGACAAAAGCAGAAATTGTAGCAGAAATTGCAAACAAAACAGGGATCGAAAAAGTGGCAGTTCAGGCAACTGTAGAATCGTTTATGGAAACCATCAAAAACTCGATGGTTAATGGTGAGAATGTTTATCTTAGAGGATTTGGTAGTTTTACTATCAAGAAAAGAGCGGAAAAGACGGGAAGAAATATTTCCAAGAATACAACGATCATCATTCCTGCTCACAATATTCCGGCTTTTAAACCAGCCAAGACCTTTGTTAATGAAGTGAAAAATAAAGTAAACGTTAAATAATTCAGAAAGGGAATTACTATGCCAAGCGGTAAAAAAAGAAAAAGACATAAGATGGCAACCCACAAGCGCAAGAAGCGTTTGCGGAAGAACAGGCATAAGAAGAAATAAAAGTTCTACAGCTAAAAAAATTATTATATGATGTTTTATTTGATGTAAAGCATTGTATAATAATTTTTTTTTACTGACTAATAGACATCCTGGTAGTGCCTGACCAAACACCTGCATTATTAATGGTATGCTAAAAATATAAAGTGTGGATAGGGAATTAATCATCGATTCAAATTCCTCTGGTGTTGATATCGCGTTACTCGAGGACAAGTATCTTGTTGAACTTCACAAGGAGAAAAACAACAAAAAGTATTCAGTAGGCGACGTATATCTGGGTAAGGTTAAAAAACTCATGCCGGGGCTTAATGCTGCGTTTGTAAATGTAGGCTACGAAAAGGATGCCTTTTTGCACTATCTGGATTTAGGGCCACAAGTAAGGTCGCTCAATAAATATTCAAAACTGGCCATGGCTGGTAAAGCCAGCCAGCTTCCCATCAGCGAGTTCAGGCTGGAGCCGGAAATCGAAAAAACCGGAAAAATTTCTGATGTCCTTTCAGTAAATCAGCAAATTTTGGTTCAAATTGCCAAGGAGCCTATTTCAACAAAAGGGCCCAGGATTGCTTCCGAGATTTCTTTTGCAGGAAGATACCTTGTGTTGGTGCCCTTTGCCGACCGGATTTCTGTTTCTCAAAAAATAAGAAGTGTTGATGAACGTAAGCGACTGAAGCGGCTCATAAAAAGTATCAAGCCCAATAATTTCGGGGTTATCGTGCGTACAGCTTCCGAAAATAAAAGGGTGGCTGATTTGGATGCCGACCTTCGGGACCTTATTAACAAATGGGAATCTATTGCCCAAAAGCTTCATAAAGCGGAAGCTCCTTATAAAATTGTGAGTGAGCTCGACAGAACTTCTGCCATGTTGCGCGACTTGCTCAATGCTTCGTTCAATAGTATTCACATCAATGATACCACGCTTACCGATGAGGTGAAAAGCTTTATCCAACAAATTGCACCCGAAAAAGCTAGTATCGTAAAATACTACAACGGCTCACGCCCAATTTTTGAGCATTTTGGGGTTGACAAGCAAATTAAAAATTCTTTCGGTAAAATTGTTACCATCAAGAGTGGTGTCTATCTTATCATCGAGCATACCGAAGCCCTGCATGCAATTGATGTTAATTCGGGCCATCGTGTAAACCGTGACAAAAATCAGGAAAGCAACTCGCTGGAAGTAAATCTGGAGGCCGGTACTGAAATTGCGCGTCAGCTCAGGTTGCGTGATATGGGTGGGATTATTGTCGTTGATTTCATTGATATGACGGAGGCGAAAAACCGTCGACAACTGTTCCAGAGGATAAAGGATGAAATGGCAAAGGACCATGCCAAGCATGCCATACTTCCACCAAGTAAGTTTGGATTGGTGCAAATTACCAGGCAAAGGGTAAGACCCGAGATGAATATTGAAATTCTCGAAAAATGTCCTGTTTGTAATGGCACCGGCGAATCGAAACCAACGGTATTGCTGGTGGATGAGATTGAAAATAACTTACGCTACCTTGTACAGGAACAAAACGAAAAACACCTTATTATTACAGTACATCCGTTCGTTCATGCCTTTATGACTTCCGGCTTCCCATCGATGAGGCTAAAGTGGGCCTTCCGTTACAAATGCAAAATTAAAATCAAACCTACCGCCGCTCATCATTTCCTGGAATACCATTTCCTTAACAAAAACAACGACGAGTTGAAGATGTAGGGTTATACAAAACCCTAATAATTCTTCTATTTTTTTTCCTCTTATTATCGCTCCCCAAAAAGCATATTAATCAATGCGCTTGCAAAAATGCAGCTAAATTGTATTATTTAGAAGTTTTATAAATTGCCCCCCCCCTTAAAGTTTATTTTGTAAAAACCAAATTTTTTGTTATATATTTGCTTTCCAATTTTCGGAACCCTTAAACCTGAAAATCATGGAACCTTAAACATTACCCAGCAATTTTTTTATTGGCAATTCTTTCAGTTTGGGCATAAAAAAAGTACCCCCAAAGCTGAAAACTAAATAGACACACTACTGACATATTTATTAATCAAACAAAGGAGGTACAGGCAACAAAGTAACAAATATTTTTTTTGAGTTTGGCCAGCTCGTATGAATAAATTTATTATTAACTAAAAAAAATTTATTACTATGAGAGATTACGACAAATTTAAAGCATTATTACTGATAACCTTTTTACTAATCAGTATTATTTTAAGAGCACAATTTTCCCATCTTCCGGTTAACGAACATTTAGATCCTCTAAGTCCCAATCAGGAATTGAGTTTTATTATTACTATAACCAATATAGTTTTTTATGAAGATGGAAATGATTTCACCTTGGAGATATTCGACGATCCAGATGGAATTTATGATTGGATTAGTATTTCACCAAGTTCTTTTACGATTGTTTACCCTGGCCATACGCAACAAGTTACTGTATCCGGCACAATACCTGGTGATTGGGTTCCAAGACATCATGAAACAGGGGTTAATATTAATGATAATTTCATGAGTTCATATACACTATTTGATTGGGATGTATTACCTGATAGTGGAATGGAAGATTATATTCAAATCACCGAATCTGATAATGAGTTCTATGAGAATGATGAACTTTATTATGAAGCAGCCTTTATTGATGCGCCTCCGGATGGCGATTTTATTGTAGATTGGGATTTAACAATTACCTTGTATAGTACAGAAGGTGATTACAATTATTTATTTATAGATGATCCGTCCAATTATTACCCTATTGATGAGGCCTGGTGGGATTTTATTATTGCTCCAATGTTACCTGATGGTCTTCAATTTATTAGGAATTCAGAAGGTCAAATCATGGGAAATCTTGAAATCAGTGGGATGGATAATGATGAATGGACACATTATGCAAGTAGTGAAGTTAGCATTAATAAGGAACCTAACCAACCAGATTTGTTTTATATACCTTCAAGTGGCACTTCTGCAAACCTACATCTCCTTAACAGCCAAGCCGAAAACTACTATATCTATTATGATACAGACTCAGGCCAACCATACAATGGAACAGGATTAACTCAAGGTGATTCCCCAATTAATGCCGGGAATAATGCAAGCTTTCAAATTGATGGTATGCAAAGCTGTACTCCTTACTATTTTGCAGTAAAAGCTACCAACAGTACCGGGGCAAGTAGTTATTCGGAAGAAAAGGAAATATTCCTTTTCGATACACCAAATGGACAACCCATCTTCTATTTCTTGGAAGACCATTATGCGGATTTTGATTACACATACACCCAAAATCTGTATTTTGCTGGCGATTTGATTATTGGATCAGGTGCCGATATTGTTTTTGATGGAAGTACAATCGTTTGTGGCGAAAACTCCAAAATCATCATCGAACCAGGCGGAAAGCTAACTTTAGATGGTGCTACCTGCACAGCCCCTTGCGACCAAACCTGGCAGGGCATTGAAGTATGGGGTGACCCCTCCACCAACCAATACCCTGATATAGAGACCGGCGTTATGGCGCAGGGTCACCTGATTTTGAAAAACGGCGCGAAAATAGAAAATGCTGTAATAGGTGTGTTGCTTGCTGCCACTTACCCCAACGGGACTATTGATGTTACAAAAACCGGCGGAATTGTACAGGTACAGCAGACAAATAATACAGGAAATCCGGATGACCCCGCGGCTACCTTTATCAATAACCAAACTGCTATAAACTTTCAGCCATACCATAACTCACTACCCATTGGTGACATCGGACGTGAAAGATCAAACCTCAGTTATTTTAATAACGCATTGTTTGAAGTTAATGGAGATTACCTGATGGGCAACACTTGGTGGGATGCACACATTTACATGTACGATGTTTATGGTATCTCTATTAAGGGAAGTACTTTTGTTAACAACTTCACTCCCGAACCCTCCGGGCATGGAATTAATGCCTATCATGCACGTTTTAGTGTTTATGACTTGTGTACCCAAGGGCTAGTAACTCCCTGCCCCGAAGAATCCATACTTAAAAGTTCATTCACAAATTTCACCAAAGGCATTAACCTGCTCAGTGCCGGCACCTACACGATAAATGTAAATAACGCCGAATTTTATAACAACAGCAATGGTATTATTTTAAGTGATGTGGACAATGCAAGCTTGATTTTTAACAAGTTTTACATTGGCGAAAACGATGATAATGATGAACAACAATGTGGCGACAACACCGCAAGCTATGGTATCGACATTAGCAACAGCATTGGCTTCACCATTGAGGAAAACTACTTTACAAAAGCACAGGGTAAGCCTGCCGGTAACTATATTGGCATAAGGCTTACAGATTGCCCCTCTGAAAGTGATGTAATATACCTTAACGAATTTGATAGCTTAAGTGTAGGCATACAGGCTGAGGGTACCAACCGTAGTGACCCATCAAGTGATAATACAGGTGTAACTTACCTATGCAACCAAAACACAGCCAATAATTATGATTTTTATGTGGCAGATGAATCAATGGTGGGTGGATTTATGGGAGGCAGTGAACATCCTTCGGGCAATACATTAAGTGCTAATGCCCAGAAGCAGTTCCAGAACGACTATACGGAGACCGTTGTGTATTATTACAAACAGGAAGAACAGGACCAGGTGCTTTCAAAGTATTCCAGGTTTGTAGTTCCCGTTCCGGTTGCCGATCCTTATGTAAACGACTGTCCTTCGCATTATAGTGGCCAGCCACCTATTGATGGTAGCTTTGTATTGAGTGATTCCGATAAATTGCAAATGGAAACTGAGTTTCTGCAAAGCCATAACGATTACCAAAATGTGGAAGCCTTATACAATAATTTATTGGATGGCGGTAGTACAGAAGCCCTGCAAGCCGAAGTGGAAACTGCATGGCCAACAGATATGTGGGAGCTCAGGGCTGAATTATTGGGCAAATCACCCCACCTATCGAGGGAGATACTTATGACAGTTGCAGATAAAACCGAAGTATTGCCCGAATCAGTGATCTTCGAAATTCTATCGGCCAACCCCGATGAATTGCGCAAAGAAGAATTGATGGCTTATCTGGAAAACAAGGATCAACCGCTTCCTCAGTACATGGTAGATATTTTAAGGCAATTGGCCAATGGTACTACCTACAAAACTGTTTTGCAGTCGGAAATGGCTGCCTATCACGCCCAAAAGATTGCAGCCGCCCAGGCTATAATCCACAGCATTGTGAACGAAGAAGAACCGGATATGGACGAACTACGCAACTGGTATGATAATATTGGCGGAATACAAGCGGACAAACAAATCCTTGAAACCTACATCCAGGAAGGCGATTACACCGCGGCACAAAGTTTAATCGACATGTTGCCGGCCTTGTACGAACTTAACGGCGAAAAGCTTCAGGCATACAACGATTACAAACAATTGAAACAATTAGAGATTGACCTTGCACAGCAGGGAAGGACTATTTTTGATTTAAGCACGAGCGATCTTGCAAGTGTAGTTGACCTGGCTGAATATGGCAGCGGAAGTGCCAAAACCTCGGCCCGGGGCATGCTTGAGTTTGCCTATGCTTACGATTATTGTAACTGCCCCGATTTACCCGAGAACATCCAGTTGAAAAGCGCAACTATTGACATGGGGGATATGGCAAGGGCAAAGGGCCTGGTGATAACTGCCGAACCCAACCCGGCCAATACATGGGTGGCATTCGACTATACACTGCCCTTACTTGAAACCGAAGGCACGATTGAGATAAACGATAACCTGGGAAGAACCATCCAAACACTTAATTTAGCCCAACAACAGGGCCAATATGTTTTGGATACCCGCAACTACAAAGCAGGGATATATTATTATACCCTTAAATGCAATACTTTACAGCAAAGCGGTAAACTAATTGTGAATTAACGATTAATAATAACAGGTGGGCGGCCTCGCCCGCCCACCTGTTTTTTTTCATTAACAAAAACACCGAATAAACTATGAAACCATTTTGCTATAAATATCATACACTTATTTTTACATTTTCCTTCCTGTTTCTAACCTGTTCCTTTTCGCAAAGCAATATGCCCATACAGTGGCAGGGGTGCTATGGTGGTACAGATTATGATTATGCCACGGATATGGTTGAGCACGAAAATGGTTATTTAGTAATCGGCCAGGTAAAATCATCTGATGGTGATGTGACCAATTACCATGGTGGCGGTGCAGATTTATGGTTGATGAATATCGACAGTATTGGCAACCTGCTTTGGGAAAGATGTTATGGTGGGAGTAATACTGATTATACGGGACGTATTATCACAGACAATATCGGGAATTATTATTTCTGTGGTGCTGTTTTTTCAAACGATGGTGATGTTCAATCGGGCAACCATGGCGGTTATGACGCCTGGGTGGTAAAAATTGACGGGACTGGCCAGATCATCTGGGAAAAATGCTATGGTGGTAGCGGCGGCGAGCAGGCTCCAAACATAAAACTGCAAAGCGATGGCAACTTACTGATCTCCTGCAAAACAACTTCTACCGATGGCGATGTACCGGCACATTACGGGGCTTATGATTCATGGATTTTTGTTATTACTCCCGAAGGGGAAATCATAAAAAGTGCCGTATTTGGCAACGACTTGCACAACAGTGTTATCGATGCCATCCAAACCAGCGACGGCGGCTATTTCTTTACATGCTCCACGAGTTCAACCCAGGGTATGGTTGAAGGTACCTACCATGGCGGCCAGACAGATGTTTGGGCTCTTAAACTTGACAACGATTTGAACATAGAATGGCAAAAGTTATATGGTGGTAGCGAGACTGATTTCGGGCATTTAGGGCTTTGTGAAGTTGATGACGGTATTATATTTTTAGCCCAAACCAATTCAAATGATGGGGATGTTTCGGGCTGCCATCCCCCTATTGGACAAAATACAGATATTTGGGCGGTAAAAATCGATTATGAAGGCAATATCATCTGGCAGAGATGCCTCGGCGGAGAAGGCTGGGACTTTGCAGGAAGCCTGCACAAAACTGATGATGGCGGGTTTATAATTTTTGCTGACACAAAATCGTATAGTGGGGATGTTTCGGGAAATAATTCATGGAATACGAACTACGATATCTGGATGGTAAAGCTAAGCGCTGAAGGTGAACTGCTGTGGCAGGAATGCTTTGGAGGTTACGGAAACGAGAGGATACTTAGCGGATCCATTAAAAAGAGCGACCACAACTGGGTAATTGCCGGCAGGGCATCAGATGAAATTTCATTTGATGTAGCCTGCGATTTGCACGGCTATCGGGAGGATTTTTGGGTGTTCGAGATAAAAGACACCACGGTGAGTATTGATGAAACGGAAAGTGAAGGGCTGAAAGTTTACCCCAACCCGGCAAGGGATTACGTGTGCTTTGAATTCGCCAATCATCTGACCCATCAGTGCCCATGTTTGGAGCTTATCAACACCAAAGGCATGCTCATCCAAAGTATTTTCTTCTACCCCTCCGAAACTTTAAAAGTATGGGATACCCGCCAGATCAGTCCGGGCATATATTTTTACCGCTTCAAAAGCGGTGGGCTGGTATTGAAAAGGGGGAAGATTATTTTGCAGAAATAAAATAAAATATTTCAAAATACTTGCTAACAACCGCGACGAATTGCGCAAAGAGGAGTTGATGGCTTATCTTGAAAACAAAGAGCAACCCCTTCCGCAATAGAATTACTGCCTTTTTAAAAGACCTTTTTATAAGTCAAGAAAGAAGTGTGTCGTACACCCTAATTCATTTTACAATCATTCCATCACTCTATCACTCCATTTTTTAATACTTTTGCGCCTCAATTATTTTGGCTGGTGAAGTCAATTATTATTTTGAAATACTTAATTGTTTATAAGGTGGAATCATTTGTGTCCAAATAGTCATTTGTAGTCATTTGTAGTCATTTGTAGTCATTTGTAGTCATTGATGGTCATTGATAGTCTTGATAGTCTTGATGGTCTTGATGGTCTTGATGGTCATTGATAGTCTTGATGGTCATTGATAGTCTTGATGGTCGTTTAATGACACGAAGCTTATGACAATAAATGACGCAAAGCTAATGCAGCGAAGCAAATGACTAGATAATAAATAGAGATATGTTTTGTTTGGTACCAGCTAAATTGTTACTGAAAAAATTAAAACTTAAAATATGGAAACCGTTGTAAGCGGCATCAGGCCAACCGGAAATTTGCATCTCGGAAACTACTTTGGTGCAATCAAGAATTTTTTGAAGATGCAGGAAGAATACAATTGTTTTTTCTTCATTGCTGATTATCACTCCTTAACTACACACCCCACACCTGAGGATTTACATGGCAATGTAAAGCAGGTTTTGGTTGAATATTTGGCTACAGGCATCGATCCTGAGAAGTCAACATTATATATTCAAAGTGATTTGCCGGAAACTGCTGAATTGTACTTGCTGTTAAATATGAATGCTTACATGGGCGAGTTGGAACGTGTGACAACCTTCAAAGACAAAGCGCGTAAACAACCTGAAAATATTAATGCCGGGTTGTTGACCTATCCATCTCTGATGGCTGCTGATATCATTATCCACAAAGCCAATAAAGTTCCGGTTGGAAAAGATCAGGAACAACATCTTGAAATGACCCGCACCTTTGCCCGTCGTTTTAACAGAATGTACAAACAGGAATACTTTCCAGAGCCTACTGCTTTTAATTTTGGTGAGCAATTGATTAAAATTCCCGGCCTCGATGGCAGCGGGAAGATGGGAAAATCAGAGGCTGAGGGCAATGCACTTTTCCTTGCCGATGAGCCAAAGGTGATAAAGAAAAAGGTGATGCGTGCTGTAACTGATGCTGGGCCAACTGAGCCAAACTCCGTGAAACCGGAACCCATCCAGAACCTGTTTTCACTGATGAAGGTGGTTTCTTCTGCCGATGCAATTCAATATTTCGATGAACAGTATAATAATTGTACCATTAGATATGGTGATTTGAAAAAGCAACTGGCCGAAGATATTACTACTTTTACAGAGCCTTTGCGCGAAAGAATAAAAGAACTTTCAGCTGACGAGGCCTACCTGGGAAAAGTTGCCCGTATGGGTGCCGAAAAAGCACACGAAAGCGGCGCAAAAACCATGAAAGAAGTGCGTGAGATTATCGGCTTCAGAAGTTTCTAAATCTTTTTATAAATTAAATGAGCGACTTACCCAAGAAATCAATTAATAAAGAAAAAGTTGTCCTTGTAGGCCTTATTACCGGTCGTATCAACGAGAAGAGGATTAAAGAATACCTGGATGAACTGGCATTCCTGGTGGATACTGCTGGTGGTGAGACTGTAAAAATGTTTACCCAAAAGCTTCCCCAGCCCGATTCCAGAACTTTTATTGGAGCGGGCAAGCTACAGGAGGTGAAGGAATATGTAAAAGCTGCTGAAGTTGAATTGGTAGTTTTTGATGATGAATTGAGCGGATCGCAAGTGAAAAATATCGAAAAGGTACTCGACTGTAGGATCCTCGACCGAAATAACTTAATCCTCGATATTTTCGCAAAAAGGGCCAGGACATCTCATGCCAAAACGCAGGTTGAACTGGCTCAATACGAATACCTGCTTCCACGCCTTACGCGTATGTGGACGCACCTCGAACGGCAGCGTGGTGGTATTGGTCTGCGTGGCCCGGGTGAAACCGAGATTGAAACTGATCGCCGGATCATCAGGGACAAAATTGCATTGCTGAAAAAGAAACTGATCCAGATAGACAAGCAAATGGCCACCCAGCGCAAAAACCGTGGGGCAATGATACGCGTGGCACTGGTTGGATATACCAATGTTGGCAAATCCACCATCATGAACCAGTTAAGCAAATCAGATGTATTTGCAGAAAATAAACTATTTGCCACACTCGACACAACCGTTAGGAAAGTTGTGGTTGACAACCTCCCCTTTTTGCTTTCAGATACGGTTGGTTTTATCAGGAAACTCCCGCACAGCCTTGTCGAGTCGTTCAAATCAACCCTGGACGAGGTGCGTGAGGCTGATTTGTTATTGCACGTGGTGGATATTTCGCATCCCGATTTCGAGGAGCAGATCAACGTGGTAAAGGAAACCCTGACCGAAATTGATGCCGGCGACAAACCCACCATAGTTGTTTTTAATAAAATTGATGCCTATACCTGGGTCGATAAAGAAGAGGATGACCTTACACCTCCCACCGAAGAAAACATTACCCTGGAGGAGTTGAAGAATTCGTGGATGGGAAAGAGCGAAGATCCGGTAATTTTTATTTCGGCCACCCAAAAAAGCAACTGGGAAGAGTTAAGAAAAATGGTTTACGAAAGAGTAAAGAAAATTCATGTGAAGCGCTATCCGTACAATGATTTCCTTTATTAGGAGAGAAGGCTTAAATTGTTACATTGCTTAATTGTTATATTGTTAAAAATTATCTAACTCACAAGTTTCAACACATTGCAATAACGCAGAGCATAAACCGCCAAACGATTTGTAATTTGAAGGGATACAAGCCCCGAGGAACGAGGGGATGGTAGCCCTGGAACTTAAGATTAGCTTCTAATTTTTGGACACATCTGCATGAAAACCAAATACCTCTATCTGTTATCTGTACTCTCCGGGGTCATTCTCAGCCTTGGCTGGCCAATGAACGGTTTCCCCTTTCTGTTGTTTTTTGGTTTTGTCCCACTTTTGTTTGTCGAAGATTTTATTGACCGTCGCCGCGAATTCTTTCATAAATACAGCATTGTTAAATTTTCGTTCATCGCATTTTTTACCTGGAACCTGTTCACCATTTACTGGATTTGGAATTCAACCATTGCCGGTGGAGTAATGGCTTTGCTGTTGAACCCAATTTTTATGACCATTGCTTTTGCGGTGTATCACCTGAGCAAACGGGTTTTTCTGAACCGCACACATGCCATCTATTTGTTGCTTTTTTATTGGGTGGCTTTTGAGTTTGTGCACCTCGATTGGGACCTCTCATTTCCATGGTTGAACCTGGGAAACGGATTTGCCATGTACACCAAATGGGTACAATGGTATGAATATACCGGCACACTGGGTGGCACATTCTGGATATTATTGATCAACATTCTTGTATTTAAATTTGTCCAGTCATTTAAAAAGTTTTCGAAATTCAGTTTTCCTGTAATTTTTCAAGGATCAGTTATCTTACTTTTGATTGCTGTCCCAATGATTATTTCATTGGCAATCTACAGGAACTATGAAGAATCAGGGCAAGAGGCCGAAGTAATCATTACCCAGCCCAACGTTGATCCCTGGACTGAGCAATACTCACTTCCACCGAGTGATGTAGTTGAGCGGAACTTGGGTATGGCCACATCGCTGCTAACTCCGGAAACCGATTTTATCGTTTGCCCTGAGTCGGCGATACAGGAAGATCTGTGGCTTACTTCAATTGAAAAATCAAGCAGTGTAAAGCTGTTGAATACTTTTATTTCAGCATATCCGAATATAAATATTGTTATCGGGGCATCCACCTTCAGGATGTTTGAAGAGGACGAGACCCTGACCCAAACTGCACGAAAGTTCAATGATATCGACAGGTATTACGAAGCCTTTAATACAGCTTTGTTTATTAATGCCGATGATGAACCTGGGATTTACCATAAATCGAAGTTGGTTCCCGGCCCTGAAAAGTTGCCCTTTCAAAAAGTGATGGCCCCTTTACAAAACTTTGTCTTCGATTTAGGTGGCACTATTGGAAGTTTGGGCTTATCGCCCGAAAGAACAGTTTTTACATCAATGGATGGAAAATTTAAAGTACCGGGCATTATTTGCTACGAATCGATTTACGGTGATTTTTGTGCAGGCTTTGTACGCAATGGAGCCAACCTGCTATTCATCATCACCAACGATGGATGGTGGGGAAACACAGCCGGACACCGTCAGCATTTTACCTTTGCCAAACTGCGGGCCGTAGAAACCCGTCGTTGTGTTGCCCGCTCAGCAAATACCGGTATTTCCGGGTTTATCGACCAGCGGGGTGATATCATCCAAAAGACTGGATACTGGCAACCAGATGTTTTAAAAGCAAAGCTAAAAGCCAATGAGGAACTCACAGTATATGTTCTGTGGGGCGATTACTTTGGCAGGATCAGTGCTTTTTTGAGTGTATTGCTGATATTGATTTCCATTTCGTTTTCAATAACTTTGAAGAAAAATGTTAATCGATAATTGTTAATGGTTAATCCTGGGAGGGTTTAAAGCCTTGACCAACCAAACTTCACTCGTTTCGATTGGCAGAGAGGGAGGGGGTTGAAACTCCAGACCACTGTTCAAATTCCCTTAAACACAAGCTCATTAAAACTTGCTGCCGTCATAATGGCCAATTTGCTTTGCTTGTAATCTTTCAGGTTTCTGGTAATGATTATACCAATATTACCATATTCAACTGCGGCGAAGTTTTGCAAAGCGTCCTCAAAATCGCTAAAATTTGAATTAAGCGCCTTTATTACAACTTGTTTATCTAAAGCCAATATTTCAACTATTTCAACCAATTGTTGAAGCAGTAGTAGTGTCTTTTTATGACCGATTACTTTTCTAAATAGATAGTAGATATTATTCAGGCATAGTGACGAAATATAGAGTTGAACCTTTTTTTGGTCAGCAAGGTTAAATAGTTGAGCTGCCTCTTTGGCAAAAGGTTCTCTTTTGGTGAGAAAATCAATTACAATGTCCGTATCGACAAGAACTTTATGTATTATGCTTTTCATAAATTGCTTTTTCAAGTTCAGATTTGTAATCGAAATCGTCAGGTAAAGTAACTGAACCATAAAGTGTATTTACCTTATCGCTCAGTTGTTCAGTAATTTCAGTTTCCCCGGTCTTTGTGAGTAATCTGAAATAAGATTCAACCAAAGCAGAAAGGCTCGTACCCCTTTCCTTTGCATACTGCTTTGCTTTTACAATGGTTCCCTCCTCAATTGTTAATGTTAATTTGGTAATCATATCACACGTGTTATTAAATTACAAACATACGTGCTTTACTTCCAAAAACCAAATTTGTTTTTATGTAACTGTCAGACAGTTTCGCGTTTTCATTTTTGATTGATGATGTTATATCAACTCTTTCTTGATGAAAAGAAGCCGGTCAACTGTCTGACAGTTTACGCTTGCAAGTTAATATGCGATAATTGAACATTTTAAAATTCATTCAACAAAGAGCCGGTCAACTGTCTGACAGTTTATGCTTGCAAAATCAATTTGCGATAATTGATAATTTTGAAATCTATATAATAGAGTGACAGGCAACTGTCTGACAGTTCATCTGTAAGTTT
>Ga0307929_1001051_pt1 | contig 23181 bp, 20 predicted proteins | sample AceLakmetage1330_FD_203160 | JGI IMG/M metagenome (GOLD analysis project Ga0307929, IMG submission 203160) | Saline water microbial communities from Ace Lake, Antarctica - #1330 | ecosystem: Environmental > Aquatic > Non-marine Saline and Alkaline > Saline | place: Antarctica: Ace Lake...
GTTAGACAGCCCAATTGGTCTGTTCCATTACCCCTCCCCGGGGGCTCTGCTGAGGTAACCTTGGAGGCTACCTTTTCATATAAAACATACATGGCAGTCATCACTGCCACAACGAAAAATGAAAATCTTTTAATTCCAGCGTGTTGGTGAGACTTTCTTATAAACATTCATGGCTGTAAGACCAGCCACAACGAAAACTGAAACTCCCATAATTCCAGAGCGTTGGACGGAGTTTCTTATAAAAAAACCAAAATATGTTTTTTCATAATTAAATATTAATTGAGAGCAGATAAAAAATGACCCTCATATCCTACAAATTTATTGGAAACAAGATGAAATTAACGGGTTTTGTGACGAAGATGGTTTTGTTTTTTATCCTCACTTTCGGCTTGTCAGGTATTGGTATAGCTGATTCTGTTGACATCGCTGACACTGGCATGCTTACTGTAGATCCTAAAAATCATATCGTTGGTGAAATGGATATTGGAGCAATGGATGCTACAGATAAGCGTGTGCAGATGCCCATCGGAGAATTTCTCTCCACCGCTTTTGAAGATCCTTCTCTTTCTCCCCAGAATGAACGCATCCGCTTCCTGGAAGAGACCTTTGGCGGTATTTCATTTATTGAAGATCCTGAATTCAGAGTCAGCATTGATAAATTTGAAAGCAACCAGCAGAAGTACGCATTGCGATTTAAGCCCAGGGGATGGAATGAAATCAAGGGTGAAAAAGCGGTGCAGCACGCAAGGGTTCAATCCGGAGCGATTCAGCTGAAATCCCTGATGCATCTGGCCTTGAAGAATCGATATATGAGTGTTGTGGATTTTCTCTATTTTTCTGAAATGAGAACGCTTCATGAATCCCTGAATCTTCTTTATAAAGATTGGGAACACGTCCTGAAACGTCATGTGCATACAGCTGAGTTTGATGCGGGAGCGTTGGCAGATATGGAAAATCAACAAATGGCACTTCAGATGGATCTCATGGATATAAAAACCCAACAGGATGCTGTGGCAGAAGAGGTCAACCTACAAAGTGGCTATGGAACAAATATCTTTTTTAATGGGGATCATCTCCTCTCCGTCGATGAGTTAGCAGACCGTATTCTTGCCATTCATATAAATGCAGGGGATGAAAATATTTATCTCATCCAGGCAAAAACCGAAGTCGCAAAGTCAGATGCGCAATACCGGCTGGAAGTCGCAGAAAAAAATCGCCTCATCAGTTTTGTTGAAACCGCATACAATACAGCAGATGAAGATGATTTTGAGGATGCCTTTTCCATTGAATTTGGTATTTCCATACCCATTGGTTCCGGCGGTCGGGACACGCTTCGGCAACGAAAGCTGGAGACCATGAAATCCAGAAGCGAACACCAGGCACTGGAACGGGAAATCAAGCAGACCATCCCCGTTATCCAGAAAAAACTCCATCATCTCATCAAGCAATACACTGCCGTTCAACAAAAAAAAGCGAACAGTTTTAGCACGGCTGCCTTTGATCGCCTGCTTCAGACGGAAGGAACAGATCCGCTGACCTTGCTGAAACTCAAGAAAGGTATGATAGGGATGGATATCCTTCAATCGAAACTTTCCCGCAGGATATTCACAACCTATATCGATTTCTTAGACATCACCGGTAAACTGAGTGAAAAGCCTTTGATGAATTACCTGTCATCGGATGACGAGGAGGGCCTTGTCCAATGAAAAATCCTTCCCAACAGGAGATGCCGTCCCTTCTTGAACGGCATGAACTAAAGTATCTGATTCCTGTATCCCTGGTGGATCCTATCTCTGATTTTCTCTCCATCTACTGCTCAAAGGACAACTATTCCGAAAACTCGGCGGATGGACTATACGATGTTTACAGCCTTTACTTTGACTCACCCGACTACCTGTTTTTGAGAAAACGGCTGGAAGGGGCTGAAAATCGTTTTAATATGCGCATTCGGACATATAACACTAATTCCGGGATGCCCTGTTTTTTTGAAATTAAGCAGAAACGAAACCGCATTGTGAGAAAATACCGGGCAGTGGTTCATGATCCGCTATGGCCACAAACCCTGGAAACGTCACTGCATCCATTGGAGGGCTTTGAGAGTGAAAAAGATGCATTAAACGCTGATTTTTTTATCCGTTTGCTCTGTTCCTACCAGGCAACGCCAAAGGTCTTAACCCATTATCGGCGAAAAGCGTTTATCTCCAATGTGGATGATTATGCACGGGTCACCTTTGACATGAACCTCAGGTGTCAGGCTGAAGAGCAGTTCAATCTCACCCCGGATGAAGCCCAGATGAGCGCCTATGACAATGAAACTGTTTTTGATCCTGACTGTTGCGTCATCCTGGAATTGAAGTGCTATTCAACCCAGGTGCCGTTGTGGATGCTGGATCTCATCCGGTATTTTGATCTGAAGCAGGGTAGCTTTTCCAAATATGCCACAAGCATCAATCAGGTTTTTGGCAGCTTTCAGTATGACATGGGAGACCGAATGCCTGTTTTGCAAAACGCTCGGTAATAAAACGTCCGGGATTCTTAACCCAGCCGAGCTGGATAAGTATTTTAACGAAATAATACTTTGCCAAAAAAACAGAAAAAGTATTTCTAAGGTACTAATCTCAACTTTACAAAATCTTTACAATTTTGTCCATGAACAACACATTCTCTTTACATACCAGGATTATATTTGGGGACAGAAGGCCCTCATATACGGACAATGAATAAAATTATTACCAGAAAAGAATATTTGAAACATGGATTGTTAATGGCCAAAAACAAAAAAGGAGACAAGGCATGGTTGGAAGTATCGGAAGCTCAAGTAATCTTGTTAACATGATTTCTGTAAGTTATCAAAATGGAGCCAGCGCCTCCCAGGGAACTCAACAGGCCCAGGGAGCCCCACCTCCACCGCCGCCCCCACCAGACCAAGCGGACGCAGCCTCGTCAGTTCAAGATCCCCTTGGCCTTTTTTCCGCCGTGGATTCTGATACAGATAATGCGATCTCTTCGTCTGAATATGATTCTCTGATGGAAGGGATAAAAGAGGTGACGGGTAATGAATTAACCAGCAGTTTTGAGGACTTTGATGTGGATGGCGATGGTGCGCTCAATGGCGCAGAATTGAAATCAGTTCTTGATGAAGCGGGGTTTAAGCCCCCACCACCCCCTTCCGGTCAGGTGGCAGCTGCCTATGAAGCCCAATCTGGAGAAGCATCAACAGGTTCTGGTGATACTCAGGATATGCTGGTACAACTGGTGGATTATTTGTCTTCCCGGGCGGATGATTTTGATATCACCGTATGATAATTCATTTTCAACGAGGTGATATGAACCGAGTGTACCCTTTTTAGATTAACTCTGCTCAATACCTCGGCCCTAAGTCATTTTATTAGAAAATAAAACTTCCGGGCAACCTCAGCAGAGCCGCCCCCCGAGGGGCAATAGGAACCGGCCAATTGGGCCGTCTACGGTTCCGGGCCGGGCCGGCCCATTGCCCCTCGGGGAGGCGGCGGCATAATACCATTTTCAATATTCGTTGTATGTGGGTTTATAGGAATTGAAAGGGGAGAATACTGCAAAAAGGGTACACTCATATGAACCTTCCCAAGTGACCGGTGTGATAATCAATTTCTTAAAAAACAAAAGTATCGAATAAACCACGTCAGTCATAAGGGAGTTCATGGGAAAGAATATACCCAATATTAATGAATTCAATACCTAATATCCGGCACTCTTCATACAAAAGTGGGTGATTTTATTATCACGACCCCCCTAAGTCCTCTTCCATGTGATTAAAAATTGATGCATTGGTACCGGTTCCGGAATTTTTTACGCGTCCACCGGAACCGGTATCAAATATCGAATCCTTTTGCACCGTGCCCAATTGTTTGTAAGGTTTGGGCCATCAATTAATAAGCCGTTCCATCTCAAAGAACAGCTCCTGTTCCCGGATAATTCCACTGGTTTTACCGGACACCGTCACAATGAGACGTCGCTGCTTTGCCTCAAGCATGAGATAGGCAGCCTCCATCAAGTTTGCCTGGCCATCAATGGGGGCAGGGGAGGGTGACATCACATCGGAAAGGCAAGTATTCCCCATCTCCCGGACGCCCATGGTGAACATTCCTTTCCAGAACATGGGGGAATATTCAATGCTGTCCGCCAGGGAGGGCTTGGGTGCAGAAAGATACCCCGGCATCACCATTTCCATGAGATCCCGAATGGTGAGGATTCCCTGAACCTGCTTGGCCTTGTTCACCACCAGAATAGACCGATGCCCGGTTTCCATAAGACGACTGGTGGCCATCTGGGTGATAAACGATCTTTTCAGGCGGTTGATGGCATCTTTGATGGTCTTGTCTTCCTGGATGGTGGAATATTCTGAAATGGGAATCATGATATCCACGACACTGCGCTCCTGGGGAACCGAGGTTTTATCTTTAAGGCGGCAGGCCTCCTTGATTTTTTCGGCCAGGAGATTGATATCACAGGGTTTGCTCAGATAATCAAAGGCACCTTCTTCCAGGGCTTCCTTTGCCGAGGGCATGGCACCATGGCCTGTGAGCATGATCACTGGTAATTTGGGATTTATTTCCTTGATTTTTATCAGAGTTTCATGCCCATCTATGCCGGGCATCTTAATATCCAGAATCACCACATCTGGAGATTGATCCATTTTTTCCAAGGCATCTTCGCCACTGTCCGCCAGAATGGTTTCAAAGCCTTGTCTATTGAGAATTTTTTTTGTGGTGTCACGGAACCGTTTTTCGTCATCCACCATTAGTACTTTTATTTGACTCATCATTATGATCTCCTTGGTGTTCACTCGATGATACGTTTTTGCATGTTTTTTGGCATTATCCCATGGTCCTCATGCTCCCAAAGGCCACCATGGCTGAATATAACAGGCAGCCCTGTAGCACAAGCGAGATGCATACAATCCAGAAAGCCTGTTTTCCTGTTACGCCGCAGCTATTTTTAAACCCTGTGTATAGCAGCCACCATCTCCACGGCTCTGTGAACCACAACATAAAGGGAAGCCATGAAAGAAAAAGTGTAATCCCCGCGGCAAAGGCATACACACTGAGTACCCCTGGAAAGGGTTCTTTTCTCCCTGCCAGCATCATCATGGTAACGTAGCCGATGATGGCGGAGATAAACACCGTTCCCAGGGCATTCATGAAGAATATAATACCCATTATCCATACCGGTTGCTCATAGGCCCCGGTCAAGAGACTTGCCGCGGCATAAAATACACTGCTGAGAAGCATAAATCCCAATGTGATTTTTACCGTGGTTTTTTTCGGCAGTTCCTTGAAGAATTGTCCAGGCTCGATCAACAGCTGAACAATGGCATAAGCATAGAACTGACAGTTTTTTATACTGGATTTAAACATTGTCCTGCACCTTTCCCCATTATTCCAGCCTGAACAGATGAAACGCCGTCTCCGTCAGGGCATGGCTCTTATGTTATTTTTACAAAAATACCGGCCAAAAGCATCATGAGCGTCATGTAAAAAAAGAATTTACGTTCAGCCTCTTTGGAAAACCTTATTTTTCCATTTTTCAATAGGGTCTTCCACGCATCCGTTTTAACGCCTTCTTGCTTTTTCATGATATCATTCCCTTAAAATGGATTAAAACCCGGGCATTCCGCCAAACCCTCTAAAGGTCCAGTAAACACCGGTGAGCAGCAGTAACACCACATTGGCAAAGAAGAACAGCGGAATTCCGGCTCTGAGATAATCCTTGGGCTCAAGATACCCACTGGCATACACAATGGCATTCGGCGGTGTGCCGATGATCAGGCAATAGGCAAAGGAAGAGGAGATAGCCGTTGCCATGGCCATGAAGGGCAGATAGGTAGTGCCGGGATGCACCATGCCTGCCATGTTCAGGGCAATGGGACCCACGGATGCTGCGGCAGGGCCGTCGGCCATGAGGTTGGTCAAGATGGAGGTCAATCCATTACTGATGGCAAGAAGGGGTAAGCCTGATTCCATACCAAACTGTGACAGAAAATCAATGACGGATCGTGCCAGCCAATAGGCCGCTCCGGTCTGGTCCAGGACCCGACCAAAGATAATGGCACCGGCATAGAGCCATACAACACCCCAGTCCACCTTATCCTGGTAATCCCGCCAATTGACCACACCGGTTAGGATATAACCGACGGCACCGGCAACGGCGATGACGCCAATGCCCAGACGAACGGGATAAATGCCCATATTATAAAAGGACTTTTCTGTAAACCACCCAAACACCATGATGACAAAGATGATCAAAGCCCAGATTTGATTTTTGTTCCATCCCCCCATTTTGCCGATTTCTGTCTGTAGCTGCTCCATGGCCGGGGCCAGGGAGGTGATCTGGGGTTTAAATCTGAAATTAATGACGAACCAGGACACTGGGATCATGAGGATGAGAAAGGGAAAACAATAGGTGACCCATTGGAAATACCCAATGTCCACACCGAACATATCGGTGAGATAGGTCATCATGATAACGTTCCTGGCACCACCGGATGGGGCACCAGGACCGCCGATGTTACAGGCCATGGCAATACTGATCATCAGCATTTTGGCAAGCTCTTTATCTTCTGGCACTTCCCGGGTCAGGCTGTTCTGATATAAGAGCATGCCAATGGGAAGAAACATGGCTGCCAGGGCATGATCGGAAATAAAGGCGGCCAGGGGGGTGATAATCAGAAAAAAGATCAGGGTGATCCACTTGATATTGGGCACTGCCAGTTTCTTAAACATCATCAGACACACCCGTTTGTCCACCCCGGTTTTTACAAAGGCGGCGGCAAACATCAAACTTCCCATGATGAACCAGCAGGCATCACTCCAATAGAGCATGGCCACTTCCTGGCGTGAAATGACGCCGGTGAACACAAGAATCAGACCGATGCAGAAGGCCACCGCTGGCAAAGGGATACATTCCGTTAGAAAACAGAACACCACAAACAGGCCCATTGCAATGGCCACCTTGATCTGCCAGGCTCCCTTGTCGGCTGCTGTTTTATCACTGCCGGTCTGATCTTTGTATTGGAGACCGTCTTTTCGCAGTACCAAGGCGCTGGTCATGATGGTTTTAAAATCCTGGTCGGTTATACTCTCCTTGATGTAAGTATGGGCCTTGTCAAAATTGGTTTTGGTGACCTCTATTTTATATTTTTCACACCATTTGGCATTCCGTTTAAGAAAACGTGCTTTTTGCAAAGCCCCAATTCGCATGTTTTGTTCCATGATTTTTGCTGTGAGCAGTTGCCATTGTGCCACCTCTGTGCTCTCCTGTTGGAATAGCGCCATGGTGAGATGATTTACAACGGCTTTGGGACCCACATGGTATTCCATGCCCACATCTTTCATGCCATGGGGCGTTGGCATTATCAGGACAGCGAAAAAAAGGACAACAGGAATGATAAACAGCTTCCAATTGATGTACTTGTCATATCCGGTGACCGGCTTTGATTTCTTCATTGATCAACCTCCAAAAGTAGGGTTCTATTCGTCATCGTCCTTGAGAATTTCCCGGGGGGATCTCATGAATTTTTTAGTCTGGGCCACCCGGATTTTTTCCTCCAGGCGTTGTCTTTTTTCATAGGCCTCTTCTGCTTTTTCAATAATATCGTCAATGTCAGCTGGCTTCATCAGATAATCCGTGGCTCCGGATTTCAATCCATCAATGGCAGAATCCACCGTGGCATGGCCGGTGAGCATCACCACCTCCACCAGGGGATAGAGCTGCTTGATGAGCTTCAGGGTCTCGTTGCCGTCCATGCCGGGCATCTTGACATCCAGAATCACCACATGAATGATTTGTTTTTGAAGGAGTTCCAATGCCTCGGGTCCGCTGTTTGCCACGGCCACGGCATACCCTCTTTTTTCCATGAGACGTTTGGTTGTTTTCAGGTACCTTTCTTCGTCATCCACCAATAAGAGTTTCATTTTTTCCACGGTTCATTCCTCCTGTTTGTATTGGGTTCTAAATTCTATTCCTGATTGCCATTAAAGAACGGGGTAGAGACGGGGTCTGGCTTGGTTTATGGGTGTTATTCATCCCAATTTATGCAAGCCAGGAGTTCCGGGAATATATGCCCCTAAGTCAAACCTGATCCCCTCCCGACTATGTCAATATTAAACCGTATTATGGGGTGGCCTGCATTGCCGGCAGGGTGATCACAAAGGTGGTTCCCTTGCCTTTTTCGCTCTCCACGGCCATGGTTCCTCCAAAATTTTTGATGATGCCGTAACACACTGACAATCCAAGGCCAGTGCCTTTCCCCACGGGTTTTGTGGTAAAAAAAGGCGAAAAAATCTTTCCAATATTATCCGGATCAATTCCCATGCCGTTATCGGCAATTTTGATTTCAGCATGGCCCTGTTCTGTTCGTTCTGATTTGATTCGCAATACCCCCCCTGAAGTTCCGTGGGCCTCGGTAATGGCATCCATGGCATTGTTCACAAGATTTAAAATCACCTGTTGGAACTGGGAGGCATCCCCCTGGAATGGGGGGGTGTCATGGTCAATGTGCTGGGTCATGTCAATGCCTTCCACCTGGGCCTTTTTTTCCACCATGTGGATAATTTCAGGAATGATGTCACAGGGATTTAGAACCTCATGTTTTGATTCGTTTTTCCGGCCAAACTTTAAAATGGCATGGGTGATTTCAGAGCAGCGGTTCACCTGGAGTTTTATCTGGTCCATGGATTCCTGAATTTCTGCTACTTCTTCCCCGGCCGTGGGGGTCAGCAATTCTGAGACTTCCCCCAGCAGGGTTTCAATAAGAAGATGTTCGCCTTTAATAATCTGTAGAGGATTGTTGATTTCATGGGCAAACCCGGCGGACATTTCTCCGATTTCTGCCAACTGCACCGCCCGGATCAACTGGTTGCCAAGGCTCTCTTTTTCCATGCCAAGGGTGTCCATGCGTTTGAGGATGTGTTCCGTCATATAGATGGCCGTGACGATGATCACAGCCCCGCCCATGACCATGATGAGCAAGGTGATGTACAGTGCAGAATAAAGGGATTTATAAGCATCTTTTTTTTCCTGGCGCACCACCAGAAGCCATGCTCTGTTTTGAAGCCGGGTGGTGGCATAGAGGTATTGATCACCGGCAGGATCGGACTTGATAAAGGTTTGAATGCCATTTCCAGATACAGGAAAATCAGGGGATTGGGGAAAATCAGTATATTCCGGATCTTTTTCCATGATGCCAATGCCCCCGGAGCGCCTTTCGGTTTGGGAAATTCCAGAGGTGTTCAAGATGTAGGATTCTCCGGTTTTCCCGATGCGTACCTTGGATACTAGCTGGTCAAAGGCCAGGGTGTCAATGGTGGCCCGGAGCACCCAGGAATCGCCGTTCTTCTTCTGTCGCACGGCAATGACAAAATGGGGGACATTGCGATATCCTGAAAAAATATCGCTGATATAATAGCCGGTCTGCATTACTTTTTTGAACCACACCTCATTTTTATATTCCTTTCCCTTTAATAATTGGAATTTTCCGGAATATCGTCTGTGAATCCCCTGGCTGTCAAAGAGCCCCAGATCCACAAAGGCCCCGGATCGTTTTTTGAGATTTTCAAAAATTCGGTCAATGGAAACCGTTTCCATGATTTCATCAAAGGTGTAGGTGTCGGTGATCAGCTCAAGATCGGACTTTCGCTCCATTAAAAAGGAATCAATCATGTCGCAATGATCTTCCACAATGCGATTGAGACTGCCGGTGCTGTTTTGTTCCAGGGTGGTGGCGAAATAATAGAAGCTGACCCCCACAGCCAGGAGAAAGGGAATAAAAGGAATGACTATCATGTTGGTTAAAATGGATCGTTTCAGCGGGTGGTTCTGTTCTTTATGATTTTTATTGTTTTTATCCATTGCCGTTTGCTCCCTTATCCTTGAAAAAAAATCTCTATAAAAAAGATTTAATGTTATTACTGGACAAGAATAGCAACTATGGTGCCGTTGGATAAAAAACTGGGATAAAAAAGATAACTATTTTAAATAGAAAGGAATACAGCGAAGAATTGTTAAATTGGAAAGGACCTTGCAAAAGGAATTGGGTGTCAGATTTCTTTTCAAGGTGTAAATGGAGTGGAAGTGAACATGCGTAGTCGGGGTTCTGCTGAACAAAGACCGTGGGACCGGAAAACAAGCCGGTCCCCATCAAAAATATAAAACCGGGTTACGGTTTTAGAAATGAAAAATTGGCGTTTGCATAGAGCTCGGCATCCGCATCCGGATACGCCACGACGGAACCATTCCAGGGTTTTCTCATAATGACATTACCGTCCTCAATTCCCTTGACATTACTCTTGTGTAGGGGAATTTTACCCCCTGCCGTGGCAATGTATCGTGGGATTGCATCGCCGGAAATATTGCCGTACATGCTTTCAACAATATCACGACCAATGTCCACAGGCACCCTGAAATGTGCGAATTGGGGATTTCTATACGAGCAATTGAAGATGTAGTAGGGCCTGACATAGTTTTCCTGTATGGTTTCGCACATCTTCCACATCTTTGTTCTCGTATCGTTAATACCCTTGAGAAGGACTGCCTGATTTAACACCGCCGATACGTTTTTTGATATCCGCCTGAAGGCATCCCCGGACAGCGGAGTAATTTCCTGTGCGGTGTTGATCTGTGTCACAACACGAACTGGTTTTTTATCGTTGCTCTGTGCCAGAATATCCAACAGCTCATTGTCCACGCGCTGGGGAGCCGTTACCGGAATCCGGGTGCCCAGGCGTTTCATTTTAACATGGTCGATTGAATCCAAAGCATCCAGTATTTTTTTGATCATTGTATTGGGCAGAACAAATGCGTCCCCTCCTGTTATGAGCACGTCTCGTATACGGGGATTGTTGCGAATATAGGTTAATGCCTCGGTATAAGCGTTTTCCGAGTAGATCCTGTCTTTTTTTCCGATATGGGCAATCCTCAGACAATGGGTACAGTACATGGCACACATGTTGGTGACTTTTATGCTGACCACCCGCGGATAGAATTGATCAATCAGTCTGGCCGGTGAATGATCTGCTGCAACCGGTGCAATTTCGATGCCGGAATTGTCCACCATCTCGCTGGTGGGAACGGACTGAAGAAGGATGGGATCATTGGCCACACCCTGTTGTATAAGGCTGGCATAATAAGGCGTCAGACGCATTCGGTAGGTCTTGGTCACATGGGTGACTTCCTCGATGACCCTGGGAGAAAGGTTAATAATTTTAGCCAGCTCCTCAATTGAGTCAATGCAGTGCCTTATCTGGCCGGGATAGGAATTGTATTCATCCTCGCTGATCTTGAGCTTGGCCTTTATCCGTTCCTTGTTCTCAAGGATGGTATCCCAGAGTTCAATGCCGCTGGGTGCAAGGGCTGACTTTTGGAGCAGATAATCGTCTACCCGTTCTATGGCCTCCTGGACAATGGGCAGTGCCTTGTTTACCCGCCCGCCAATAGACACACCGTGTTCATCAATCTGCTGATGCTTCACGGCAAGGCTTGTAAGCATTTCCATGGACAGGCCAAAACTGTCCGGGGACATATGGTTTTCTTTCCGATAGGTGTTCAGTCTCGCGAAAAGATTCACAATAGGGCCTGTCAAATCCTGTTGCTCCGCAAGCTTTGAAAGTTCAATAATTTCATTTTTCTGTTCCCCGGTGGGGAGATTACCGTTTTCCCCAAAAAGTTCTTTGAAAAACGTTTGGGTATACTGATCAATATTTTCATTACCCGTAATTGTATTAGACATGTTCTTTCTCCATTATCGGTTCCTTTGCAAACGTCAATTCAATGGTTCTACACCCCTGATAGATCCCCTGGGCCACACTGTCATGATCATGACCCAACGCAACAACCCTGGCAATAAAAGCGCCCTGGGCAACGACAAAATCAGCCCCTGCGTGTTCCAGGATTAAAAAATCCTTTTTCAGATTTCCGGTGGCTATTTTTTTAAAGGCCTCACGCTCTCCCACGTTCTGGGGAAGATAGCCCTGGGTTTTAACTGTCTGGTGAATTTTATAATTAAACGTCCCCCAGTGGAGGTTTTTAGAGCTCCATGTCATTTCAACGGTGTTTAACGGGAACAGACTTTCGGTCACGGCATAAAATTCAAGTTCGGTAAGATTGGGTGCCCGTTGGGGCAGACTATGTTCAAGCATGCAGCAGAACTCAAGGGTTGTTCCCTGTTTTCTGGCATTGATTTCCAGAAACAAAATATCATTGGCTTCAGTGACAATGAAATCACAGCCAAAGATGCCACGATATCCTTGTTCTGCTAGCCATGATCCGATTTTTCGGGTCTGTTGTTCAAGCTCAAAGATCGTTGATGGCGGCAAGACAGTTGGAAAGGTTGAACCGGTGAATCGGTTCCCGTTCTCTATGTTCTGATCGGCAACACCGGCAATATAAATTTCGTCTTTCCCGGCTGCCACAGCAAGCACAGTGGGATCATGACGATGGGGAACAAACCGTGTTATGACATAGGTCGTATCCAGGTTTCCAAATTTTTCTTGAATATCTTTACTGGAAAGGGCGACAATGCTGTTAATACCGGCAGCACTGTACTCTTTAGTGACAAAAATGCCGTTGGGCCACGTTTCCCAGAGAGAATCCGTTGTCTGAATAAGGTTGGCGTACCCATGACAAATCCTGAAGTCAATGACCGGCACGATACCATTCAGTTCTTTTATCTGAAACGCCTTATTGTTGACCTTGGTGGCAATCTGTTTGTCCGGTCCCAGAATGGATACCCCCGGGATGTCATCCAGTGTCATTTCACAAAGACTTTCGTACATATACAGAAAGAGACTGGATTGCCGCTTCAAGATCCGGTCAATGAGGGAACGGACCTTCCTGTTTTCCGAAACGGCTGTCATGAATTCCTTTGCGGAAACCCTGCAGTGGACATTGGAACCATACCGGCATTGAAATGACTCAATCAGGGGATTTATGACAATGAGATTATCATAATTATATTGCTCAAATACATCCGGAACAATGGCAATAAAATCTATATTTCGACCATAAATCCGTGAAAGGGCTTCTTTTAAGAAAACATTCAGCCCATAATTTTTCAGTTCGCCGATATAAATGAAATACTCGGTGTTTTCTTCCAATTGATAATTTGAAAAATGAATATAAGACATGGTTTTATCCTGATTGATATTCATAATAAGGTCGAATCAACATTCCAGAGCCAGTTACCATACCATATCAACATCATTTAATTACGGGGAGGCAAGCCTGGGACGATTTCCATTGCTGACCAGATGGCATGCCACAAACCGACCTGGGGCGACCTCGTTCAATTCAGGTACCCGGGTTTTACAAAGATCTTCTGCAATGGGGCAACGGGTTCGGAAATAACATCCGGACGGCGGATTCATGGGGCTTGGGACTTCACCGGAAAGAATGATCTGAAGCGAGATCGATTCCGGGTTCGGGCGGGGTGCTGCACTGAGCAGGGCCTGGGTGTAGGGATGTAACGGTTCCTCAAAAAGATCTTGTTTGTCTGCCATTTCAACGGTTTTACCCAGGTACATTACCATAATGGTATCGCTGATATGTCGTACCACGCTCAGATCATGGCTGATGAAGATATAGGAGAGATCCAATTGCCTCTGGAGATCTTTGAGCAGATTCAGAATCTGAGATTGAACCGAAACATCCAGGGCGGAAACCGCTTCATCACAAATGACGACGTCTGGATTAAAGATCAGTGCCCTGGCAATATCAATGCGCTGCCGTTGTCCGCCTGAAAATTCGTGGGGAAATTTATAAAAACTGTTTTTGGACAGGCCCACAATCTCCAGAACCTCATCAACCCGTTCCTTGCGTTTTTGAAAGGAAGCTTCACCATGGATAATCAAGGGCTCTGCAATTATATTTCCAACACGCATCCTGGGGTTCAGGGAGGCATAGGAGTCCTGAAAAATCATCTGCATATTTTTCCGAACCTGCCGAAGTGCTTTTCCCTTCAGCCCAAGAATGCTTTCCCCCTTGAACAGTATCTCGCCGGAATCGGATGGAATCAACTGCATGATCAAGCGTGCCAGAGTGCTTTTACCACATCCTGATTCACCGACAACGCCGACTGTCTTGCTCTTTTCAAGGGAAAAACTGACCCCTTCCACCGCTTTCACGTATTGGGGTTTAGAAAAAAAGCCTTTGCCAACCTTGAACCATTTGGTCAGTTGACGGACTTCCAGAATCGGACTGGGGTGCTGATTAGACGTCATGGGTAAACTCGCTCTTATTGCCATTGTATAGCCAACAGAAAACGCTGTGCGGGCCCTGGTTGAAAAACTGCGGTGGTTTCTGGCGAGAACAAATCTCCAGAGCCCCCTCGCAGCGTGGATGGAATCGGCAACCGCTGGGCATATTCTGGAGGGAGGGAACCCGCCCTTTGATGGTGGGCAAATGGTCGGGGATGATGCCTTCAACACTGGGAATAGAGGCTATCAACCCCCGGGTATAGGGGTGAAGGGGGTTTTTAAAAATACTGAAAACCGGGGCACTTTCAACCACCTGGCCAGCATACATCACCACCACCCGATCGCATACGGTTGCCACAACGCCAAGATCGTGGGTGATAAACATGACCGACATGTTTCGCTTTTTCCTGAGCCTGTCGATGATCCGCAGGATCTGTGCCTGGATCGTTACATCCAGGGCAGTGGTCGGTTCATCCGCAATAAGAAGTTTGGGTCGGCATACCAGGGCCATGGCAATCATCACCCGCTGCCGCATTCCCCCGGACATGTTGTGGGGGTACTGCTTCAATCGGTCTTCCGGAGACGGGATACCTACCTCGTCAAGGGTCTTGACTGCCAGTTCATGGGCCTGTTTTCGGCTGATGTTCCGGTGCAGGGTGATGGCTTCAACCAGTTGATGCCCGATGGTGAAGACCGGGTTTAAGGAGGTCATGGGCTCCTGGAAGATCATGGAAATCTCATTACCGCGCATCCGACGGATGGCAGAACGTTCCAGTTTCAGCAGATTCCGCCCTTCAAAAGTTATGCTTCCAGATGTGATCTTGAGGTTGCCTTCGAGCAACTGCATGATGGCAAGGGCGGTAAGACTTTTCCCACATCCCGATTCACCCACAACACCTAAACTTTCACCTGGGTTGATGTGCAGGGATATTCCGTTCAGGGCCTGGGCCGTCGCATCATCAAACTTGACGTCCAGTTCAAGGTTTTCAATATTCAGTAGAGGTTCTGTCTCCATGCTATCCCTTTCTATTCAGTCTGGGGTCCAGCACATCCCTGAGGCCGTCACCGATTGAATTTAATGCCAGAACGCACAATGAGATGGCGATTCCGGAGAAAAAACTGATCCATGGTGCCCGTCGTAAAAACACCTTGCCGGAACTGATGACAACCCCCCAACTGGGGGTTTCCGGGGGCATGCCAACGCCCAGAAAACTCAACGCCGACTCTGCCAGAACCACATAGGCAAAAATCATGGTCCCCTGAATAATGATGGGGGCAATGCAGTTGCGGGGGATATGAACGAACAGGATGCGCATGGGACCGGCCCCGATGGCTCGGGCTGCCTCAACATAGGTCTGCTCTTTTTGAACCAGAACCGCGCCGCGAACCACCCTGGCCATCCGGGGCACATAGACGATGGCCAGGGTGATAATAACGTTCACAAGGCTGCGCCCCAGAACGGCCATGATCATTATCATGAGGATCAAGCCCGGAAACGCCATCAAGCCATCGAGAATTCGCATGATCACCTCATCAAGACGTTTGAAATAGCCGGACACCAGCCCAAGAAATGTTCCAAAAATCGATGTCAGCGTTACCACACTGAACCCCACAATCAGGGAAATTCGAGACCCGTAAACCACCCGGGAAAAAACATCACGTCCCATCCTGTCCGTTCCGAACCAGTGCGCTGGCCCGGGTGCCATGAGCCGATCTCCGGGATTGATCTCCAGTGGATCATGGGTTGCAATCTGACCTGCAAAAATCGCCATGATGAACATGACCAACAGGACAACCACACCAAACACGGCGGTGGGGTTTTTCATGAATTTTTCCAGGGTCCGCCTGGAGCCGGATTTTTCTTTGGTGTTTATCATCAGTATTCAAGCCTTGGATCGATGAGCGTGTAAATAATATCCACCATCAGGTTGATCAGGGTCCAGGCAATGGCGATATAGAGCACAACACCCTCGATCACGGGATAGTCCCGGGTAAACACTGACTTGATCAGCAACCGCCCGACCCCGGGAATATTGAAAATGGATTCGGTCACGACAGCCCCCCCCATGAGGTTGGCAAAGGACATGCCGATGACGGTTACCACAGGAATGATGGCATTGCGAAGGGCATGCTTGAAAATCACAAAACTTTGCCGGACTCCCTTTGCCTTGGCTGTTCGAATATAATCATTGCGCAGAACATCAAGCATGCAGGCACGGGTCATGCGTGCAATCAGGGCAACCGCTCCTGCAGCCAGGGTGATGGATGGTAATACCAGATAGGACAGGCACGACCATACGCCCTGGCTTAAGGGGCTGTATCCTGCAGCGGGCAATATGGGTATCATGATGGCAAAACCCAGCACCAGCATCAATCCGAGCCAGAAGTTGGGAATGGCCACCGCCATGGAGGTCAGCAGCATAAATCCCCTGTCATAGATGGATTCATGGGTGGAAGCGGCCACAACGCCTGAAAAAATTCCGATCACGGTGGCAAGCCCCAGAGAAAACAGGGTCAACAAGAGCGTTGCTTCCAGATGATCAGCAATAACATCCGGCACTGAACGGTTCTGGAAAAAGATGGAATTACCCAGATCACCTCTGACAATTCTTCCGGTCCAATCTACAAACTGGATCCACACCGGCTTGTCAAGTCCCATCTCTGCTTTCAGGACCGCAATGTCTTCGTTGGTCGCTTCGGGACCCAGCATGATGGCTGCCGGGTCCCCGGGAAGCAGATGCATAACAATAAAGATGGTTATGCTGACCACCAGTAATACCAGGGCCATTGAGAAAAAACGTTTTATCAGGAAACTCAGCAACGTTATTTATCCTTCCAGACGTTAAAGAAATAGAGATACAACTCGTTGGCAAATCCATGGACCTTATTGCTGCTGAGCCGCAGGTTCTTATAATCACCAACCTTGATGTACGGAACTTCAGAATAGACCAGTTCCTGGAATTTGCCTAAAATTGCGTAACGCGATTCAAATTCAGGTTCGGTACAGAAGTTGTTGAACAGGGCCTGGGCTTCGGGGTTGTCCCATCCGGCACCATACTTCAGGTTCATGGCCGTGGTCAACGACGGATCTGCCTTGGCTGTGAATCCTGAACTGAAGGCATGCCAAAGCTCTGGATTTTTCCGTGTTGAAAGAAGTGTGGCCCACTCCATGCTCTGAAGGTCTATGTTGAGGCCTGCTTTTTTCATGTTTGATTTGGCAGCCAGGGAAAGGTTATACTCCAGGGGGCCAGCCATCCAGACGATTTTTTCACCGTTGTAGCCAGCCTCTTTTAACAGGGTCTTGGCTTTTTCAATATTGTTCTGATTGTAGGCAGCTTCACCGGCAGTGGAATGCCAGACCTGCTCTTTCAGAGCAAGGCTGGGATCAACCCGCCAGAAAATTTCATCGCCGTACCCTGCAGCCATGGTTCCTTTCACGTCCAGGGTTGCCAGCATGGCTTGACGGACTTTTTTATTTTTAGTGGGGCCGAACTTGGTATTCAGTACAAAAACAAACCAGGCCCGTGGCGGGGAGATATAGGTTCTCAGATTTTTTTCATCTTTGAGGCGTTCGTACTCGTCCGACGGCACAAAATCAGCAAAGTCATACTCACCACCCTCAACACCGTTCACGCGAACAGGCTCTTCGGAAATACCGTAAAATACAAGTTGATCCAGATAGGCTGTTTTCCGGCCCGTATATCCATCACTGGCGGTATCCAGGGCTTTGTACCCATCAAATCTCTTGAGTGTAATGTGATCGTTGGGACGCCATTCCACAAACATGTAAGGTCCGGTTCCAATGTATTCGGCCGATGGTTTGGCTGGATATTGGGTACAGATTTCTTCAGGATAGATGACCGGTCCCCCCAGCAGCATCGCCAGGGAACTCATCAGTGTGCCCCATTGTTCCTTAAGCGTTATGACCACGGTATAATCATCTTTGACTGTCACTGACTCAATGTGGGCAAATAGCTGTTTCCCATAGGAAGCCACCTTTCCCCAACGGTCAAGGGATGCCTTTACATCAGCGGATGTCATGGCTTTTCCATTATGAAATTTTATTTCCCGGCGTAACGGAATGGTATAGGTCAGTTTGTCAGCGCTGATATCCGGCATGCCCGAAGCGAGCATGGGTTTTATCTCTCCTTTTCGGGTAAAGGCATAGAGCCCTTCATATACGTTGCCGGCAACATAGACGGCAAGGGTTGCCCGGGTCGAATGGACGTCCAGGGTGGGTGGATCCGAATCAATTGCAATTTTTAAAACACCACCTGTAACCGGTGTCTCTGTTGCCCAGGCAGGCAGGGAAAATACCGCCAACGCTATGATCGCCATAACCATTGTTGTAAAAGTCTTAGTCATTCGATTACCTCCTTTTAAATGTTTAGGGGAACATCCTGATCGGGTCTGCTCAGACAAAAATACACAGGCCGACCGTCTCAATTATTTAATCCACACCAGCGGCGATTCCATCTCGCCTGATTTCAGCAACACCTTGAAATCCCTTTTGCTCGTGGCACATTAAGGTTGTATGAATGGCGCCATGGTAAAAGGACCAGGGGTCATGCCAGTCCAATGTGTATCCATGGTTTTTTAATGCGTGAACACTGTCCAGAGAAAAACGATCGCTTTCTATCATGATACGCCCCGATGGTGGGCAGTGCAACCTGGGCTGTGTCATGGCGATGTCGATGGACTGGTTCGAATATATCACATTGTATAAGAATTGAAATACTGCTGACAGTATTCGGTCAGATCCCGGGCTCCCGGTTACCATCCATGGGCGGTCGTTGTGACTGATAATGGTCGGGCACACCATGGAAACCGGAAGACCGGAAGGCTTTAAGAAATGAGGATGTAAAGGATCGCTCCGGTTACAATCCACAAGGTAATTGTTGTAGAGAAATCCCAATCCCCTGGCAGCGGCTTTTGCCCCATATACCAAATTAATGGACTGGGTGAGGCCTACACTGTTTCCATGTTTGTCCATCACTGAAAGATGGGTTGTTTCTCCGCCCTTGGGCACGGGCACTTCCCGTGATATTCCAGGGTTTTCCAGGGTGAGAATATTTCCGGCCACCCGGTCAAAATAGGAGGCTTTCAGCAAGGGATCGTGGCCAGGGTTGTAGCTTCCAGGCTGTAACGGCGAAGCGGCCAGGGCCGTGAGGGTAAAGCGGGTGATTTCCGCCAGGATCATCTCCCTGGAAAGATGGTGGCGGTCGTGTGAATTCATCACACGATCGACAATCCCCAGCATCATCAACAGTCCCCTTCCCGGAGAAGGGGGAGGTGGAACATGAATGGTCAACCCGTGTTGGCGAAGCATGAGTGGTGTTGTTTCAGACGGCCAGGGAATCCTTGCAAGATCGTCCATGGTAAGAAATCCCTGGTGGTCTGCCATATCTTCAGCAATGGCATGGGCGATGTCACCGGTGTAAAACTCATGAACCCCTTTTCTGGCCAATCGTTCCAGGACCAGGGCCAGATCTTTTTGCTTGAACAGGTCACCTGATTCATAGGGCGTTGTGCCGTTTTTTAAAAAATAGGACCGCCCGGCCGCCGAGCCGCTCTGACAGAAAGTATCACTTGTTTTTTTCTGGAGTGCATGCTGCAGTGGGGTAATCCGGTAGCCGTTGTGCGCAATATCAATGGCAGGACCAAAGATATCACGCCACTCCAGGGTCCCGTAATAACGATTCATGTGGCCGAGAACGGCAATTGTTGTTGGAACCGTTGTTGCCCTGTAGCCCCATTGAAGGTCAGCGGGCTCCAGGAGGTCTGCATTCAGATTTAGGGGTATTCTGCCCGATCCGTTAAGGAATATATTTTTTTTCCCGACACCAAGCATGACCATGGTATGGCCGCCAAGACCGCTGGCCTGGGGTTCACACACGCACAAGGCCAGGGCTGAAGCACAGGCGGCATCCACAGCATTGCCTCCACGCCGGAGCATTTCAACCCCGGCATGGGTTGCTGCCGGAAATGCCGTGGCAACCATACCATTGGACGACACGCTGCATTTACCGTCCGAATCGGTCTGAAATGACTGTTCAATCTGTCTGATATTCATGGGCACACCATGATTGTAAGGTTTATCAACATAGAATTATTAACAAAGCAATAATCGCGCCATGATGATAACCCACTGAACATAAAACGTTTTTTTTTATTAAACAAAGAGCAGTATGGGAATTTAAAGTTTTTGAGAATTAATAGTTCTCAAAAATTATAAAATTGAGATCTTAAAGTTCCCATTTTTTAACAGCCCATTGAGTGCTGTTAAGGCTGGAACACCCCATGTGCCAAAGCCAGGGTCACAGACCCATTTTTTTCTTGTATTTTAAGCATGAAAAGGAGTATTAATGATAATTGTCATTGAAAAAATGGTTGGCACTGTTGATAGCAACATCCCGGGGAAAAGGCTGATCGATATAAAATGGGAATAATATGTTCCCATATTGAAGTGGGTAAACCCATGAGTCAATATTCAGGACAAGTATGAATCTAACGAAAATTGAAAACAGTTTATCGTCAAACGGTAATGAAAAATTTGGCAGAGCAGATAATGGTATTGTGGTAACCGCATTTAATGATGCCACTCAAGCCGGAGTCACCATGCTTGAAAAAGGGGGAAATGCCGTGGATGCCGCCTGCGCAGCATCATTAGCCCTCAGCGTTTGCGAGCCCCAATCCAGCGGCTTGGGTGGCCAGGGCATGGCGATACTCCATGTTAATGGTAAAACCATCGCCCTTGACGGCTCAAGTAGAGTTCCTTCCCTTGCCCATATCAGCCAGTTCAAGGACCAGAAATATTCATTGGGGTATCAATCGGCAACAGTACCAAGCCTCCTCGCCTTTATCGGATACCTGCATATGACATATGGTCGCCTGGAATGGCCCCAGATTCTTGAACCTGCCATCCGTCTTGCCAGGTACGGCTACCGGATAACACCGCTCCAGCACTATCACCAGAACATTCATTTGAACTCGTTTTTATCCTCAACATCCGATACCGCTGCCCGTTACTTCCTGAAAAACGGAAAGACGCCCTATAATATTGGAGATAAATTTGTGCAACAGGACCTGGCAAACCTGATGGAAATCATCGCAGAAGAGGGGCCCAGGTCTTTTTACCTTGGAAAAGTTGCCCAGCTGATTGATGATGACATGAGAGCCAACCAGGGCTTTCTCAGAAGTGACGACCTTGCCCTGATTCCATGGCCCGTTGAACGACGCCCTCTGAGAAAAACATACAGGGAGATAATAGACGTCTGCACTGTTCCTCCACCGGCAGCCGGACGTACACTGCTGCTGGTTCTTCTCATGCTGAACAATATTGAACCCGAGTTCATCAAAAAAATGACGTCCAGCACCGCCCATGTATTGGCTGAAACATTTCGCCGGGCATTACTTCAACGACGTCAGCAGACGATCCATCCGGCTTTATATTCCCAGACACAGGATAAAACCATCAGTTCCCCGTCGTTTGCAGCCGATCTGGTGAAATCCATCAAACGGACCATAGGCACGGATCTTCCCCTGCATGACCCGCCATCGTCGGGAAACGATACCACCCACCTCTCCGTCATGGATGGTGAAGGTAATGCCGTTGGCATCAGTCAATCCATTGAATCAATCTACGGATCAAAGACCGCTGCCCAGGGATTCGGTTTTTTGTACAACAATTATATTAATACCATGGAAGTCAAGGATCCAAGCCACCCCCACTATCTAAGGCCCAATGCCGTTCCCTGGTCGTCTGTTGCACCGACCATCCTGTTTTACAGAGACAAACCATGGATCACATTCGGGAGTCCTGGCAGTGAACGGATCTTTTCCGCCATGGCCCAATTTATTATCCAGGTGGTGGACGGGGAGCGGACATTGGCTCAAGCGGTTAATTCTCCTCGTATGCACTGTTCCATGGGCGGCGTGATCAGCCTGGAAGCGGAACGATTTGACCCGTCAATAACTGCCCACCTGGAGAATCTGGGATATACCATTGACAAGCGCAGCGCACGTTCATTCTACCTGGGTGCCATCTATGGAGCCATGCGATGTCAGACCAAAAATGAATTTCAGGGAATAGCGGAAATCAGGCGAGAAGGCAGTGTGGCAGGACTCTCTTGATTCGGTTTCAACAGAGGAATAATTAAAATATTCGTATGAAACGAAACATATTACTCATTTCCAACAAAAAAACACTCTGCGATGCAGTAACCCGGGAAATCGATTCTGACTTTGAACTGTTTACAGCAACTTCATTGGTCAAGGGGCTTGAAGTGTTTAAGGCATACAAACCCGAGGTTGTGTTAATTAGTGCAGCGCTTTCATGTCAGCCTAATCGGTCAGGCTATAAACAAGTGTTTTCCAACTTCTGGAATATCAATCCCATGGTCCGCTTTATTGTCCTGACCACCAAGGGGGCTATCCAGAAAGCCATCAAAGCCGTTGAAGCTGGGGCCAGCAGTTATCTGCTCTGCCCTGGCGGTTTTTCCCAGCTAAACAGTGCCATTGATTCGTTAATTCAACACCTGGATGGGTCACAGCAAGCCAGGCATTTTATAACCCAGGGTATCCAGGATAGATTCTCAGAGATGTTGAAAACCCGATCAGAAACAATGAAACGGGTTTTTGAAAAAGTAGCGCTGGTCAGTCAAACCGAAACCACGGTGCTTCTCACAGGGGAGACTGGGGTAGGCAAGGGCATTATTGCCCGATTGATCCATGATAAATCGAACCGCTCAAGCGGCCCCATGTTAAGCGTACACTGCGGAGCCATACCGGAATCCCTGATTGAAAGTGAGCTTTTCGGGCATGAAAAAGGTGCATTTACAGGAGCAATCCGGAACAAGAAAGGGAGATTTGAGCAAGCATCCCAGGGAACCATATTTTTGGATGAAATTGGCACCGTAACCTCGGCAACCCAGATCAAGCTCCTTCAGGTGCT
>Ga0307929_1001053_pt1 | contig 23174 bp, 13 predicted proteins | sample AceLakmetage1330_FD_203160 | JGI IMG/M metagenome (GOLD analysis project Ga0307929, IMG submission 203160) | Saline water microbial communities from Ace Lake, Antarctica - #1330 | ecosystem: Environmental > Aquatic > Non-marine Saline and Alkaline > Saline | place: Antarctica: Ace Lake...
GTTGATAAAACGGTCGTTTATACAGTAAGTTCCAGATTAGATGATTCTTGACCCATTTCAAAGAGAATCAACAGCCATGATTTGTTGGTGTGGTTTCAGATTTCACGCTGAAGATTAGATTCAGTACCCTTCTCTTCTTGTGGACGCAAAAATCCTTGCCAGAAAGTTGTCCCTTTCGCGCTTCCGGCTCCAAAGCCAATGCTATAGTTATATAGGAAAACTTCACTCTTGGATTAACAGCCTGAAAAGGGCTCGACCACAAGATGTAGTGGCATCTGATGATGAGCATAATGGCAAATTCAATCTTGCCCGGATGAGATACTGAGCACATATGTCAACGTTTTCGTTGGTTGAGCTTTATGGCAGATATGTCAACTTTTTGGTGGTGCTGAATGTTTGAGATATCCACATGGTAGCTTCTCTGGCAGAAGATGCTTAAATGACCCTATCATGACTCCTGCCAATCGCTCGTCATAGCCAAGAAACATCGATCAATCTCGATCCAATCAAAAAGAATGCAAAATTTTCAGGAAAGTTCTTCAGTTGTGACCGTATATGTCAAATCCATCTGTTATAATGGTCTCGAAAACATGAAATCCGCCACACTGCCGGCGGACAAGTCCGCAATCCGCAACCCAAAATCCGAAATGGGGGGCCGTATTTGACAAAACCGTCTGTTATCATACGAGCATATTACGGATCAACCATTCGTTAAAAGGCCCGGTTTCCATTGACTTTTACAGGAGTTAAGTATAAACAACAGTCAGCAGTATCCCCGAACCAAGCTCCTTCTTTCAACCCAATAGGGAAAGAGGATTTGAAATGGTCAACGGTCGCCCAAAAACCCCTTTACTCCGAACAGATGGAAAGCGGGGTTTTGTATTTTGTGGCTCCGGGAAAAGCGCACAGTGAAAGATATGGGATCAAGAATGGAATAATTGGCATTAGTGCTCTCTATTTATTAGAATGGGTGGGAGAAGAGTGATGGCGGAATCCTTTGCGGATAAGATCATGCGAAAGGTAAAACAAATCGACGAGCTTTATCACCGCCTGATGCTGATTGTTGCACATTCAGGCACCGGAAAAACCACTGCGCTCCAGGATGTGCGGGACTGCACAGGCGCTCCATTGGTTAATGTCAACGTTGAGCTTTCTCGCCTGATGTTGGATTTGACCCAGCGCCAACGGGCATTACAGCTTCCGCGCCTTATTCGAGAGATCGTTGCCAAAGATACAGGCAAGATGACCTTGCTTGACAACATCGAGCTACTCTTCGATGTGGGCCTGAAACAGGACCCACTTCGGCTCCTCCAGGGACTTTCGCGCAACAAGACTGTGGTTGCATCCTGGAACGGTGCCATCATTGATGGTTTTTTGACCTATGCGGAACCGGCTCATCCAGAGTTCAGGCGATATCCGGTGCATGATTTTCTGGTAATCAACGGGAACCGCGAATAAACGCAAATCCACGCAAATGGAATACAAAAAATTAGTGTTCATTCGTGTCCATTAGCGGTTGGAGGATTACCAATGAAATACAGAGACCTGATCGAGTTTGACCCAATCGAGTCCGTGGTCCAGCTGCGGGATGCCGATGAAGCGGCTGCGGCCAGACAGCTTGTAAAGACCTACGTCATTTCCGAAGAGATGGCAGAAAAACTGATTGGTCTGGTCATACCGCAATTGCAGTTCGAGCAGCCAACCGATAACAAAGGCTTGTTGGTGGTGGGCAACTACGGCACCGGAAAGTCCCATCTTATGTCGGTGATCTCCGGGCTTGCGGAGAATCCCGAGCTTGCCGCTAACCTCAACAATGCTGATGTAGCGGATGCCGCCGGGAAAATCGGAGGCCGGTTCAAAGTAGTCCGCACCGAGATTGGCGCCACCACCATGTCGTTACGGGATATCCTTGTGGCCGAGTTGGAAGAGCATTTAGCCTCGATAGGCATAAGCTACAGTTTCCCTTCTACCGCCGAGGTGTCCGGCAATAAACGTTCTTTTGAAGAAATGATGTCTTCATTTCACCAGGAATTTCCCGACCATGGCCTGCTCCTGGTGGTGGACGAGTTGCTCGATTACCTGCGCACCCGCAAGGATCAGGAACTCATTTTGGACCTGAACTTTCTCCGAGAGATCGGGGAGGTTTGCAAAGATCTGCGGTTCCGTTTCATGGCCGGTGTCCAGGAAGCCATCTTTGATAGTCCCAGGTTTTCTTTCGTAGCCGACAGCATCCGCAGAGTGAAGGACCGCTTTGAACAGATTCTCATCGCCAGCAAAGATGTCAAGTTTGTTGTAGCCGAGAGATTGCTCAAGAAAACCGGAGAGCAGCAGGCCAAGATACGAGAGTACCTCACCCCGTTTGGAAAATTTTACGGCCATATGAACGAGCGTATGGATGAGTTCGTCCACCTCTTTCCGGTGCATCCTGATTATATCGATTCCTTTGAACGAGTCACCGTGGTAGAAAAACGCGAAGCGCTAAAGACCTTGTCTTTGGCCATGAAGAAACTGCTTGGTCAAGAACTGCCGGATGACCGGCCAGGCCTCATCGCTTACGACTCCTATTGGACAAACCTTCGAGAAAACCCGTCATTCCGGGCGGTACCGGACATCAAGGCGGTCATCGACTGCAGCCAGGTGTTGGAATCACGCATCCAGCAGGCTTTCACGCGTCCGGCATACAAACCCATGGCCCTGCGTCTTATTCATGCCCTGTCGATCCACCGGCTCACCACCGGTGACATCTATGCCGCGTTAGGAGCGACAGCCGAAGAGCTGCGGGATGGGCTTTGCCTTTATCAGCCGGGTATCGAGGAGTTAGGCGGTGACCCTGCTGATGATCTGCTCTCCCAGGTCGAGACAGTCCTTCGGGAAATCCATAAAACGGTGAGCGGCAAATTCGTCAGCTTTAATCCAGACAATCGACAATTTCACCTTGATCTGAAGAAAATCGAGGATGTTGATGCAATCATCGAACAGCGCGCCCAGAGTCTCGATTCCTCTCAGCTCGATAGGTATTACTATGAGGCTTTGAAGCGTGTTATGGAGTGTACGGACCAAACTTACGTCACTGGTTATAAAATCTGGCAGCATGAGCTGGAATGGCTGGAACGAAAGGCTGCGCGGCAAGGGTATCTCTTTTTCGGCGCGCCCAATGAGCGCTCCACCGCCGTGCCGCCCCGGGACTTCTACCTCTACTTCATCCAACCCTTAGAGCCACCCCACTTCAAGGACGAGCAGAAGTCCGACGAGCTATTTCTACGTTTGACGAACCTGGACGAAGAATTTCGGGCGGCGCTCAGCAGCTATGCTGCGGCCGTTGACCTGGCATCTACTAGGTCAAGTCAGGAACGAATACCTTACGACCAGAAATCATCAGGTTTCCTGCAAGACCTTGTACAATGGCTGCAAAAGCAGATGGCCACCGCCTTTGAAGTCACCTACCAGGGACGCACCAAGTCGCTTATGGAATGGGCCAAAGGCAAATCAATCCGCGAACTGTCCGGTATCGGCTCCCATGAGCGCATCAATTTCCGCGACCTGGTAAATACCATAGCCGGTATTTGCTTAGGGGCTCATTTTCAGGATCATGCGCCCGGATATCCCTTCTTTTCGGTGCTCATAACCGGGACCAACCGGAACCAGGCCGCACAGGACGCCCTACGCGCCATTGCAGGGCAGAACCGCACAAAACAGGCAACAGCGGTTTTGGATGCACTGGAGCTGCTCGACGGTGAACGACTCGATCCCTACAAATCAAAATACGCCAAGCATATCCTTGCCTTGCTAAAGAAGAAGGGCCACGGCCAGGTGGTCAATCGTTCTGAGCTGATCCAGGACGATAAAGGCCTGGAATATCTGGACAAGGATCGGTATCGGCTGGAACCGGAATGGGTAATCGTAGTTCTGGCTGCGCTGGTCTACTCCGGCGATCTGGTGCTGGCTATACCGGGGAAAAAGTTCGATGCCACCGGCCTTTCCCAACTGTCAGGGAACAGCGTGGATGAATTGATTCAATTCAAGCACATTGAGAGACCCAAAGACTGGAACCTGCCGGCCCTAAAGGCATTGTTCGAACTTATGGGCTTGACGCCCGGCAAAGCTCAACTTGTAACACAGGGGCGAGATGATCCCGTCAATGATCTTCAAACTGCAATTTCAAAGGTTGTGGAAAAGCTGGTTTTAATTCAACAGAACCTGCAAAACGGTTTGTTCTTCTGGGGCCGAAACCTGTTGGCAGAGGAAGAAGCGCAGAAACTTCGCACTCGACTCGACGAGACCAAGATTTTTCTGGAATCGCTCCAAGCCTATACATCGCCAGGAAAACTTAAAAATTTTCGTTATGACATGCAGGAGGTGATTGCCTACCGGGATGGGCTTAACTCCCTGGCCGAGGTTGAATCCCTCCAGGAACTGGTGGTCGACCTCAGTTCCACAGCGTCATTTCTATCCACCGCCGAGGCAGTTTTACGCCCGGAGGACGCCTGGACGGCCAAGATGAAGACGGTGCGTGACGCGGTGCTCACTCAACTCGGTAATCCGAACAAACGCAGCGCAGCTACCTTCCGCCAGCAGACCCAGCGCAAGCTGACTGACCTCAAAAAAACCTATGTGCAGGCCTACCTGGCGCTGCATGTCAAGGCGCGGCTGGGAGTGAATGAGGATAAGCGCAAGACCAAACTCATGGCTGACGAGCGGCTTAAGATTTTGCAGAAGCTTTCCACTATTGAGCTGATGCCCCGCCAGCATTTGACCGATTTTCAGAACCGTCTCGCTGGATTGAAAAGTTGTTTCGCGCTTACTGAGCAAGAACTAAACGTTTCGGCCGTTTGCCCGAACTGCAGCTTTAAACCCGGTTCTGAACCGACCGCCGCACCAGCAGGTTCGGTCCTGGATGGTCTGGACGAAGAGTTGGACAGAATGGTGGAAAACTGGATCCAGACACTCCTGACCAACCTGGAGGACCCGACTACCAAGGGCAATCTGAACCTGCTAAAATCCGAACCAAAGAAATTGGTGAACGGGTTCACCAAGAAACGTTCGCTGCCTGAAAAACTTGACCAAAATTTCATACATGCTTTGAGCGAAGTGCTTTCAGGTCTTCAGAAGGTTCCGATCAAGATCACAGATTTACGGACTGCGTTACTCTCCGGCGGTTCACCGGTTACACCTGCGGAGATGAAACAACGGTTTGAGGATTACCTGGATCACCTCACCAAGGGCAAGGAGCCAGGAAAAGTTAGAATCGTACTGGAGTAGAACCATGGTCAGAAATGAACCTATCTCTATGCGGCCAGAAGGCGACAATCTATTTGATCGCGTTGTCTCTATTCTTGAACAAGCACGTTCCAACGCTGTTCGAGCTGTTAACAACAATATGGTCATAGCTTATTGGCTGATTGGCCGGGAAATCATACAGGAAATTCAGGCCGGAGATGAAAGGGCCGAATACGGCAAGCAGGTTATAGAACAGCTTTCTGCCGAGTTGAACCATAAATACGGCCGCGGTTTTTCTACCACCAATTTGCGCTACTTTCGAACCTTTTACACTGTCTATTACAATCGGATACCTGAGATTCGCCACATCCAATATGGCGAATTCAGGACGTCCGGAAAACGCCACACCCAAAGTGGCGTTTTAGATACCATGGCGTTGGCGGTCGAGCAAGCCGACATCGAGCGTGGGTTTTCACCCAATTTAGGCTGGTCTCATTACAGGGCTATTATGAATGTAGAACATCAAAATGAACGCCTTTTTTATGAGATCGAAGCAGAAAAGGAAGGCTGGGAGGTCAAACACCTTGAACGTCAAATTCATACCTTTCTCTTTGCAAGGCTTCTCAAAAGCCGGGATAAGATGAGTGTTATGGAACTTGCCTGCCAGGGGCAAATGATCAGCACCCCGGCCGACACTATCAAAAACCCCTATATTCTCGATTTTCTTGGATTACCGGATTCTGAAGTCCTGCATGAGTCGGAAATCGAAAAGGCCATTATTGACAATCTTCAGTCATTTCTCCTTGAACTTGGCAAAGGTTTTGCCTTCGTCGGTCGTCAGAAACGGATGCAATTCGACGACAACTATTTTTATATCGATCTGGTTTTTTACAACTGTATCCTGAAATGCTACCTCTTGATTGACCTCAAGATTGGCGAGTTGAAGCATCAGGATGTCGGCCAGATGGACAGTTATGTCCGGATGTTCGATGACAAATACCTAACAGAGGGGGACAATCCGACCATTGGTCTTATTCTCTGCGCAAAGAAAAACAAAACCATCGCCCGATATTCCGTGCTGAACGAAAGCAAGCAACTCTTCGCTTCGAAATACATGCTCTATTTGCCTACCGAGGAAGAGCTGGAGCGTGAGCTGGAGCGGGAACGACGGTTGATTGAAGAGAGACAGCAAGCGAGCGACCAAGGTGATTAAGATAGTGACTAAGGTTGTTGCTATTTTGGTTATGGAAGCGGCAGAGTTCATTTGAAAGAGAAAAAGAATGGCAAAACGTAAACATACTTCAAGACCATCGGAAAGGCTCTTTGCCGATGATCAAAGAGATCTATTTGAGAAGTCCTATGAGGAGCAACTTCAGGAAGAAAAGAATAAGCCGGTTGAATGTCTCGGCATGACCTTTGAGAATGACGAAAAGCGCCGGGAATATTTCATGGACAAACTGCGCGAGAAGCTCAAGGACCCGGAGTTTCGCAAGATCGAGGGGTTCCCAATTGGCGAGGATGAGGACATCCTGGCTTTGTCTGATCCACCGTACTACACCGCCTGCCCGAACCCGTTCATCGAGGATTTCATTAAGCAGTATGGAAAGCCGTATGATCCTAGTATACCATACCTACGGGAAGCTTTTGCAGCTGATCTTCTGGGCAAGAAATCCTCAAAGATCTATATGGCACATACATACCACACAAAGGTTCCACCAGAATCTATTCTTCCAATGTTCGAACATTATACCCAACCGGGTGACATAGTCCTTGATCCTTTCTGTGGTAGTGGAATGACCGGGGTTGCGATACATTTGTTGAATAAACTTCATCCCAACGATAAACCTCGTCATGCAATTATTTCAGACCTCTCTCCTTTCGCATCCTTCCTTGCGCATCAAATGACACATGCTGTCAATGTAATCAGATTCAAATCTGCAATAGGAAATCTCCTCGAAGGTTTACGTAGTAATATAGGCTGGATATACAGCCGTAAGGATGGTAGTCAAATTCACTATGCCATATGGTCTGACATCTGGATTTGCCCAAACTGCGGTTATGAGCAAAGTGATTGGGACTTGACTGTTGACGAAGATAAACTAAAAATCCGGAAGCCAGTCTGTGCAGGATGTCAATCTCAGCTCAAACGTAAAGAGTTTGAAAAACGGAAGATTAAAACTTTCGATCCGTTTCTAGATAAGACACGCATTCAAAGTATGCAAGCCATATCGCGGCTGGCACTAAAAGTCGGAAATCGCACTAAGCTGATCAAGCCTATGGCCGAGGATTTGGAAATCTTAGACAAAATCAAACGGCTATACGGTGAGATTCATATCCCTATAGCTGAGCTTCCAAATGGTTTCAACACTCAACAGCCGCTGAGGTCACATAACTTCACGCATGTTCATGATTTTTACACGATACGCAATTTGTACTTTATCGCCCGTTACTTGGAGGAAGCTCGAAAATCGCCAGTATACCATGACCTTTTATTTGTGCTTACATCGACACTTGTCAAGACGGCTTCCAGGCTACATGCGATTGGATTTGGGGGCAGCATCAACCTCGCCGGTCAAGCACCTAATACCTTGCAAATACCTAGCTCAGGAGCAGAGCGGAACCTCTTCCAGCTTATAGAGAGGAAATCTAGGGACGTGGAGGTAGTGTTTTCCTATCCCAAGAATCCCAGCACAGTTTTTGTAAGCACCTCTGCCGCTCAGGACTTACGGAGTGCCCCTTCAAATTCGATTGATTACATTTTCATTGATCCCCCGTTTGGCGCTAACATCAACTACTCCGAAGTGAGCTATTTGTATGAGGCGTGGTTAGGTGTATATACAAACACTGTCAAAGAAGCCATTATAAATAAATCCCAGCAGAAAAGCGTGCAAGATTACGAAATTCTCATGATCCAGTCGCTGAGAGAATGTTATCGGCTCCTTAAACCTGGTCGCTGGATTACAGTTGAGTTTCATAATTCTGCAAATGCAATCTGGAATGCGATTCAGAATGCCTTGGGAGAGGCTGGTTTTGTATTGGCAGATGTAAGGATATTCGACAAGGGACAAGGGACATGGAAACAAATGACATCGAGCGGATCCGTCAAACAAGACCTGATCATCACCGCTTATAAGCCAAATAGTGAGCTTGAGGAACGTTTCGAACTTGAAGCTGGCTCTGAAGAAGGAGTCTGGGAGTTTGTCCGTACGCACATAAAACATCTCCCGGTCTTCGTCTCTAAGGATGACCATGTCGAGGTGATCGCTGAACGGCAAAATTACCTGCTTTTCGATCGCATGGTGGCTTTCCACGTGCAGCGTGGCGTGACCGTCCCCTTATCGGCCGCAGAATTTTACGCCGGACTTTCCCAGCGTTTTCCAGAACGTGATAATATGTATTTTTTACCTAATCAGGTGGCCGAATATGATAGAAAACGTATGACTGTACGAGAGGTTTTACAGCTCGAACTCTTCGTTATAGATGAATCTTCCGCAATCCAATGGCTTAAGCAGCAACTTACAAAGAAGGCGCAGACTTTCCAGGACATACATCCGCAATTCTTGCGGGAGATCGGCGGCTGGCAGAAGCATGAAAAAGCCCTAGAGCTTTACGAACTGCTAGAGCAGAACTTCCTACGATACGAAGGCAAGGGTGAGGTGCCCAGTCAGATACACAGTTACCTCTCATCGAACTTCAAGGAGCTTCGCAACCTTGCAAAGGATGACCCGGCGCTTAAAGCCAAAGGCAAGGACCGCTGGTACGTTCCCGACCCGAACAAGGCCGGCGACCTGGAGAAGCTGCGCGAACGGACCCTGATGCGCGAATTCGAGGAATACCGCGAATCGAACCAAAAGCGCCTGAAAGTATTCCGTTTGGAGGCTGTTCGGACAGGTTTCAAAAAGGCGTGGCAGGAGCGCGACTACGGCACCATCATCGCCGTAGCCCGTAAGATACCAGAAAAGATTCTCCAGGAAGACCCCAAGCTACTCATGTGGTACGACCAGGCCGTGACCAGAATAGGAGGCGATCAATGATTACCAAGTGGAAGGTATACAATTTCAAGTCTGTCAAAAAAGAAACTGACTTGGAATTCACTCCGCTGACCATTTTTGCAGGTGCCAACAGCAGTGGGAAAAGCACATTTCTTCAGTCTATCCTGCTTGTTGCTCAAACGCTCGCACACAAAGTCAGTTCTCGCTCAGTGGTACTAAATGGCGCTCTTGCTCGACTGGGGCAATTCGACGATCTTAAAAGCGTCAACAGTGACGCTGAGCAGATCGTTATCGGGTGGACATGTAGTCCGCTTCACAATCTCTTGGAATCTGGCGTACACGGTTTCCGAAGAATACCTTATTCCTTACTGCGAGGCAAACAAAGGCTTGCCACCGTATCTTGCGAGATAGCTTTTGATGCAAAGGATTCGGAAGCGCAACGTGAAATCGCTCAGATACAGCCGCTTCTGTTTTCTTCGCAACTTTCCGCATCGACTCGCGATCCCGAAGTGGGTGACTGTCGATATTTCTTCACAATCCGACGAGCTACCTCAGAAGATGACACGTCGAAACGGAAGTGGATCGATGCTGCAGACATAGATGAACCAATGGCACGCTTCAGTTTACAGTACGATGTCGAAATGGATGAAGAATCGTTGGCAGATATCCGTGAAGAGTTGATATCTGCGCAACCGGTCGGTTGCCTACTTCGACATTTCCTGCCTGGGCGTCTCGCACTGGGCGTGGATATGGTGGCTGAGGAGACTCAGGTGATACTAAATGCTCTTACCGGAGATGGTCCTCGGGTTCATGCCAAACGTCTCCACATGGACCGGGAGATCACTGTCCCACGTCCTGTAATAGACTTCATCCTGGAATTTGCCCGTAACATAGGAAATGAGGGCGATGACATCCATTCGCTGCTTTCACAGAGACTCGAAACGGAACAGAGTCTGTTCGGCGATCAGCCAATTACATTGGAACAACTCAATGGCGCATTGCGTGGATTACAGTCGCGGAACCGCATGGAAATTCGAAGGAAGCTTTCCGAGGACGAGCAATTTGAAACGTTAATAAAGGGCTCAATCCAAAAGGCGCGGAAGGGCCAGCAGGAAGTGCCAGCCGTAGTTCCGTTCCGTCCTCCAAGTCTGATTGGAGAAGCATCCAGATACCTCGACCAGTTCTTTGGCACCTCCGTTCGATATCTTGGGCCACTTCGAGACGAACCCAAATCCCTTTATCCGCTGTCGCCCACTGCTGATCCATCGGATGTTGGCCTTAAAGGGGAGCACACTGCAGCGGTACTTGAGCTTCATAAAAATCGCCTCGTTCGGTACATCCCAACGTCTTCTTTTGGGAAACCTGAAATTGCCCCTCATCCGGTTACGCGCTCCCTGGAAAAAGCGGTGAATGACTGGCTTCGATACCTGGGAGTCGCAGAGTATGTAGAGAGTAGAGACAAGGGGAAATTCGGACATGAGCTCACAGTGAGTATCGCCGGAACCAAGGGACTGCACGATCTCACACACGTCGGCGTCGGCGTCAGTCAAGTTCTTCCCATTCTCGTGGCCAGTCTTTTAGCTGAACCGGACACGACTCTGATCTTCGAGCAACCAGAACTCCATCTGCACCCTAAGGTGCAGACTTTGCTCGCTGACTTTTTCCTCTCTATGACGCAATTAGGTAAACAGTGCTTAATCGAAACGCACAGCGAATACCTCATTAATCGTATCCGATTCCGGGCCGCTGCTGCCGTAAAGAGCAACCCTTGGGTGGAAGCGGTGAAGATGTACTTTGTGGAAAAGAACGGACAGGGTTCGTCATTCCGAGAGGTCAACATCAACGAATACGGGGCTATCTTAGATTGGCCGGAGGGCTTCTTCGATCAAAGCCAGAGGGAAGCAGAGGCGATTCTTCGGGCTGCTTCAAAAAAACGAAAGACCGAAAGGGAAGAATAGATATGGCGTCAGCGAGTGTGACTATCGATGCAAGCGTTCTTGCCGTCCCGCAGCTGGTTGAGGTCGCGGAGGAGGCCTACAGTTACATTGAAACCCTCCTCGACTGGTCGAGGTTTCTGGATGAGCCATGGGTGTCTACCTATATGAGCGAGAGGGCGTCTGAGGCGCTATTCGAGGACGGACTATACCCTTTTCGTGACAAGCTGACGCGACTGTTCTCCGACAACGGAGTTGTCGAGTATGACGTCAACACCGTAGCCACAATCGTTGATCGGTTACTACAGTTGACTCCGTCGTTCGAGACTTACTTCTCCATCCGAGATGTCTTGACAGAAAAGCTAACAACGGAGCCGGACATACTGCGACTCTGTTCCGGCACCAGTTTGCGGTCCGATTTGGCTCGGTGTGTTGTCCTGATCGCCATTCTTCGCCAGCATTGCCAAGAGCCGATTCTCGGTCATTCTCTGATACTGAGACATTCTCCCGAGAAGACTGTACGGGTTCGAGTGCAGATTCACATGTTGGAGCATCAACGAGACGACCTTGGAGCATTACCCGTTGAGCCAGAATACTTTGAAGGTGACGTGCTGGTATGCGACGACTTCAAGGGTCTTATTCAATGTCTTGACGAAGCAGCCATCCTACTGACGGCTACAGATGACGTCGGGGTCTACACTGCTATCCAGATAGCCATATACAAGGCCCGGATGGCGAATGAAACTAACCCGGAATGGGATAATGTTCCTGCCTACCGAATTGGGCATTCATTCCGAACATCATTGCTTAAATGCCATATGACGCAACAACTCGCAAGCAAACAGCTCCGGGCAATTGTTGAAACACTGGAACAGACCAATATGTCAAAGACGCATGCCCTCAGGGTGGGTCCCGGCGGAGGCGCTCCTCAACGCGTGCGAGAGAGAGATCAGGCCAAGGCATGGCGTCGGGATGTTGATCGGGAACATCACCTTCACTACTGGACCTGCATCGACGGTGCAATTGAGATTGCTTCGGTGAGCTTCCCGCATGATGATTTCACAATACCCGAGTAAGACACATGAATGTTGACTAGGCGTACAGTGAAGATTGCAGGCAGTTATGCCAAAACATCGAGTACCAGATACTTTGGGAGGGGATAATCTACCTGGTTTAGTTACAGGACAGAAATTCGGTCGTCCAGGTACCCGTGTCCAAACGAGCCCCGCGTTCACTGCACCCTGAAAGATTCCGGAGAAGATTTTCCAGGAAGATCCTGAACTGCTTATGTGGTACGACCAAGCGCTCACAAGAACAGGAGGCGGTTAGATGTCAGCGGAGGAGAAGACTATTCGGACTGTTATTACGCCTAATGATCAGTTCTTAAGGCAGGTTTTCAGCGTTTCTAAGGCTTACTATATTGACATTTACCAACGCGAATTCAAGTGGACGAAGGAGAATGTTGAAACGCTCCTGAAGGATATGGGTGCAATACAAAAAAGTGACAACATGAAAAGTGGATCAAGTCTGAGAAAGTACTGGACTCAAGTCAGCGACATGTATAATATGCAAGGTCATGGACTGGCCGTTAAAAATACAGGGGCGCTTTGTGACAAAAGCGGAGGTAGAAAAAGTACGGATGCTTCTTCAGAATCATCCGTTGTGGAACCGATCCCGTTTATCTCGCGAACTGTGTATGCTTTGGAATTGGCAGCGTCCCGACGGTCAGATTAAAGACATGGCCTGCCGCGAACTTCTCCGTAAACTTGAATTTCGCGCCCTGATAAGGCTTCCCCCGCGCCAGTGTCCCGGTCCTGGCCGGCTTCCAACGATTGAATCCGTAAAGATTGACAAAAGCCCGATATCCTGCTTGTTGTCGGATATCAAGCCTGTGAAGATTGTAAATGCCAGGGATTGCGCTGAATACGAGAAAGCCTTCAACTACCTCGTTAAGGAATATCACTATCTCAGCTATGGACGACCCGTTGGTCAGAACATGAAATATCTGATTCTTGGGCGAAACGGACGTTTCCTTGGTTGTTTGCTTTTTGGAGCCGCCGCCTGGAAAATTGAGGTCCGAGACCGGTGGATAGGCTGGGTGGCGGATGTTCGCGAGCGAAATCTTGGTTTAATTTGCAACAACACACGCTTTTTGATTTTGGACTGGGTTAAGGTCCCTCATCTTGCCAGTCATGTTCTCGGAGCATGTTTGCGCCGCTTGCCCCAAGACTGGAAACGGCGCTATGGAAGTGAGATAGCCATGGTAGAGACATTCGTCGATACAACACGCTATATCGGGACCTGCTACAAGGCCGCGAATTGGCTCAAAATTGGCCGGACAAAAGGGCGAAGCCGTCAGGATCGTAACAGTAAACTCAAGGTTCCGATCAAAGACATTTTAGTTTACCCCTTACGACGTGATTTCCGTAAGTTGCTACTTGCGTAAACGAGAATAGTTCAGTGCAGGTCACAACTTCGGGAGGATCAAGTCGTGACCGTAGATAGTGTAATAACTTCAGTTTTGGGTACAGCAGATTTTACAGAGTACGAGCAAAATGTGTATGAAAAATATCAGGAAATGGCGGAACGTGAAATTATAGACAAGCTCAATTCGCTTCTGTCTAACATTGTATTCCTGAAGATATTGAAACCATGGGGCGCTGAATGTGCCTGCCGTTTTCTCGAATATCGTGAAATAACTATTCGACTGAAATCCGGGCGACAATGGAAAGTTATGTCTCCTGTTTTCCTCCGGGCGAAGCCAAAGAACAAACGCGGCAGATCACCGAAACGACAAAAAGGCGTATTGCGACATCTTGGCTTGGAGTTACTTGGGATCATAAAACGAATAAGCCCGGCACTGATTGAGATTTGTGTGTCTATGGCTGTTCTTTGTCCCTCTTTCGAAGTCGCTGCTAATGCTTTGCGTGGTCTGGGGATAGCCATGAATGAGCACCTTCTGCAAAATATCACAATACGATTTGCAGGGCTGATAAAAAATGTCAGGATCGAATGTAATGGTGATGCTGTATGGCAGAAACCAGGCATAAAGATTTTGATCTGTGTTGATGGCGGACGTACCCGCGAACGACGTACAAAACGAGGCAAGCGCAAGAAAGGCCAAAAAAGGCAGGGCTATCATACTGATTGGTTTGAGCCAAGATTGCTTACAATCAGTCAATTTGACGAGGATGGCAAAAAAATCAAATCTGTCAGCCCAATTCTTGATGGATCATGTGGCAGCTTGGATGATTTTTTTGAACTGCTGAAGAAATACCTTTCATGGATAAACCTTGATCAGGCATCAGAAATTATTTTTAGCGCTGATGGCGGAAATGGGATTTGGCCAAGGATTGATAATCTCATCAGTGAACTAAATTTGAGTAACGCGAAACGGATTTTGGACTATACACACGCAAAACAGAATATCAGTATTGTGAAAAAAATAGTCTCTCACGCTCTGAAATTATCAGACAAGGAAAGCAGAAAGCTCTCCACACATATTCGGGAACTGCTTTGGAATGGCAATATTAACGGGATTGCCAATCTTGTTAGGACAAAACTATCTGGGAAAAGAAAAGCTCCAAAAGCCGCTTTGAAAAAATTAAACGATTATTTCGGTGATCACTCCAGATTTCAATATAAAGCATTCCGCGATAACGGTTTGCCTACTGGTAGCGGTACTGTCGAAAGTGCCATTCGCCGAGTAATCAATCTACGTATCAAGGGAACAGGATTGTTTTGGAAGCGGGAACATGCGGAAAATATAATTCTTCTACGTTCATTAGTCCTGACAGGTAAGCTCAAAAATGCTTGCCGAAAAGGATTGGGGATAGTAAGAAATATGTTTGATAACAATACAATCGGGGACTTGCCGTTGGCAGCTTAATCGGTGTAACTTTTTTGTATTGCACCCAAGGATATTGAGGTTTATTTTGTGCAACACGCGCGAACAAAATCTGACCCTCGCGAAATCCAAGCTGAGGTCCAGAGACTCTTTGAACCATATTTCCTAAATACATACTTAACACACAGCACAGCCAGCAATATCTTTATTGTGGACGGCCAGCAGAGGCTAACCACCCTCTTGTTGATTCTCATTAAACTATGCCAGATATTGAAGTCAGTGGAAAGCGATGAGACCTATTCCGATAGGACCTTCAGCAGCCGGGCATTAGAAAATCTAATTTTCGAGAGTGACGACTTTGGAGAGGCTACTCGCTTTAAAATATTTAATGAAAACCGAGAGGAAACGTTTAGAAAACTAGTCGAGGCTAAACCTGTAGAACCGAAAGATGAAACTCAAAAACGCATTAAAGAAAATATGGATGCAATAAGCGAATATTATGATCTATTTCTTGCGTCCGAAAGAGATAGTAAGCGTTACGATGTGAAAAAGCTTACTTACTATATCTCATATTTACTCGATCGAATCTCGATTGTAGAGATTAAAATCGAAAAACAGAAAAATGTTGCTATGATTTTTGAAGTTGTCAACGACCGTGGACTGGGGCTTAAGCCATACGAAATCATCAAAGGCAAGCTGATCGGAAATCTTCCAGCTGAACAAAAAGAACATGCCAACTCAATCTGGACAAAATTGCAGGATGACTACTTTAGCGCCATTTTGAAAAACAGCACTGAAGCAAAGTTAGATCTTGACATGTTTTTTCGTACCTTTTTTCGAGCAAAATTTGCAGACTCAGAAAACGAGTATGACAGGTTTGAGGGCAATTATCACTATGTGATGTACAGAGATCCGAAAATACGAGCCTACTTTAAGGATTTTGGAGATCGGAATTTACTCTACCGACGTATTACTGAGGATATTAAATATTTTGCAGAGTTATATCTTTGGTTGCGCACAACCTATGACAAAGAACACATGATTTTCAATAAACTGTTGGATCAAAATCTACAATATTTATTGATCCTATCGCATGTCAGAGTCAATGATCCCGCACGAGATCAGAAGATAACGGAAATATCCCGGAAATTCGAGCAGTTCCATGCCATACTCCGATTGTTGGATGTATATGAAAGTAATGCATTCCAAAGGATGGTCTTCCCAATAAATCGTGATATCCGAGATTGTGCTATTCCCGAGGCCAAAGGCGTGTTTGATAGAGAATTGATTAAAAACTTGACAGAAGCTGAAGTAGTACAAAAAGATGAAGTGAATACAATAGCTGACCTATTCACATATGAAAAATTCAAGGGGGTGCGTAATCGCTGGACGAATTTCAGCAAGTATGTATTGATGCGCATAGACAGGTTTTTAGCACAACAACTCGACAAGCCATCCTATGCTTCTGGCCCTCTTGATGAACTGGAAGAGCATTTCAATAAAACTACCAGACGCAAGTACGGGATGCATTTGGAACATATATACGCCTTCAATAATTCGAATAAGGAGTTGTTCACAGATGAAAATGGCATATTTGATGAACAAGCTTTCAACACCACCCGAAATCTGCTTGGTATGGTATTGCTTCTGAAGGACCGCCAGAATGAGAGCAGCAGTAACGAAAAATACCAAAAGAAATTTGAGAGATACAAAAAGAGTAATTTTATTTGGAATGAATTGATGGTAGGTCATTTGGATGTGGTAGACCAAAGAAATATTCCATCTGAGTGGTTTTTAGAATGCATTGATCCGGATTACAATGGAGCTTTTCCAAGAAGCAAAGTAGAATCTCGGCAGAGATCTATATTCGCAGCTATAAAGAAGATATGGCTTGATGAAACTGATAGAGAGCTTTGAAAACGGTTCGTGGTACTACAGTCAGGACCATAGGCAAATCTGCCAAGTTGTTGAGTCCCAGACCCTATGGGGTGACACGACCTGCCGGGTGTGGCTACCAGGTCGCGATTCGGTGGTCCGGGTTTCTGTGTCCAGTCTCTCCCTCCTGGAGGATTCCGGAACCGGTACCGGTGAAAGCATCTCCTATGTCGCCGCTGCCGCGCGGGTAGCTGATGCTTTGACCCAGGACATGCTTCTCGCTCCCATTGAATCGTCTGTTATGCCGCTTCCCCACCAAATCCGGGCCCTGTCCCGAGCCATCGCAGGTGACCGCGTGCGTTATCTTCTTGCCGACGAGGTAGGCCTGGGGAAGACCATCGAGGCCGGACTTATTCTGCGTGAGCTCAAGCTGCGGGGACTGGCGAAGCGGACATTGGTAGTCGCCCCAAAGGGCCTGGTGACCCAATGGGTGGCGGAGATGCGTACCCACTTCAACGAAAACTTTCGGCTTCTTATCCCCAGCGATTTTTCGGCCTATCGGCGCATCGCCAAAGAGGACAACGTCTGGCAGAGCCATCCGCAGGTGGTATGTCCCATGGATTCTGTCAAGCCTCTGGAAAGTCGTCGTGGATGGTCGGACAAAAAGATCGCCGAATACAACCAAGAACGGTTTGAAGATCTTATTTCTTCCGGCTGGGATCTGATTGTTGTAGACGAGGCCCACCGGCTCGGCGGCAGTACCGACCAAGTAGCCCGGTTCAAATTAGGTCAGGGGCTTTCCGAGGCCGCTCCGTATCTCCTGTTGCTGTCAGCAACCCCGCATCAGGGCAAGACCGATGCTTTCCATAGGCTGGTCTCCTTGATCGATACTCAGGCCTTTCCTGATGTGGCCAGTGTCACACGGGATCGTGTCCAACCCTATGTAATTCGAACCGAAAAGCGACGTGCTATCACAGTTGAAGGCAAGCCCCTCTTCAAGCCCCGTAAGACAGAGCTTGTTGCAGTCTCCTGGAAAGATCGACATCAAGACCAGCGGCACCTCTACGACGCGGTCACAGAGTATGTGCGGGAAGGTTACAACCAGGCCAAACGCGAAAAGCGCAGCTACATCGGATTCCTCATGATCTTGATGCAGCGTCTTGTGGTTTCCAGCACGAGCGCTATCCGTACGACGCTGGAACGTAGGTTAGAGGCGCTCGAAACACCGCCGGAACAGCTGAGTCTATTTCCAGCTTTATCCAATGATGAATGGGCTGATCTTGACGGTCAGGACCAAGTAGAAACACTTCTGACTACTCGACTAAAAGCGCTCAAAAACGAACGTGCCGAGGTAAATCTGCTTCTCGATGCCTCCACCCGTTGCGAACAGGCGGAGGTGGATGCCAAGGCAGAGGCCCTGCTCGATTGGATCTACCGTCTGCAGGCCGATGAAAACGACCCTGAACTGAAAGTTCTGGTATTCACCGAGTTTGTGCCGACTCAGCAGATGTTGCAGCATTTCCTGGTTGAGCGTGGTTTTACGGTCGCCTGCATCAACGGCTCAATGGACATGAATGAGCGACAAAAGGCCCAGGATAGCTTTGCCGGGGAAGCGCGCATTCTCATCTCCACCGATGCAGGCGGCGAGGGTCTGAATTTACAGTTTTGCCACGTGGTGATCAATTATGACATCCCCTGGAATCCAATGCGATTAGAACAACGCATCGGCCGTGTGGACCGTATCGGCCAAAACCATGTGGTGCGCGCCATCAATTTTGTTTTTGAGGATTCGGTTGAACATCGTGTACGGGAAGTTCTGGAAGAGAAACTTGCGGTTATCTTCGAGGAGTTCGGTATCGACAAGACCGGGGACGTACTCGACTCGGCCCAGGCTGGACAGATCTTTGATGACTTACATGTGGAGGCCATCCTCAAGCCGGATGAGGTCGACAGGTCTGTGGGCAAGGTTATTGCTCGTTTGCAGGAGCAGACCCGGGATGCGAAAGTAAGTTCATCTGTCCTCGGAGCCATAGAAGACCTGGAACCATCTGAAGCCCAACGACTTATGACCCACCCATTACCACACTGGGTTGAACGGATGACGTTGAGTTATCTGAACGCTCACGGCGGCAAGACTGAACTGAAACGGGGAACCTGGAATTTAACGTGGCCGGACGGTGAAACAAATGCCAATGTCGTCTTTAACGGCAAAGAAGCAGAACAATCTCCCACAGCCCGCCACTTGACATTGGAGAATTCTAAGGTTCGTGGGCTGGCCATAAGATTGCCTCGATTTGTTTCCGGGCAGCCGATCTCCGTTGTAACCATCCCAGGGGTCACCGACGAAGTTACGGGCTTATGGTCGCTCTGGCGGATCGGCATCGCAACGATGGAATGGAATCGCCACAGGATCATGCCTCTGTTCATAGCTGATGGAGGGAAGGTGTTTGCACCGACCGCCAGGCATCTCTGGGACAAACTTCTAAGTGTAACGCCTAATGTCCTGACGAATCTTGACATGGACAAATCCAAGGAAGCCTTCGATAGGCTGGCAGGGATTGCAGAAGAGCAAGGACGAACCATCTATGATGAGCTCATTCAAGAGCACCAGTCGCGTCTGATCCGAGAAAGAGAAAAAGGGGAATATGCCTTCGTTGCCAGGCGTAGTGTTATCGAACGAGTCGGCCTTCCTCAGGTCCGTGACCATCGGTTGAACCTCCTGCGGCAGGAAGAGCAAGCGCGGAACCAGGATCTTAAGCGGAAAGCCCAAGTGTATCCGGAAATGGTACCTCTTATCGTTATCCGCGTGGAAGGAGGTGCCCATGAATAGCTGGCGCGACCAGATTCTCAAGGAGTTCACTCCAAAGGTGGCTCGTCTGACCCTGGTTGCAGATCCCGATGGGCTTCTCTTAGAGGAAGGGATTCTTGAAGGAATACGCGAGCGAGGATTTGAACTGATCCCATTCGAAGATCACGTTGCCTTCCGCTATGCCTATGAAACCAAGTTCCGTTCCCGCTGGGACAAGGGAGAACAGACTGATCTGGTCGTCGCACTTCGCTCCGAAACTATCGATCTTGGTTCATTGCCGTACGATCTGCTCCAAGCTGGTCGCCGGTTATCTTTTAACCTTGGAGAGATATTCCCAAACTTGAGCTATCCGGTGATAGCCTCCTTGGACCGCGGAGATCTTGAGGCGCTTTTTGACGCCCAAAAACGACATACCTCCGGTGTTTTGGGTGACAACGCTACAAAAGAATTTATTTTGCGGCATGTATTCGAGATCGCCCCTGAACTGATCAAAAAGCCATCTGATCTGTTTCGCGTGCTACTTCGCCGCCATTACCGTGAACAGCGTATCCCGACGATTCTGGATGAACGTTTCATCCAGGTCCTTCGCCAGAACGACGGTTTTGAAGCCTGGCCGCTCGATTCCATTATCCCGGACCGAGAAGCATTTTTTGCCTTTCTCCAGGAGCGTTGGCCCATTTTTCTCAACCGGTCGGCAAAAAAAGACGGTTTCGAAATCAGCGAGGACAAGGATTCCTATGGGCTTGAGTTTTCGGGCCCCCTGGACCTGCCTTTCGACCATGATGATATCCGTGTCTACATTGACAATCTGTTCCTTGAAGGGCTACTTCAAGCCGTTTCTTATGAGCGATCCGATTCTCTGTCCAAAACTTGGCTCGCCATTGGCATCCGTACCGATGAGCAGGCAGACCGAACGCGGCGCGTAAATGGTCTGCTTGACAATATAGCGGCCACCATCCCGAAAGACAATACACGGTACGATGACTGGTTTCACTTTGCCAAAACCTGGGCTGAGCTTATGGCGCTTGTTTTGGAATCCGATGCGGGGTTGCCCGAACCGACCCATCAGAGGATTCAATCCCTACAAACCAAAATTGACGCAGTGCTTGTGACCTGGCTGAAAAAGCGATACACAGGACTCTTCAATCTGCCGCCGGTACCGCCAATCATGCTTCATCACATTCCCCGATTCCTCGCCCGATACATCGGTTATGCCAAGGAAAACAGGGTCGCATTCATTTTGGTGGATGGGCTTTCGCTCGATCAGTGGATTGTCATACGCAAGGCGCTTACTAAACAACACCAAAGATACCGATTCCGCGAAAACGCGGTCTTCGCCTGGATACCGACAATCACATCCGTCTCACGCCAAGCCGCCTTTGCCGGCAGACCGCCTATCTACTATCCTAACAGTATCCATACTACAAATAAGGAATCCGCCCTATGGACGCAATTCTGGGCAGACCAGGGCCTGACGCAACATCAAGTCATATACGCTAAGGGATTAGGCGATGGCTCCCTTAACAATGTGGAAGAGCTAATTACAGGCCCAAACATACGGGTTGCCGGTCTGATCGTAGACAAAGTGGATAAGATTATGCACGGCATGGAGCTCGGTGCTGCGGGCATGCATAATCAGATTCGACAATGGGCTTTACAGCCGTTCATGAAGAATCTCATCGAACTGCTTTTAAACAACAGGTACCGTATTTACCTGACATCGGACCACGGAAATGTGGAGGCTGTCGGATGCGGTCGTCCTGCTGAAGGAGCGGTTGCAGATCTGCGCGGTGAGCGTGTCCGGATTTATTCCGATTCCGTCCTTCGTGCTCAAATCAAGGATCGCTTTCCGGATGCTTTGGAATGGCCCCCGGTTGGCCTGCCGGAAAACTATTTTCCCTTGCTTGCCCCGGGCCGCTCGGCATTTGTTCGTGAAACAGAACAACTTGTAGGCCACGGCGGTATTTCCTTAGAAGAGGTAGTCGTCCCTCTCGTTCAGATTGAAAGGGGGGGTGCATGAACGGACGGGCAAGCCAAATCGGGTTCAGTCAACGTATCCGCCTTGAATGGCTTGAACAGACAGCCAATCTGATATTGGCCGGAAACGATAAAGCCGAAGTCAACGATTCTCTCCAGGAACTTCTGAAGGATAAGGTCTCCATCGGCGGTCAAGCCATCCGGGGCAATCGGGAGAAGATCATCACCATCCTGATGAAGACATGGATCACCGTCCCCCGCGGCTTAGAAACACTCCGGGATGAAGGCTTACAGATACATCAAAGACTGCCCCGAAAAGAACGCATTGCCGTTCACTGGGGCATGGCATTAGCCGCTTATCCGTTCTGGGGTGCTGTCGCCGCGCACACCGGTCGTCTGCTGCGGCTTCAGGGAACGGCTGCGGCAGCCCATGTTCAGCGCAGGGTTAAAGAACAATACGGAGAGCGCGAAACCGCCTCCCGGGCAGCCCGGCGTGTGCTACGATCATTCATCGATTGGGGTGTTTTGAATGAGACGAATAAGAAGGGTGTATATGCTCAGGGTAATCGCTATTCGATTCAAGACCCCAGACTTATTGCCTGGATGGTGGAGGCGTCTTTGCACGTCCGCGCAAACGGCTCCGCTGCCATTAAAGATTTACTCGATGGCCCAAATATTTTCCCCTTTCGCCTGTCGCACATCTCTCCAGAGCACTTGGTATCTTTATCGCTTCGTCTGGATATCCTGCGGCACGGTTTGGATGACGATCTGGTGATGCTGAGTGGGGATAGGAGATGCCCATAAGTTTATAAATTGTTCTTTGCCCGGTGGAGATAACGGGGAAGTATCAAGGGGGCCTGATGGACTGGCACGATCGGTATTGGTAATGAAGCTGACGAGTCCAAACTAGGAGGATATCCAGATGATATCTCAGAATTACACCCTACTGACATAACTTGACAGTACATCAAACAATCCACATCACCAAAAAGTTGACATACGCGTTACATAGCCAGGGCTATGGTCAGATCCATAAAGTTAAATTGGAAAATCTTACCACCACAATATATAGTGGTCGATCTGTTTTCGGCTCATCCGGTCCCCACAGAAACTTTCGTGCATTAGTCCAGCATCGCCTTCAACCCAAATTATACCAATTTTCAGGCAACTGCCAACACAAAAATCGAAAGGTATTCAATGCAAGAATACATATACCATCCTTGAACCACAGCTTTCATCCTCATGGCCTAATACTCCGGCATCCTACAGGAAATGAAAGAGACCTTCAACAAGAAAGGGAAACCGGTAAAAAGCCACACAGCCACAAGATATGGTAAGTGCAAAAAATTCTCTTTGAAACTCGGCCAGATGACATATCTTGACATCTCAAAAAACCTACGGCCTCGAAAAGCTGTGCATAAGAACTCAATGCCTCAGCCTTTCCAACCCCTGAGAGATAGATTAATGACCGGTTGTCAGGGGGAAGGCCTTTTCGGCCCCCACTCAGAATTGATTGGATAAGG
>Ga0307929_1001054_pt1 | contig 23157 bp, 12 predicted proteins | sample AceLakmetage1330_FD_203160 | JGI IMG/M metagenome (GOLD analysis project Ga0307929, IMG submission 203160) | Saline water microbial communities from Ace Lake, Antarctica - #1330 | ecosystem: Environmental > Aquatic > Non-marine Saline and Alkaline > Saline | place: Antarctica: Ace Lake...
TCAAAGCTATACGTTTTTCCAGGCTACCGCCGATCATTACCAATCGTTGCAATGGAGCGGTGGCAGTGGCATCTTTAGCGATGCACAAAATCTTATCGCGACTTATACACCGGCAGTGGCCGAATATGGAACCACAGTAACACTCACACTTACAGCACAAGCTATAAGCCCATGTTCCGTGGAAGCCAGCGATGCAATGGAGCTTTTTGTGCAACAAAATCCTGAAAGCAATGCCGGATCTAATGATGCTATTTGTCAAGATCATTCTTATACACTTTCTCAGGCAACGGCTGACCACTTCCAATCCTTACAATGGAGTGGTGGCAGTGGCAGCTTTAGCAATGCCCAAAGTCTAAACCCGACTTATACACCTGCTCCCGGCGATTACGGAATAACGGTCGTGCTCACGCTTACAGCCCAAGCCATAAATCCATGTACTGTTGCTGCCAGCGATGCCATGGAGCTTTTTGTTCAGCAAAACCCCGAAAGCAATGCCGGACCTAATGATGCTATTTGCCAGGGACAAAGCTTTACCCTTTTCCAGGCTACCGCTGATCATTACCAAGAATTGCAATGGAGCGGTGGCAGTGGTAGCTTTAGCAATACCCAAAATCTGAACGCAACTTATACACCGGTTGTGGCCGAATATGGAACCACAGTAACGCTAACACTTACAGCACAAGCTATAAGCCCATGTACTATTGCTGCCAGCGATGAAATGGAAATTGACATTCAAAAACTACCCACGGTAAATGCCGGCGAGAATCTAATCTCTTGCGAAGGCTCGGTTCAATTAAATGCAAGCGCAACAGATTATAATACTGTCCAATGGCAAAACTCCGGCGATGGAACCTTTAGCAATGCAAATCTCTTAAATCCGGTTTACACACCCGGCACCCAGGATTTGGCCAATCAGCAGGTAGAACTCACGCTTTCCGTTAATGCGGTGTCGCCCTGTTTGGGCAGCATTTCGGATGCTCTGGAGATAAGCATTGATTTTGCTGAGATTTTGGAAGATAATGTGGAGGATAAGGAACTGGATGCCGGAATGCTTTTAACCCTGCAATTCAATGTTTCAAGTTTGTCAAACGGAACCTACAACTGGTACTTCAACAACCAGTTAATCAGTGGGCAGGTTAACCCCATTTTCACAAAATTTGGCGTTTCTCACAATGATGCCGGGTACTATTACGCCACTTTTACTAACAACTGTGGCGTGGTATCCAGCGATACAGCCCTGGTGCAGGTGCTCGAAACTTACAATCAAGCCCTTAGCCTGCCAATTGGCTGGAGTGGTATCTCATCCTACATTTTACCCAACAATCCCGATATGGAGCAAGTTTTTGCCAGCGTTGAGGATCAGATGCTTTTAATCAAAAATGGTAATCAAATTTACTGGCCAGAGCAAAGTATCAATACCCTGGGCGATTTCTCAAATCTTAAAGGCTATGCCATCCAAATGACAGAAAACGCACAGCTTACCATTACTGGCAAGACCCGCTTTCCGCTAAGCCCGGTTTCCATTTTACCAGGCTGGACTTACCTTCCGGTAAATACCTCATGCCCTGTAGATGTACAAAGTCAGTTTGCTGCCTTTACTAATATCACCATGATAAAAGATATTGCCGGCAGCAGCGTATATTGGCCCGAATTCGGCATCAACACGCTCATAACGCTGGAACCTGGCAAAGCCTATTACGCGCTAAACGAAGGGGCGAATGAAATCAGCACACAATATTCCTGGTGCGAGCAAAAATATTCCGGGGATTCAAAATCTGCCCAAATGAATTTCGATTCACCTTGGAATGAACTCCATAAATCACCCCAAAGCCACGTTTTCGGTTTTACAGGCGAAAGCCTTGCTGCCTTTAAAAACGGTGACATTATCGGAGCTTTTAATACCTCCGGGTCTTGTGTGGGACTGATGATGGTTGATGGCAGCGGGCAAGCCGATTATTTACTTGCTTATGGCGATGACCCATCAAGCCCACAGATGGAAGGCGCGACAGAAAATGAAACATTAAGTTTCAGGATTTTTGATACTTCGCAAAACAAGCACTTTGATCTTGAGGTCGCTTACCAGGATGATAGCCCACAGCAAGGCCAGTTCTTTACCAATGGGATTTCAACGATCGAAGAGGCGCAAATAAAATCGGCAACTGCTTTACCCAATTTGGCCGGTGAAAGCATCGAATTAAATATTTATCCCAACCCAACAACGGGTCTGCTTACTATTGCGATAAAAAATAATGATTCGCAAAATGGTGAAATCACCTTAAGCAATTTAAGCGGGCAATTGGTTATGCGCGATCGTTTTGAAAATTCCGATGCAATCCAGATCAATATTTCCGATTTGCCCAAAGGCGTTTATCACCTTAAATTGGTAAGTGGTGATTTTGTTAAAATTGAAAAAATAGTTTTGAGATAATATTTATAAAGCAACACTTTCCGGCGTAATAATAAAAGTGTCTCCTGGTGGGGGCACTTTTTTTTTGTTTACCAATCTACTAAGAATCGGTTTCTAACCAAAAAATGTCATTGGTACCAAAATACGGGGCGAAGTCCCGCACGTGCCGGCCCCCGACTATCGGGGGAGTATTACCGGAAGAAATATCTTCCCCGAATTTATCCATGTCATTGCCAGTGAAATCCTGAAGCCTTGGGATGCAGCCATGAATCTAAGTTAGACACAACATTTTTCAGAGCCAATAGTGATTTATTTTGTTATTTTTGTTTTCTAAAAAAAGTAAAATGGAGAGGCATATTTCAATTATTATTGTTGATGATGAAGCCAATGCCTTGGAGGTATTGCAAGCACTACTCGAGCAGATATCCGAAGTAGAAGTGCTGGGGACTTTTACCCAGGCGCAGACGGCTTTGGATTACTTAATCAGCAATCCCGAGCGAGTAAACATGGTGCTGCTCGACATCGAGATGCCCGGGATGAACGGACTTGAGTTTTGCAAGATACTGCAAAAGTACAATCTTAACCCCTGTGTTGCTTTTGTTACCGGCCACGGGCATTTTGCCATCGAAGCCTTGCGCGCCGAAGCCTTCGACTTTTTGTTGAAACCCGTTGCCCGTGAGGATATCACCGCAATGTTGCAACGTTACAAACTTCGCTGTATCCATCAGCAACTGGCCAGTAAAACCCGAATTGTCAATGATTATTCTGCCCCCGACAAGCTGGTATTTTCGCATAACCGGGGTATTTTCGCCTTCCACCCCGACGATATTTTCTACATCCTCGCCGATGGCAATTACTCAAACATTCATTTAATTTCGGGGAAAAAACAACTGGTTACTATGCAAATTGGCCAGATTGAGAAGCTAACTACGGCACATCAATTTTTTCGTATCAATCGTTCTGCTCTTATCAACCTCAGGTATTTTGAATATGCCGACCAAAAAGAAAAGACCTGCACTTTGGCTTACAATGGCTTCTCTGAAAACTTTTACGCTTCGCTAAAAAAAATCCGTGAGGTGCAGGATTTGTTTCTTGGCAGGAATTAAAAAACACCTTCATACACGAATTCCCGGCCTTCCTACAGAAAAACCCGCCCTTCATACACTCGCGCATTTTTTAAAGCCATTTTACGAACTTCCTGTGTACTTTTGATTTTACGTTTTCTGTTTAATTATTTCCTAACAAAAAATATCGCCTATGGAAAATTAGATCTTACATCCTGTACCTCTTTCATTTTTACTTAAAAAAAAATCACATTATTTACATTATTTATTCATTAAAAAAAAGAAATTATGAGAACACTTAATTACATTTTAGTTTTTTTCTTCTGCTTTGCTTTGGGCAGTTTGGTAGCCCAAAACACTTTAAATCCATTTTCTGAAGAATATCAGCAATTAAAAGCCAATGGCCAGATTGACCAGCCACAGCACTCAACTTTTGTTGGTACACATCCTGAAGTATTCCCTGATGCTACAACTACTGGTCCGCTCATACCTCTGGATGAAACTTTTACCCAGGCTATGGATCGAAATGATGATCAATATACATCAGAAATGACATTACCGTTTGACTTCACCTTTTATGGGGATATGATTAGCAATTTTTACATCAACAACAATGGCAATATTTCGTTTGGGGGCCCTTTCTCAACTTATAGTTCAACAGGTTTTCCTGTGAATAACTATCCAATGCTTGCTCCTTTTTGGGCAGATGTTGATACACGCAACTCAGAAAGTGGATTAGTATATTATCGTATTGAGCCCAACAGGCTGGTGGTAATTTGGGATCATGTAGGATATTATGCATATTATGCTGACAAATTAAATACCTTCGAATTAATCGTTACTGATGGAACCGATCCACTAATAGGCATTGGTAATAATGTGGCATTTTGCTATGGTGATATGCAATGGACTACCGGGGATGCCTCCGGTGGTACTAATGGCTTTGGAGGAACCCCCGCAACTGTGGGTATTAATAAAGGAAATGGTATAAACTACGCCTTGATTGGAAGGTTCGATCATGAAGGAACCGATTACGATGGTGCCGCCGGAAACAATGATGGGGTGAGCTATCTGGATGATAAGTGCTTTTTCTTCAATACTGGTGTCAGTTTTAACAACATTCCACCCGTAGTGCAGGGTACACCAGCAGTACAACCTATTGTGATAAATGTTGGCGACAGCTACGATCTTACCATGACTTTCCTTTCCCCTGAGGCTGAACAAACTACCAACGCTGTGCTAACAGTTCCGGCGGGATTCACTGATTTTGATTATGTAGTTACCTCCGGCAATGTGTGTACTGTTGAGATAGATGTAATGGCCACGATGGATAATCTTGGCTTGCATCAAATACAAATTGTTGCTACCGATGACGGTGTCCCTCCTGAATCGGTGACAGTATCTTTAAATTTCCAAATAATCCTCCAAGTTCATGATACGCTAAACCTTTGCATGGAGCCCGGCTGGCAATTGATTTCATCGTATAATGAACCTGAGGAAGCTCCCTTGGAACTTGTGATGGCTCCGCTTACCAACGTGGATGCGCTTGTAGTTATGTTGAATAAGCATGGCATTTACTGGCCCGCCTATAATTTTAATCAAATTGGGGATTGGAATTCGCATGATGCCTACAAAGTTAAATTAGCCGCTGATGGATGTATAGTATTTGCCGGCGATGAGGTGATGGATAAAACAGTGGAACTGGGCTTGGGAACTAATTATTTGCCCATGCTTTCGGGGACAGACGTTTGGGCTGAGGATATCTTCGACCAAATATCCGGTAAATTGCTGTATGCCTTCGATATCAAAGATCAACTTGTGTACTGGCCCGAAGGTGGACTTTACACGCTGAATACCCTCGAACCCGGCAAAGGATATCTGGTAAATATGATCGAAGAAGGTGTGGTTGATTATGCCGGTGCTAAAAAATCTTCCGGCGAAAATCAAGCGATTATAATTAAGGATGCCCCATGGACGGTTGATAATACCGGAACGCAGCATATTATTTCGATTGCTTCGGCAGCTTTAAATCAGCTTGAACCGGGTGATATTATTGGCGTATTTGATAATGATGGAATTTGCACAGGAATGTCGCAGTACCAAAAAGCAGGGACTAATCTTGCCTTGGTAGTTTGGGGCGATGACAACACCACTGATGCCATCGACGGTATGCTGGATGGCGAGGCTATACGCCTGGTTCAGTATCGTCCTGCCACCGGCGAAATGCTAGATCTGAATCCCCAATGGGATGCTGCTATGTCGCACGCTGGCAACTATGCCGAGTATGGCCTTTCGGCGATCGTTAGCTTCAAAGGTGCTACTGCGGTGGGTGATGGAGTGCTTAATAGCGTCGCCATTTATCCAAATCCTACCACAGGTTTATTCCATATTGATGGGATTAATGGTGCAACCAATATCGAAGTACTCAATTCGACCGGACGGATGGTGAGCAAATTTACCAGCAATCAGTCCATCGAAATCGACCTGTCCAACATGGCCAGCGGTATTTACTATCTGCGCCTGGTTTCGGATAAAGATATCAGAATCGAAAAAATTATAGTAGAGTAGTTTAAGTTTTTCATGATTGTCATTTTTTGGAAAGTGCCCCACACGTGGGGCACTTTTTTTATGTGTCCAAAAATAATTCACCTTTGCAGGGGTTTATAGTTTTTAATAGCTGATAATGAAAGTACGATGAAATATTTACTCAGTGTTTTTATGCTTGCTTTATGGATGGTGCCACTTTTTTCGCAAAACGAAGACGACCCGGTGCGGGTTGAATTTTCGGCACGGGCTGAGGTATTCGAGCTAATTCCCTGTGGCGAGCAGGGCGTGCTTACCTTTTATCAAAGCATAAAAAATGTGGATGAATCATTGGTGGCCTGGGTTTTTATTTTTTATGATAAGAACCTGAATCCTCTCTGGTCGAAAGAAATACCCGTTAACAAAGAATTTGCCTACCAGGATTTTTACCTTCAGGATGAGGCCATCTGGCTCGCTTTTCACAAAACAGGCAAGGTGCGCCGCGATGAATATAACTTCTCGCTGCTAAAGCTGGATATCCTTACCGGTGATTGGAAAAATGAAAATCTGTTTCTCCCTCCGGAAGCAAGCCTGGTGGACTTTCAGATTAGGGATGAAATATTTGCCGGCGGCTTCAATTACGAAAAAGACAAGGCTCTTTTGCTCATCCGCGATTTGAACACCAAAACGGATACTCCCGTACTTTTCACCGGTACGCCAAGCTATATCCAAACCCTTGCCTTCGACAAGTATAGTGGCGATATCAAGGTAGCACTTACGCTCTACGCTTCGCGAAAAACAAGTACGCTTTATGTTAACGGCTACAACATGCGCGGGCAGTTGCAATCATCGGTTCAACTGACACCTCCCCATCCCACACAAAAACTACTTAACGCCAACCTTTCGTTTGTTTCGCGCAGCAAAACCTTTGTTTTGGGAAGTTACAATACCATGAATGGAAATTATGCACACGCCGAAGAATCCTCGATGGGCAAGGAAGCCGTAGGTTTTTATATCGCCTCCATCGAAGTAGACGAACAGAAATTTATCCGTTTTCATAATCTACTCAACTTAAAAAATATTACCGACATCATCAATAATGAAGAGCTTGCCGAACTTAGGCAGGCACTCGAAAAGGAAAAGAAAAAGGGAAAAAAGCAAAGCCTGCAATATCCTTTCCTGATGCACGATTTAATACAACAGGGTGGTAATTACACCCTCCTTGCCGAGGCTTATTATCCCGAATATCACCAGGTATCCACCATGAGTTACGATTTTTACGGTCGCCCCATGCCTTATTACTACAGCGTTTTCGATGGCTACCGCTACTTCAATGCTTTTGTGGTAAACTTTGACGAAAGCGGAAATTTAAACTGGAGCAATGGCATTAAGATTTGGGATAAACGTTCGATGCGTCTGCAACAAAGCGTGGAGGCATGGCACGACACCAGCTCATTGGTAATTTTTTACAATCACGAGGGAAGCATCATTTCCAAAGTTATCGAGGGCTACCGTCAGGTAGGCAATATCGAAAAAACCCGGCTCTCGACCATCCATGGTGGCGATGTGCAGATGGCTTCGAGCAATGGGCAGGTGCGGCATTGGTATGACGATTATTTTTTGGCGTATGGATACCAAACCCTGCGCAACAACGGCTTGGGCGGCAACAGCAAACGCCAGGTTTTCTATTTTAACAAGCTGGTGTTTAACTAAGTCATAGTATGGCTCCAAGCCATGCTATGACTACTTCCGGCATTGGCTCTAAGCCATGCTATGACTTGATCCTAAAGATTTGGAAAGTCAGGATTTCACTTCTCGTGAAGCCCTGGACAGAAAATAGTTGAATATCGAACCTCCGAATATTGAATATCGAAATTTACCTGGCCAGTCAGGCTTTTCATCACCAAAACCCTTGGTAAGAAAGTGAATTTTAAATACCGCTGGTGTCAAACCGAATAATCCTGCGTATGTCGAGGATTTCCCCGAAAAACCGAGGCAGACTGCTTCGCTCAACAGATATCGATTAACAATTTTCAATTTACGATTAACGAATAACCCTCCTCCCCTCTCCCTCCTCTTGTCCAATTACGAACAGCCACATTTTAAAAACCGTACACTTTTGATTTCTGTCATTAATTTTGTCTTTTTAAGTGCTTGGTATTTAGGATGATTTTGCTTTTGGCATAGTTAGTGAAAACAATAATCATCACACGATTAAAATTTTAATCCGAAAAAAATCATACTTCGGGGGTAACTAAATCCAAAGACAAGCGTCAAACTCAAACATAAAATTTATGACAGATACAATGATAAGAACCGCAGACTTAAGCAAAATATTCCGCACCGATGAGGTGGAAACCACCGCACTGAAAGAAGTTTCGTTCGAGGTAAAAGCAGGTGAGTTTGTTGCCATCATGGGGCCTTCGGGCTGCGGCAAGTCAACCCTGCTCAACATCCTGGGGCTGCTCGACAATCCCAGTGCCGGGGAATATTATTTTTTGGAAAGGGAAGTATCCAGACATTCCGAAAAGCAACGCGCCTCGCTGCGCAAATATAACATCGGCTTTGTGTTTCAAAATTTTAACCTGATTGACGAGTTGAATGTTTTTGAAAATGTGGAGCTGCCGCTGATTTATCTGGGCTACAAGTCGGCCGAACGCAAGGAAAAGGTGGATGCTGCGCTGGAGCAGATGCAGATTATCCATCGCAAGAAGCACTTTCCGCAACAGCTCTCGGGCGGGCAGCAGCAACGTGTGGCCGTGGCGCGCGCCGTAGTGGCCAACCCTAAGCTCATCCTTGCCGACGAGCCTACCGGAAATCTGGACTCGGCGCATGGCGAAGAGGTGATGAACCTGCTGGAGCAACTCAACAAAACCGGAACTACCATTGTGATGGTAACCCACTCGCAGCGCGATGCCCAATACAGCCACCGCATCGTAAAACTCTTCGACGGACAGGTAGTTACCGAAAACATAAAAGAACAATTTGCGCTCTAGGATAAAGTCGGCTGATTTGCCGGAATATTTCACCATCACATCATAAATAAAATAAGGCCATGCTGCGAAACTATATCAACACCGCGTTGCGGGGAATTAGCAAAAGTAAGTTTTACGCCATCTTGAATGTGCTGGGGCTGGCGGTTGGTTTTGCTGCATTCATCTTTATTTACATGTATGTAAGCAACGAATTGGCCTACGACAAATACCACGAAAAAGCCGCACGCATCTATCGCATCGAATCCGATTTTAACATTTCGGGCAAGCACGACCAGTTTGCCATTGTCCCCGTCCCCATGGCTCCCGCTATGAGGCTGGAATTTCCGGAAATCGAAAACTTTTGCCGTTTCGACAATCTTGGCAACACCCTTTTTCGCTATAATGAGAAAGAGTTTTACGAAGAAGATTTCTATTTTGCCGATTCCACACTCTTCGATATTTTTAGTTTTAATCTTATTCGGGGCAACCCCAAAACCTGCCTTGTCGAACCATTCTCGATGGTGATAAGCCAAACGATAGCCAAAAAATACTTTGGCGAAAGCAACCCGATGGGCGAGATTCTGGAATCGGGCAGTGGCCGCAAATACAAGATAAGCGGCGTAATGGAAGATGTGCCCGCCAACTCGCACCTGTGGTTCAATGCAGCACTTTCAACCAGTTCACTCGTCAACATTGTGGGCGAGGAACGCTACAACAGCATGGAACCGGGTGCATTTTGGAACATCGGAGTCTTTGCCTACGTTCTTCTAAAACCCAACACCAGCATCGAAAGTATTCATGCCAAGTTTGGGAGCTTATACGATAAATATATGAAACCGGTTGGCGACTCATTCAATGCCACTTTTGATCTGATGTCCACGCCGCTAACACAAACCCATTTTGCCGGCAATATATCCAGCGATCTACCCACGGGCAATATGACCTACATTTATATTTTTGGTGCCATCGCCCTGTTTATCCTGCTCATCGCCGCCATCAATTATATGAACATGGCCACAGCCCGCTCGGTAAAACGCGCCCGCGAGGTGGGCATACGCAAGGTGGCCGGAGCCGTGCGTAGCCAGCTCATCGGCCAGTTTCTTACCGAATCGCTACTTTTAGCTTTGGTCGGGGTGCTGATTGCCGTTGGCATCGTGGCTTTATTGTTACCCGATTTTAACACCCTTTCGGGAAAAAGTTTAGACCTCAGCATTTTTATCGATCCGACATTTTTAATTACCCTTATCGGAACTACCCTTCTCATCGGTTTGATTTCGGGAAGCTATCCTGCCTTTTATCTTTCTTCGTTCAAACCAGTTACCATTATCAAAGGATCGAGTTTGGGCAAGGGCAAAAGCGGCGGCGTGCTCAGGCGCGTCCTGGTGGTGTTCCAGTTTGCCATAGCCATAGCCATGATTATCGCCACCCTGGTGGTTTCGAGCCAGCTTAGTTTTCTTAAAAATAAAGACATGGGCTTCCAAAAAGAGAATATGGTAATTCTCGAATTGCAGGACACAACTTTTAGATCAAAGGCCGAGACCTTTAAAAAAGAGTTATTACAAAATTCAAATATCCAGGCCGTGAGCAATTCGACGGGCATTCCCGGCAACAATGGCTGGATACAGGTGGTGCGCATGGAAAAAGATACGGCGATGATTGACGAAACCATGATTATTACCGTGGTGGATTACGATTACATCGACACCTATCGCCTGGATTTAATTGCCGGGCGCAACTTTGATATAGCGATGGGCACCGATGCCGCCGAAGCGGTAATTGTAAACCAGGCCACCATCGATCGCTACGGCTGGGGCGACAATCCAATCGGCAAAAAAATTCACTGGGGCTTTGATTTGGATGGCACCGGAGGTCGCGTGTTAAAAGTAGTAGGCGTAGTCAGGGATTTTCATTTCAATTCGCTGCACAACAAGGTAGAGCCTATTATGATGTTTCTGGCCGATTTCAACAAACGCTTTCTCACCCTGCGCATCAATCCCGAAAATTACGCCTCCACGCTGCAATACATCGAAGATACATGGAACAAAAACGGAGCTAAACGCCCCTTCGACTACCAGTTGCTCGAAGATACCTGGGGCGAGAAATATGAGGCCGAACAAAAGCTCGGGCTTATCTTTACCATCGCCACCCTGCTCACTATTTTTATCGCGCTGCTGGGGCTGCTGGGCTTGTCGTCGTTTGTATCCGAACAGCGCACCCGCGAAATTGGCATCCGCAAGGTACTGGGCGCATCGGTGGCCAGTATCCTCACCTTGCTCAACCGCGAATTTGTGCTGCTCATTCTCATCGCCTTTATCATCGCCATCCCTATTGCGCTGTGGCAGCTTAGCAACTGGCTCGAAAGCAACTTTGTATATCACATCACCATTTCCATCGGCATGGTAAGCCTGGCCGGAGCCATCGCCCTGCTCATAAGCTTGCTTACCATCAGCTTTCATTCGCTAAAAGCGGCCACAAACAATCCGGTGGAAGCCATCAAATACGAGTAAAAAACCTATTCACCATAAGCATCAAAGCGATGGCCACAGCATTTTTTTGCTATGGCCTTTTTTTGAAGTGATCGCAAAGGAAAAATTTTTAGTTTTGTCCAAAATTTGACAGAATAAAAAATAAAACTTTAAAATAATGGAGTTTAACGAAAAATTGGCAAGTGATATTTGTGCCAAATTCGGTGTTTCTCGCAAATTAATTAACAATTGGCGCGTCCGTGGGGGTATTCCCGATAAATACAAAGCATCACCGGAAAAGTTAGCAAAGAAGAAAGCACTAAGAGCAGGTAAAGCTGCCCTTAATGAAATGTTTTATTCCAAAGAAATAAATCAAGCAGCAATTTGTGAGCTGGCCGAATTTTCTGCCAAACGCATAAGACAAATTGAAAAGCGTAAAGCTGCGCTTAATCATGACGAAGTAACCAGACTGAACAAAGAATTGTCGTTGATTAAGTTACAAATTGAAAGTTGCTTTTCCGATTTTTCAGAAACAGAACTTCGGATTCTTCTCAGATTAGATACTATCAATCACTTTCAAATCATTACTGACAAAACCCTTATGGATAGGATTGATAAAATACGCAACCGTAACGAGCGACCCCATAGAAAGGACTATGATGCGCTGCATGACGATTATCAAAATTTTCAACAGAAAATCATTACACCCAAAATCCCCTCCGACATTTATTGAGAAGTGGTATAAATTCCCAGGATTTTCGAAAAAATGGATGTCCCGGACAAAACTGCCCCCTACTAAAAACCGAATAAAAATTCTAAAAAACAGAAACACAGCACGATTTTGTACAGACGCGACGCATCGCGTCTCCATGCCACGCAACAGACGCGCGATATTGTACAGACGCGCAATTTGCGCGTCTCAATATTTAGCATCGCAGACGCGTCTCAATATTCAGCATCACAGATGCGGCTCAATATTAAACATCACAGACGCGTCTCATTATTAAATATCGCAATCACCTCCCATCATTAAAACCCACAGACGCGATGCATCGCGTCTCTACCAACAATGCCAAACATCACCATATTATAAAACGAAAATCCACCCCGATAAAATGGATTACATATTTTTGCGGTTTTTTAAAATTAGCAAAAGATTTTTGAATGCCTTGGATTACCATTGCCACCTGGCTGGAATCCTGGAAAATTAATAGTAGAACATTAAGCAATTTGTATTGTTTGGTTGGTAAATTCATATAAAAAATAGATCGAATATGAGAAACAGGGGTATTATTACCTTCGCAGTTATTGTTTTGTTTTTGGGCGGTGCCGGCCTGCTGGCGTGGTGGCTGATATCGATGAAGCCCGCACCCGAAGCACCGGTGGCCAATACCGTTACGCGCCTGGTGCAAACCCGCATGGTAGCTTATCAGGATTTGGAATCAGCCATCGAAGTACCCGGACGACTGGCCTCGGGCAGAGTGGTTGACGTGGTTTCGGAAGTAGCGGGCGAAATCCTTCGCGGCGATATCCCGCTGAAAACCGGACAGGATTTTAAGGAGGGTCAACTACTATGCAAAATCTACGATAGCCAGCGTATCCTCGACATCAAGGCAAGCAAGAGCCAGTTTATGAACAGCGTAGCCAATACCCTCGCCGATATTAAATTTGATTACCCCGACCAGTACGATAATGTGCTCGCATTTTTCGAAGATATTCAAATGGACGATCCCCTGCCCGATTTGCCCGAGATCAGCGATAAATCCTTGCGTATCTTTTTGGCCAGCCGCAATATCCTCAATCAATATTATGGCATAAAAAGCCAGGAAGAGATGCTTGCCAAGCATTATATCAGGGCACCTTTCAACGGATCGATTATGGAAGTTTTTATCGAGGTGGACGGCATCGCAAATATGGGAACCCGCATAGCCCGGATCATCAAAACCGATGTGCTCGAGCTGGAGGTTCCCGTTGAAGTGGATAATCTGCAATGGATTCATGCCGGCGATGAGGTAGAGGTTTTGGATGAAGCAGGAAGCCATTCATGGAAGGGAAAAGTAGTGCGCATAAGCCGCTTTGTTGATCCCTCAACCCAGGCAGCCAACGTATTTGTAGAAATTAATAATGATGACAAAAACCCGATTTATGCGGGCATGTATCTGCGGGCACGCTTCGACGAGAAAACCATAGCCCACGCCATGGAAATACCGCGCCAGGCGGTGTTTAACCAAAACGAAGTGTTTGTGGTAGAAGATGGCCTGCTGGAAAAACGAAATATTAGCATTAAAAAAGTAAACGAAAGTTCGATTATATTTAATGGCCTCGAAGCCGGCGAAGAATTGGTGATAGAAGCATTGGTAAATGCAAAAGAAGGTACCAGGGTAAAAACCAATCAACGCTAAGTATTTAGAATTATTCGCCAAAATTTGTATTGAATGAAAAAAGCTGTCGCGCTGTTTATCCGCTATCCATTTTATGCCAACATCATCATCGCATTGTTGGTTCTCGGAGGCCTGTTCTCATTTTTAAATCTTGATAAATCTTTTTTTCCTGAGCGTGCCGAGCGTTTCATAAATATCTCGGTGTTTTATCCCGGAGCCTCGCCCAAGGAAATGGAAGAAGGCATTACCGCCCGTATCGAAGAATCGGTGCGTGGCCTGGTGGGCATCAAACGCATCACCTCCACCTCGCGCGAAAACTCGTCGATGGTAACCATCGAAACCACCGGACAATACGACATCGACGAAATACTGGCCGATGTAAAAAACTCGGTTGACGGCATCAGTGCCTTTCCGGTGGATGCCGAACGCCCCATAGTTTCCAAGCAACGCTCCAAAACCATGGCGGCCTTTATGGGTTTGGTTGGCGATGTGGACTTGCTAACGCTAAAAAGCCTAGCCCAGGAAATTGAAGACGACATGCTCACCTCGGGCATCGTTTCGCAGTTAACCATCAGCGGATTTCCTGCTACGGAGATTTCGGTAGAGATTTCGGAAGAAGACCTGCTGCGCTACCAGCTCACCTTCGATGACCTGGTGCGTGCCATCAGCATGAACAACCGCGACATCTCCGCCGGCCTCATCCGTTCGGATGAAGAGGAGATACTTATCCGCTCGCGCCACCGTGCTACCGATCCCACCAAAATGGGCGACATCGTTATCCGCGCCAAGCCCGATGGCAGTATGATTTACCTGCGCGATGTTGCCAGCGTAAAACTTCAGTTTGCCGAAGATCCTTTCAAGAGCTGGATGAACGACCGGGAGCAAATTTCGTTTAATGTTGAGAAACTCCCCGAGGAAGACCTCGAAGAAATTTCCAATTACCTCGACGACTATGTGAGCGAGTTCAACCGGCAGCACAGCAACGTTGAACTGGTGGTTACCTACAGTTTTTTGGACAATCTCAACAGCCGGCTCGACCTGCTTTACAGCAATGGCGGCGTTGGACTTTTACTGGTGCTGATAGCACTTGGACTATTTCTCAGCCTGCGCCTGTCGGCCTGGGTAGCCTTTGGTATTCCGGCCTCCTTTTTTGGGATGTTTATTTTGGGTATGATGACCGGGCTTACCATTAATATGATTTCCCTTTTCGGGATGATCCTCGTTATTGGTATTTTGGTGGATGATGGCATTGTGATAGCCGAAAACATTTACTCCCACTTCGAGCAGGGCAAAAGCCCGAAGAAGGCCGCCCTCGATGGAACTATGGAGGTATTGCCTGCGGTGTTTACCTCGGTTTCCACTACCATTATTGCCTTTTCACCCCTCTTGTTTATCACGGGCAACATCGAGTTTATGTACGATGTAGGCTGGGTAGTTATCGTTAGTTTGGCGGTATCGCTGGTAGAAGCCTTTTTTGTTTTGCCCGCCCACCTTTCGAGCCGGCATGTGCTGCGGGTGCAAGATCGCGAAGGCGGTGCCAGCCCGATACGAAAACGACTGGATCGCATCATTGCCTACATGCGCGATAAGATTTATGGCAGCATCATGCGCTTTATCATCCGCTGGAAATGGATAATGCTGGTATCGCCCATCGCGCTTATTGCCATCACCGTGGGTTTGTTTGGTGGCAATTTTATCAAAGCTACCTTTTTCCCCTCCATTCCTTTCGATCAGTTTAATGTAAATCTGGCTTTTACGCCTGGTACCGGCGAGGTTAAAACCACCAAATACCTGAAACGCTTCGAGGATGCGATATGGGAAGTAAACAACGAGCTGGTGGAGCAATACAACGACACCGCCAACTACGTTAGTTATACTTTTTTAACCCTGGGCAATTCCTTCGATGGCCGTGAGAACGGTGCCCACGCCGGAAACATTTTTGTTACCCTGCGCGATATGGAAGGTGCGCCTATTTCGAGCTTTGAAATTGTAAACCGTGTGCGCGAAAAGATTGGCCCGGTGGATGAGGCTGAAAAGTTTACCGTTGGCGGACGCAATACCTTTGGCACGCCCGTATCGGTGAGCTTGCTGGGCAAAGACCTCGACCAGCTCGAAAAAGCCAAGGAGATGATGATAGCGCAAATGTCAACCTTCCCCGAGCTGCGCGATGTGGTGGACAACAATGCCATCGGCAAGCGCGAGATACAACTCGACCTGAAAGCCAAGGCCTACTTTTTGGGACTTACCCAGGCCGACATCGCCACAGAGGTGCGCAATGGCTTTTTTGGCGGACAGGCACAAAGGCTGCAAGTAGGCAAGGACGAGGTGCGTGTGTATGTGCGATATCCGCGCGAAGACCGCCTCAATATCGGGCAACTCGAAAATATGAAGATTAAAACAGCCCTCGGCGAATTTCCGCTCAACGAGCTGGCTGATTATAAAATCGACCGCGGCCCGGTGAATATTAACCGCTACAACGGGAAAAAAGAAATTCGCATCGATGCCGAGCTGGTCGATCCTTACGAACCGGTGCCGCCTATTCTCGAACGCATCCGCAGCGAAATTGTACCCGAGCTCAAAGCGCAATATCCCGGAACAACGGTGGATTTCCAGGGTCAGAGCCGCGACAGTATGGAATCGATGGACGACCTTATCCGCGCCTACATCATCGCCTTTATCCTGATAGTTGCCATACTTATGATTCATTTCCGTTCGGTAATGCAGGGCATCATTATTTTGCTAATGATTCCTCTGGCTTGGATAGGAGCAATTTGGGGGCATGGCATCGAGGGCATCCCCATTTCGATGTTGAGCGTTTGGGGCATGGTTGCCCTTTCGGGCGTTATCATCAACGATGCTATTGTTTTCCTGGCCAAATACAATCAGAATCTTATCGAAGGCATGTCGGTGCCCAACGCCTCTTACCAGGCCGGGCTTAGCCGTTTCCGCCCCATCCTGCTCACCACACTTACCACCACCGTTGGCCTTTATCCCATCATCCTCGAAGGCAGTTTTCAGGCACAGTTTCTAAAACCTATGGCCGTAACGCTGGCCTACGGCGTACTTTTTGGCACCGGTTTTATCCTTTTGTTTTTCCCGGTACTTATCATCGTGCTCAACAAGGCCCGGGTGGCCTTTGCTAACGCGTGGCGATTTATCATGGCATGGAACAAGGGAACATGGCCTCGTCACAAGGTTACTAAGGTGAAACCCGAAGAAGTTGAACCTGCCGTACGCCAGATGAAAATCAATTTTTAAAATGATTTTATTAAAATAATGAATAAAAAATGCACCGTATAATGCATCATTTAAAAGGAAAATCGAATTATTTAATTCCTGCTTTGTTTACCATCCTTATGTTTTTTGGAAACAGCTATCCTGCCCTGGCGCAGGATACGCTGCGCCTTACGCTTTCGGATGCCATCCAAATTTCGCTGGAGCAAAACTACCGCATCAGGATTAATGAGAAGCAGCTCAACATTGCACGCAACAACAACACCCAGGGAGCCGCCGGCAGATATCCTTCGCTTAACTTCAACCTTTCGCAAGGCAATCGCTACAACAACTCCGAAATTTTTTTCCAGGAAGCCTTTCGCAACGAAAGCAGATCCAATGCGCTTACCCCTTCCCTTGCGCTCAACTGGACTTTGTTCGATGGTTTTAGGGTGAATATTACCAAAGAAAACCTGAGCAAACTTGAGGAACTTTCGGAGGGCAATGTAGCGCTTGTGGTGGAGAGCACCATCCAGAGCATCATCCTGGCTTATTACAACGTTTTGCTGCAAAGCGAAAAACTGGATGTGCTGGACGAGGTTAAAGTGCTCTCGCGCGACCGCTACCGGTATATGGAAACGAAAAAACAATTCGGCACAGCGGTTAGCTTCGATGTGCTGCAGGCCAACGATGCCTATCTGAGCGATTCGGTGAATTATCTGTTGCAGGAACTGAACCTGCAAAATGCAAATCTGCTACTAAAACTACTGATGGCTCTGGACGAACAAACAGACTTTGCCCTGACCGACAAGTTTGAAGTAGAAATGCAGGACTTTGCGCTCGACACCTTGAAGAGCCGCATGTTGCGCGACAATCAAAATATTAGCAATCAGTTTATCAATCAAAAGATATTGGAAAATTCGACTGCGCTGGCTAAGGCCGAAATCTATCCCAACCTGATGCTGGGTGCCGGAGCCGATTACTCAACGCAGTATGTTAAAAACAACGACACCGACCCGCGCAACACTTACTCTTATGGCTATTATGTAAATTTTACCTTGGGGTTTAATATTTACAACGGCGGTGCTACCCGGCGGGCTATACAAAATGCTTTGATTAACGAAGACATTGGCGTGATCACGATTTCGGAACTGCAAAAAACGCTCACCAACCAGTTGCGCAACCAGTTCGATTTGTATCAGATTCGCAAAAAATTGCTGGCTGTGGCCGATGCCGCCCGGGAAAGTACAGGACTCAATTTAAGCATCGCCGAAGAAAAGTTTAAATCGGGAGCCATCAACTCGTTCAACTTTCGCGATATCCAACTCAGCTATATCAATTCATCTATCCGCCGCCTCGAATCGGTTTACAATCTTATCGACACCCAAACCGAATTGCTCCGGCTAACCGGAGGTATCGTTTCGGAGCCGTGATAAGGATAGTCAATACTTCGATATAGAGGTTCTGGAAAAGCCCCTCAAAAAGCATAGTGATAATCCCTATCCTCGTCATTTATGGCCGGGACAAAAGGTTTTCTCACGAACTGCGGGCGAAGGGCGTTAACGCCCTTTTTTTTATTACGGCCATTCCTATTTATCCCGGAGCTAAAGCACCGGGCTACGGATTTAGTCACCCCGCGAATTTGCCCCGGCAGCAATGCCAATCATCGAATTATGCCTTGTGCGCGGAGAGGTTTTACGGGAGGATTTACACTTGAAAAATATTTAGGCTAAAAACCTTTGTAATTTTTGTGCTTATTAGCACTGAGGTTTTATCCAGCATCTGCGTGATAATTATTACAAAATAATAATTTACAAAAATACTCTGCACATTTGCAAAAGTGCAATTTCCCGAAGTTTTTTTTCTATTTTTGAAACTTTTAACGATAGTGCAGAATGATAATTAAAGAAGAAGCATATAAGAAAGTATCTGAACTCGTTGAACGGTTTGAGGAACAATTTACCTCATATAAAAAAGCTGACTACAACGAAACCCTGACAAGGCGCGATTTCATTGACCCGTTTTTTAAAGCATTTGGATGGGATATTGACAATTCAGAGGGTTATGCAGAAGCTTACAGAGAAGTAATTCACGAAGACAAAGTTAAAGTTGGCGGAGCTACAAAAGCACCTGACTATTCTTTTCGTTTGGTTGGTGGAAAACGGCTGTTTTTTGTTGAAGCAAAAAAGCCAAGTGTCGATGTAAAAAATGATATTCCGCCAGCATATCAAATTCGGAGATATGGATGGAGTGCTAAACTTCCTATTAGCATCATCACCGACTTTGAAGAATTTGCAATTTACGATTGTACCAAAAAACCAAACCCAACCGACAAAGCATCTGTTGCAAGAATAAAGTATCTTACTTTTAAGGACTACCTCAAAGAGTTTGATTTTCTTTGGGAGACTTTCAGCAAAGAGAGTGTACTTAAAGGAAGTTTTGACAAATTTATTGAAGGCAAGGCAAACAAAAGAGGAACTGCCACCGTTGACAAGGAATTTTTGCAGTCGCTTGACAGTTGGCGCAAATACCTTGCAACAAGTATAAGTTGGAATAATAAAGAACTTGATGAAGACGAAATAAATTTTGTCGTTCAGCAAACTATTGACAGAATTATTTTCCTGCGCATTGCCGAAGACAGAGGAGTTGAAATTTATGGTAATTTACAAATCGCATTAAAACAAGGCGACTATTATCAAAATCTTTTCAACACTTTCAGAGAGGCAGACGAAAAATACAATTCAGGTATTTTTGATTTCAAGAAAGACAAAATCAGCAAGGGAATAAAGATAGACAACAAGGTAATTAAAAACATAATCAACGAATTGTATTATCCTGAAAGCCCTTATGAGTTTTCTGTTTTATCTGTTGAAATTTTAGGAAGCGCTTACGAGCAGTTTCTCGGAAAAGTGATTCGCATTACGCCTGCACATCATGCAAAGATTGAGGAAAAACCCGAAGTAAGAAAAGCGGGAGGCGTTTATTATACACCACAATATGTTGTTGAATACATTGTAAAAAACACAGTCGGAAAACTTATTGAAGGCAAAACACCGAAAGAAGTAAGCAAAATAAAAATAGTTGACCCAGCCTGTGGCAGCGGCAGCTTTTTAATTGGCGCTTATCAATATTTGCTGGATTGGCACAAGAACCACTACCACGTAAATGGAAAAATATCTAAAGGAAAAAAAGATAATCCGCTTACACCCGAAGGGAATTTGACCACATCAGAGAAGAAAAGAATTTTGCTCAACAACATTTTCGGAGTTGACATTGATGTAAATGCAGTTGAAGTAACCAAGTTGAGTTTGCTTTTAAAGTGTATGGAAGGTGAAACTTCCGCCTCTATTGCTTATCAATTATCCATGTTTCACGAAAGAGTTTTGCCGACACTTGACAGTAATATCAAAGACGGAAATAGTTTAGTTGATACAGATTATTACGATGGGCAGATTGATTTTGGTGATGAGAAAAAAATTAAACCGTTTAATTGGAAAAGAGCATTTCCTGAAGTGTTTAAAATTAAAAAACCCGAACTACAACAAGAATATAAACTGCAATACAAAAAGGTTAAAAATCTTGCGGACGAAACAGACGAGTTAATTAAAAATAAATTGCAAGAACCACAAGTAGAATACGGCCTTAATGCTGGTTTTGATGTAGTAATTGGAAATCCGCCCTGGGTAGATTTAAAAGGACATCTACCTGAACTCACGAAGTATTATTTTGATAAATACAAAACAACAGAGAACCGAATTAATCTTTACGCAATATTTATTGAAAGAGGACTTCAACTTTTAAACTCAAGAGGCAAATTTGGTTTTATTATTCCTAATTCAATTTTATATCAGAGTTCCTATGAGAGATTAAGAAAACTGATAATTGAAAATTTCTGGATTGAGAAAATTTTGCGTATGCCAGACAATACATTTCATGGTGTAAAGGCCGAAACAGTAATCATTACAATTGGAACTGAGACAAAAAAAACAGAATGTACTATTTATGACAGGAAAGATACAATCACCGAAATAACTTTAGATAATGCCAAAGAAGTTAATTATTTGAATACAAAGAAGTGCCTGAAGAATGAATTTGCCTCGCTTGATATTTTTACAAATGATGAAAAAAAAACATTGCTGAAAAAAATTGAAAAGGGTAAAACGGACTTGCAAAATTTATTCGACTTTACACTGGGAGTAACTCCATACGATAAATATCAAGGACATAGCCAGAAACAAATAACAGAACGGGCATTTCATTCACCAACAAAAAAAGATAAAACATTTAAGCCAGTTTTAGAAGGTGCTGATGTTTCACGTTATTTTGTAAAATGGGGAGAGAAAGAATATTTAAGTTACGGAGATTGGCTTGGAGCACCAAGACAAGAAAAATTCTTCACAGAGCCGAGAATATTAGTCCGACAAATTGTAAGCGGAAATCCTTTACGGATTTATGCGGGTTATTCAGAAGATGAATTATACAATACACAATCAATTTTCAATATTATATCGAAGAACAACAAGATAAATATAAAATATTTGCTTGCTATCCTTAATTCCAACTTGATGAATTTTTATCACGGCAATAAATATCTTGACTTATCCAAAAATCTTTTTCAGAAGATATTAATTCAGAACTGCAAAAAATTTCCAATCAAAATAATTAACGAAAAGAATAAGGAAGAAAAAACTTCGCACGATGAAATAATAAAACTTGTTGAGCAATTACTAAAAGTGAATGAAGAAATAAGAGAACAAAAGTTGGAAACGAAAATAAATCAGACTCAATCAAAGATTGATTATTGCGAAAGCAGAATAAATGAAATTGTTTATCAACTGTACGAGTTGACAGACGAAGAAATAAAAGTTGTTGAAGAGAAATAATTATGACATCATAGTATTGAGAAATTTAAAAATGACATTCAGAAACTAAACACGGCAGGCGAAGCCACTTATAAGAAAATGAAAGACGAAAAAAATCTTGTCCAACTAAGATAAGATTATGAAATGTGGTATTCAGAAGATTTTGCAGTAAATAAAATAATACTGTATGATAGGATTTCAGCTACATCATCGCAGCTAGTAACAAGTGTTTCGGTTTGCCGGAATTTATATCCTATCGCTTATCAGCTTCACAACCTCAAAAATTTTCCACCGCAGCAGACGGAAGTTTTCTTCAAAATCAGGATGGGGAATTTCTTCGGCAAGGGATTCAAGCCAATCTAAGCGCATGGAAAGTAAGGCAACTAATGCGGCCACTTCTTCCTGCTGTGTTGTTGTGCTTGCTAAAAGCTCTGGAATCATGGCTGAAGTTTTGTCCAGCATTTGTTTTAATTCTTTTGTCTCGAACATGTTTTTGAGTTTTTTTTTGTTTGAATCCCCATTGCTTAATGGAAACTTTAAATTTTTTAAAAGAACGATAAGATAAATTATGTTTTATTTATTAAATATAATCTCCCAGTAGCCAGTTTTTCTTGAACCTTTACGGGTTATTACTTCATCACTTTTTAGTCTGGCCAACAATTTTTCTATGGTACTGCTGCTGTGGCTTGTTAATTCTGATAATTTAGGGATAGTAAGATTAGGATTTTCGTGTAAAGCCAATAGCAAATCTAAAACCTTTATCCCGTATTTATCACGTAAATATCTCTCATTTAACCCGTAAACATCTCGTAAAAAGCTTTCTTTGATGAGTTTTAATGTTTCCTGGGTAGTTTCTTGGGTAGTTTCTTGGGTAGTTTCCTGATCACTATTTTTAATAAAGCTTTTGTTGATAAAATCAGGGTGAACAGGGAAAGTAACCAGGAAAGTTATTCTTTCTTCATCCGTATAAAAGATGGGCTCGGGGCTTCCATTCCTTTTCATCTCATTTCTGATTAACGGAAAACCAGTTGCCTTTCCTTCAGTTAAGTTCAAGTCTTTCAAGAAATCTCCAATTCTACGGTTGCGATAATTACGTGCGACAACCTGCCGCTTTTTTAAATCCAAATTTGTTATGGGTGGCCATAAGTGTCCGGAAGTTTAAAGTACAAAAAAAGCCCGAAGATTCCTAATTTTGCAGCGCAAACTTCAAAAAAAAAAATCATGGGCTTTATATTACCGCACAAAAATACAAAAAAATCAGATTCTA
>Ga0307929_1001055_pt1 | contig 23154 bp, 22 predicted proteins | sample AceLakmetage1330_FD_203160 | JGI IMG/M metagenome (GOLD analysis project Ga0307929, IMG submission 203160) | Saline water microbial communities from Ace Lake, Antarctica - #1330 | ecosystem: Environmental > Aquatic > Non-marine Saline and Alkaline > Saline | place: Antarctica: Ace Lake...
ACGCACAGAAGACATTTAAAAATCTCAAAAAAGTACTTCCAGAAGGGGAGTGGGATTGTCATTTCGCGCCCGCGTTCTTTCCTCGAACGCACGGGAAGTATCATTTCCATGTATTCCTCAAAGCTCCTAATAAGAAAGCATTGGTAGAATTCCTCACTACACAAATACCACTTGAAGGAGTGAAGATTGATGTCGATCCGTCGAGTCTTTTATAATTTTTTCTCTCCTTTGTCATTCCGATTCCCCGATTTCTCGAGGACAGGCTCCGCGGAGGAATCCCTTCTTTTATCATGGCTGGATATCGAGAGAACTGTTCTTTTTATAACGAAATAAACCAAAATCCCCCAATGAATAGCGAACTTGAATCAAAGGAAAATTCTTATACTAGAAATTCAAGAAGTCATCGGCAGTAGCCACGGTTTCTTTTTTCTCGATTTTATCGGTGATACTGAAATCAATCAGGAGTGATTCTCCAAACATTTCGATCATCGTGTTTTGTACAGAATTTCGGATAACTTCGGAATCGAGTTTTTCTCTATGAAATGAACTTGTTGTTTCGAACATAACTTTTCCATTCTTCATCGTAGGACGAGTGTTGAGAAAAGACATCTTGGCAAAAGCAGGAATCTTCGCTTGGTCAGCGATCTCTGTCATTTTTGAAATAATGGTGTCGATTGAAATTTTGAGTGGCTCACGGGCAACCGGTTCCTCGATTTTTTCAGGTTTGTGTTCAACTTTCGGAAGTTCTTCGAAAAGAAAACCATCACTTTTTGCTTCTTCTTTTTTTACCACGGATTCATCAACCTTCGCAACAGGTGGAGCGGTAACCACTTTCTTTTCGATTGGTTTTGTAGCCGCTATTCCTTGGCAGAGATTCACCACCGCAATCTCAAGGGGAAGCTCCACGATAGGGGAAGTCTTGAGCTGTGCGAGAGCATTTTCGATCTGATTAATCGCCGGCAAGAGTTTTGTAATATATTCCCCATCAGTGAGGTTCTGGTGTAGTTTCTCTCGGAGAAACCCAAGAAAGTCATGACCAAAGGTTCGGAAATCTTTTCCAGCGGATGAAATTCCTTTCAAAATCTCAAGACCAGCCTCGGCATCTTTTTCTTCAATAGCAGTCCAGAATTGCTCAAGTGTTTCTGTTGTAGAAATTCCAAGAGAATCACGAACGGCGTCAGTTGTAATATTATTTTCCGTCTCTGCTGAAATTTGTTCGAGCAAAGAAATCGCATCTCGTAACCCTCCTTCTGCTTTTCGAGCAATAATCTGGAACGCTTCTTCTTCTACAGAAATTTTCTCTGTCTTTGAAATCAATTCCAATCGTTCAACGAGTTGATCGAGTCCAAATCGATTAAAGATAAAGGTCTGACAACGAGATATAATTGTTTCAGGAAGCTTGTGCATCTCCGTTGTCGCAAGCAAGAAATAGGCATGCTCCGGCGGTTCTTCGAGTGTTTTGAGAAGGGCATTAAATGCTTCCTTGGTCAGCATGTGCACCTCATCGATAATGTACACCTTTCGTTTCGCTCGGTTGGGAGCAAAGAGAATCTTCTCTCTCAAATCTCGAATCTCATCAATACCACGATTCGATGCAGCATCGATTTCAATCACATCCACAAGGTTTCCTTCCGCAATATCAATACACATATCGCATTGTCCACAAGGATTTCCGTCGTTCAAATTCTCACAGGTGAGTCCTTTTGCAAAAATTCGAGCCATAGATGTTTTTCCTGTTCCTCGGCTTCCTGAAAAAAGATACGCATGAGAAGGTTTCTTAGTTTTAAGCGCATTTTGAAGAGTTTTGACAACTGATGTTTGTCCAACGAGATCTGAAAATGTTTGTGGTCGATACTTTAAAAAGAGTGCAGACATGCGTTTTTTATGGGGTCAAGAAACGAGACGAGTGTACGTTTTTGTGTTGGTTTGTAAATAGAAAATCTATAAGATATATCTTCATATTATTTTTATCATAATGTAAAAATAGCACCTCCTTGTCATTCCGACTGAAACGGAGGAATCCCTTCTTTTATGGGGGATGGCTATCGAGAGAACTGTTCTTTTTGTAACCAAAAAGAACCAAAAAGTTTTGGGGAGAAAAAACTCGCTCGTGCGCTATTAAACAACTTCCGAGTCCCGATGACGCTCAGACACGGTTTCTCCCCAAGCCCCGTTTGGATAGCAAATAGGTTTTAGAGTAATATGTCTGCAATCTCACGGGCTTTGTTTGTGATAGTGGACTGTGAAAGGGATTGTTTTAATGATTCATCCTGCATGGTTTGCTCAATAGTGGAGAGAAAGGTGTCAGGAGTGGTATATTTTTCTTCCAGCACTCGACAGAGGTTCTTCTCTTCAAAGTACACCGCATTGAGGAACTGATGGTTCCGTGCGACAGAGGGAAGGGGAATGATGATACTCGGAACCCGAGCCGCAATGATTTCAAAGAGAGAATTTGCTCCCCCTCGTGCAATAACGAGATCAGATTCGTGTATTTTTTGAGCTAATTCAGCCGTTGGCAGGAACTCATACTCCGCGAGGTTGTCATGACACAAGTCTGTCTTTTTCCCCACCCCTGTGACCAGTGTAATGACGTACTTTTGTAGTAACTTGTCATGACATTTCTTCGTCATGTCATTGAGAAAACCAGCCCCTTGCGATCCCCCGAAGACGAGGATTTTATTTCCTTTGGTAGAACGGTCTGCTGTATTTGGGAGGAGTGGGGGAGTGGAGGATTTTTCGATTTTAGGCGAATAGAAAAGAGGCATAGGAGTTGTCCCAAAACTCTGAAAAGTTTGAATGGAAAAATTACTGGCAAGTTTAGTCAAAACACCTGCTGAAATGTCAGATTCATGGGAGTAAATCTTCCCTTTAAATCCAAACAAAGCCTTTGCTGCAACGAGAAAGGGGAACCCAACAAAGCCTCCTTTGAAAAAGATGACATCGGGATGTATTTCTTTGAGGAGTTGCAGTGCTTTCCAACATGATTTCATGATTACAAAGGGATCGGTGAGGTTTTTCCATGATAAATACCGTCGAATCTTCCCTGCTTGAAAGAAATGCACCGGAAGATCGGTGAAATTCTCTGCAATAATTTTTTTATCTAAGTCGCTGTCAGACACTATTAACTCGACTTTAGCACCTTTCTTTACAAGCTCATCTATAAGGTTTCGGAGCGGAAAGATATGTCCGCCTGTTCCACCACCGATGAGAAGCACTTTTTTTGTCATTTAAGCATGATGATAGCGTTTTCGCTGTTCTTTTTGGTACCCTGATATCTGAAGAAGAATCCCCAAGGCGATCAATGTCATCAAGAGAGAGGTTCCTCCGTAGGAGATGAGAGGGAGCGTAATTCCTGTATTGGGCAATAACGCCAAGTTCACTCCGATATTGTAAAATGCCTGCCCAGAAATAGACACAGTAATTCCAATAGCGAGGAGTTTTGCAAACATGTCGGGCGTTCGTTGTGCAATACGGAAACCTCGATACGCAATAAAGAGATAAATCCCTACCAACACAAGAATACGGAAGAATCCCATTTCCTCTGATATTGCGGCGAAGATGGTGTCGGATTGTACTTCTGGGAGATAATCGAATTTCTGAATAGAGTTCTGGAATCCTCGTCCAAAAGCACCTCCTGATCCAATAGCGATTAAGGCTTGTTTCACCTGGAATCCAGTATTCAATGGATCGAGGTCGGGATTGAGATACACCTTCACTCTGTGAAGGATGTAGGGCGTTGTCATTGTTACAATCGTCGCTCCGAGAGCACAGACCCCAATTCCTCCGAAAAAGTGTTTCAAATTAGCTCCTGAAATGTAGTAAATCGCTGCTGCTGTTAAACTTAACACCAAGAGGGACCCGAAGTCTGACTGAATCACGAGCAATAATGCGGGCACTCCGAGTACCACGGTAAAGGGCACAAAACCTCCACGAAGACTCCCTGGGTCGATCTTTCCACTGGAGAAAAGCGCCGAGAGGAAAATAATCACACTCAATTTCACAATTTCCACTGGTTGGAACGAGATTGGTCCGAGTTTCAGCCACAGTCGCGCCGCGGTTCCGTAACTTTCTCCCATCGTAATACTCATAATGAGTAGAATAATTCCGAGGAGGAAGATGAGTCCCGATAATTTTTTGAGTTTCTCGTAGGGAAACTTAAATCCCAATATGAAGAGGGGAATCCCCATGAGGAGATATCGGAAGTGTCGCCAGAAGTAGAAGTCGTTCTGTCCGGTGACGTCGAAACTCGCTGAAATAGAGATAGAACTCATCATCACGAGTCCAAAAACAGTGAGTCCTACCACCGCGAAAAACAATCCTTTGTCTACCGTATTCATCGAGAGCCATTGTAGCGGAAAAATCTTTTTGGAAAACCTTGATAGAATATTTGAAATTCAATACAAAGAAAGGTGCTCACACCTTAAATCAACTTTTCTATGGAAAGCAAAAAAGAAACAGGGCCGGATAATTTTGATGATTCCCCAACAGTGCTGGGTTCAGCAGAATTAGGGGTTACTAATATTGTTGTTAAAACAGATTTTGAAAAACGAAAACAGAACCTAGAAGGTTTTAAAAAGTTTTTTCGAATTTATTAAACAGCATAAAGATGAGAATAATTTCGTTCAGGACGAATTAGAAGTGGAAATACAAACAGATGAAGCCGTAATCATTTCCCCTGAAGTAGAAAAAGTGAGAAAAGGAATAATAGATTCTGCTATATCAGGAATTGTGAAGGGAATAGAAGAAACAATGTTTAAAAATAAAAAACTAAAAGAAAGAGTTCATCATTTTAAAAATATTTTTAAGCAAATAGAAGATATAAGAGAAAAAATTCAAAATTGCACAGGAGAAACTATGCTAGAAGGGCAGTGAAAAATTATTTTTGGGAATGTTGACAAAATGTATTAATTAGGTAGAAAGAGTTTGCTTATTTTCCTTTTAAAAAATGAAACAATCACCTTGCGACAGAATAAACGAGCTTACACGAAGGGGATTTAATCCAGTTGATGTTATTGGAGAAGAAAATCTTAATTATCCGACACAAGAAGAATTGGAAGATAATCCTACATTGGCAATGAATGCAGAAATACATGTGCAACATGATCCTAAGATGAAACCAGTTGAATGGTTTAATCAAGATTCAGCTTTTCCAGGTATGTGGGATGTTCCTAATGTTATAGAACAAGTGAAACAAGATGTTGAAAAAGCAAGGAAGATAGAGGAAAATGAAAAGTTAGTAGCTGCTTATTTCAAAAAGAATCCAGAGGCGAAATCTCTCCCGAGATACTGGTGTGAGGACTTAATTCCTCACGAGGGCTAAATCATCAATTCGTTTCTGCACGAGCTCGGCAGTCCCAATATCTTTTCGGTAGAACAGTGGTCCTTCAAAGTGTGAAATCATGGCTTCGCAATTTTCGTTTGCTTCGTTTAAATTCGCACCCATTCCCAAAACTCCAATGGCTCTGCCACCACTCAGAATCAACGTGTCTTCGTCAGAAACTGTAATGCCGGCAAAGAATGTTTTGGCTTGGTCGGTATTCCAATTAGTAGGAGCGGTGATTTGTGCGCCTTTTTCTGGATTCGTTGGATATCCGTTTGCACAGAGGTATTTGAGCACTGTCGCGACCGGTTCAAATTCCAATGGGCCGAGTTCATCGAGTCGTCCTTGGATTGCTTTCACACATACATCTACAAAATCGGTTTTCAAAATAGGTAAAATATTAAGTGCTTCAGGATCTCCAAATCGAGCATTGTATTCAATCAATTTTATTCCACGTTTTGTCACGATAAATCCTCCGTACATTACTCCCACAAATCGTTCGCCAAGCTCTTCTTTGATCGCTTTCATGACTTGTTCGGTGATGTTGTGTGCTGTTGCCACATCTTCGGGAGTGAGAAAGGGGAGGGAATTATGCTCATCACTAATGGTTCCCATACCGCCCGTTTGAGGCCCTTGGTCGCCAACTTCTACTCGTTTGTGATCTTGTATCGCAGGTGTGTCGAGAACCGTCTCTCCGTCCACGAGAGAGATGAGAGAGAACTCTTGTCCGATTAATTTTTCTTCGAGAACCACGCTTCCAAATTTCTCAATGGATTGCTTCGCAAAATCTTCAGCTTCTTCTAATGAGTTAAAATGATCACCCGCCACAATCACTCCTTTTCCTCCTAAGAGTCCATCAGCTTTGACCACGATCTGACCATCGAATTTCCCAAAGAATGCAGCTCGTGCCTCGTCTTTCGCATCGGTTGAAACAAGGAAATCAGGCGAAGCATCAATGTTGTATTTTTTAAGCAAATTACGCGTAAAACTTTTGGAACTTTCCAACTGTACGCATTTTTGAGAAGGGGCGAAAGAAGAAATTCCCAGAGACATAAGAAAGTCAGTAACGCCATCTTGGATTGGGTTTTCGGGTCCGACAACCGCAAAGTCTGGCTTTTTATCTTCCGCAATATTCTTTAAGTGATCGAAGTTGACGAGAGAATCTGTCAGTACTATTTCCACCCCCAAGAGAACCATCCCAGGGTTTCGAGAAGTCGCGAAATTAACAATGTGAGGAGATTGTGGTGATCTGGAGAGCGCATCACAGATTGCATTTTCTCGTCCACCATTTCCGATAACCAAAACTGTCTTTGTCATAAAAAACTTAAAAATAATTCGCCCGAAGTATACGAGGAAGACGTTAAAAAGTCTAAGAGGAGAGAATTATTTTACTATCTGATCGTTCATCTGGAGGATCGGCAAGTAAATCGCCAAGATCATGAAGACTGCGCCTACGGCAATAAAAGCTAAAATAACAGGCTCCATTAGTTTCGCAATGGTTCCAATTTTTCGTTCGAGTTCGTCTTCATAAAAATCCGCAATCTTTATCATAATCCCTTCCAGTGAGGCCGTCTTTTCTCCAATAGAAATCATGCTGATAAGCATCTGTGGAAATAAATTCTCACTATCAGCGAGGTTCTCGGCTATTGGAATTCCTTTTGAAAGATCCTCGGCCGTTAATAATAATTTTTCTTCATAAATATGGTTTCCCGCAATACTGGAAGTGATTTTTAGCCCCTCTACAATGGGAACCCCTGACGCAATTAAGAATCCAAAAATACGAGTGACACGAGAAAGAATCATTCCTTTTAAAATACCCCCTACAATGGGGAAACTAAGGAGTAATCGAGCCCATTGGAGCTGGCCAACTCGTGATTTTTTCCAGAAAGTAAAAGCAGTGATAACACTAACAAGTCCTCCAATAAGAAGTGGCCACTGTTTGAGCACAAGATCACTCAAAAACACTAAAATTCGCGTAGGAAGGGGGAGACTTTCAACATCCCCGAAAAGTTCGATAAGTTTTGGAACCACAAATACTACGACAATAACGGCGAGAAGTATCATCACAACAATCACAATCATTGGATATGTCATGACGGATTTTACTTTCTTCTGAATGGAATTCATTCGTTCGTACTGTGATACAAGCTCCTTTAACACTTCATTTAATTTTCCTGATTTTTCACCGGCTTCGACAATCGAACACGTTGCTCGATCAAAAATATCATCGTTCTGTCGCATGGCTCCCGCCAAACTGGCACCACCTTCAATAGAGTTATGAATATCACTGATAACCCGTTTCATTTTTTGATTTGCCGTTTGTAGCTCCAGCATTCGTAAGGCTTCGGGAATAGAAATCCCGGATTGTACAATCGCACCAAGGAGTTGAAAGAAAAGAAGCTTCTCTTGCAGCTTTACGGGTGACTGTTCTATAACCCAATCATTGGCGAGAGTGAAGACATTAATTATTCCAGAAAAGATGCCTTTTTTATTTTCATCTTTCTTATTAACAACAGCACCTTCTTTGATGTCCAAGATAATCTCATCAAAGCTTTCTTCAACGGCTGTTTGGGGCGATGCCGGGATATTTGGATCTATCATGATTAGTCTTTCACGAGTTTATAAACTTCTTCGAGAGAGGTTTCACCCTTAACAGCTTTAATGAGACCGTCTTGTTCAAGGGTAATCATTCCTTCTTTCTGTGCGAGTTTTTGAATTTCAAAGGATGGCATTCCTGCCAAAATAGCTTTTTTAATTCCTTCGCTCATATAGAGCACTTCATAAATTCCAAGTCGGCCAAGGTATCCTTGTCCAGCACATTTTTCACATCCTTCTTTGTTCGGAGTATAAAAAATTGGATCGTTCAACATTCCATCATCAAATCCTTCATAGGGAGCGAACACAGCAAACGCTGCTTGTATTTTTTTCTTTGCATCGATACTCGGTGTTTGTGGTTGTTTACAGTTGTCACAAAGTTTTCGTGCCAATCGTTGCGCAATAATAAGGTTGATCGATGCCGTCAAAAGAAAGTCTGGCACCTTCATGTTCATAATACGAGTGATCGTTTCCACAGCAGAATTGGTATGGATGGTCGAGAGCACCAAGTGTCCGGTTAATGACGCTTCAATCGCAATATCAATGGTTTCTTTGTCTCGAATCTCTCCCACCATTATGATATCTGGATCTTGTCGCAGGGCAGTTCTCAAACCCGATGCAAAGGTATATCCGATATCTGGTCGCATCTGGCTTTGATTGATTCCTTCGGTTTGATTTTCAATCGGATCCTCAAACGTCATGATGTTTTTCTCAATCGAATTGAGGTAATTGAGCGCCGAATACAAACTGGTTGTTTTTCCTGATCCCGTCGGCCCAGTGGTAAGAATAATTCCGTTTGGATCGCTTACGGCTTTTAAAAATCGTTCATAATTTCGTCCTACAATTCCGAGTTCTTGAAGTTTTGGGACTGTTTTTGATTTGTCTACTACACGCATTACCACCTTCTCGCCATTTATTGTTGGGAGAGTGGAAGTACGCATATCAACTTCAGTGTTTCCAACGTAGGTTGTAATCCGTCCATCTTGCGGGACTCGTGATTCGTCGATTTTCAGATTCGACATGATCTTTATTCGAGAAATGATTCCCGGATGAAGATTTGGTGGGTACTCTACAAGAATTTGCAAAATACCATCAATACGTAAACGAATCTGAACAATGTCTTTGTGAGGTTCAATATGAATATCAGAGGCTCCTTTCTCCAGTGACATTTTCATTGTCGATTCAATTGTCAACGGAACATCACCCGCAACAATGGCATCTTTTAGAGAATCAATAGTGGACTTTGTCGTCATAGGATTAAGAGTGTCTTATTGAGAGAAGAAAACAGCCTTCAACTGTACATTAAGTGTGTTATCTTTTTTATCTAATGTCGTTTTAATAGAATTGATGTGTACAAGTGGAAGGATGTTGTTTTCTAGAAATTTGTAATCTACAAGCTCGATCTGTCCTTTCTTTTTCCCAATTTTTAATTTCTCAGAGAGCTCTCCACTTTGCAAGAAGAGGAGAAAGTCTTCAAAATTCTCTTCATCTGTTTTGAAATTGAGAGAAAAATCAGTAAGAGAGTGCGGTTCTTTTTTTGTTGCTTGCGTTTTTCCAAAGGTAACTTTTGTCAGTTGAAACTTAGAGTCTTTGTATACAGAATCTAAATTCTCGAGTTGAAGTGCGTAGAGTTCTAGTATTTTTACAATCTTCCCCGTATCAAGTTCCTTTGGAAACCATTGTTTTTCTCTTACTAAATAAGGTCCTGCTATTAAATTAAATTCAGCTTCTATTTGTTCGAGTTTCAATGATTTTACTTCCGTTGTAAGTTGCAAGCTTTTTACCTGCAATGTTAAAGATTCATTGTCATTTATTTTTTGTTGCCACTCGGAATATTTCGGAATAAGTATTGATCCCCAGAGAGCAACAGCAAGTAGTAAAAGAACAATCCACGGAATAGGGTTTCTTCTCATTCGAGCTTTTCGAGAGTTTAAAATGGGAGCATCTTTTGAGTGAGCCATGCTTTATTGTTTTTTAGTAGTAATGTTTTGAAGCCATTTTTCGTATTTTACGAAAACACTATCTGCAGGATCTACTTCGCCTGGTGCTTGGCGTGATAACTTTAAAGCAAAATCCATACCTTGATTTCCATTGCTATCTAGTTTTTTTGAAAAACTGCTTAGTGATCCACCTTTATAAATAGGAAAAGAGTTTATGAGAGCTACAAACTCGGTATTAAGAAAAAATGCTTTTCCAAAGAGATGCGCCCCATGGACTCCAAAACTGATTTCATTTCGATTTACTGAAACAGCATCTACTTGTATATCATTCCCTGTGTTTGAAAGAATAGGGTTCTCAAAGAATCTTGAATTAAAGTATTCGGCCGCTCTTTTTGGACCGTGCAGTATTCCATATGTTGCAATCTTTCCTTTTTCATCAAAAGAATCAAACCATGTAATTTGTTGTGTTCGGATTTTCTGAACATTCTCCGTGTTGATAGAATAATTTTTTGTTTTGAGTTGTTGTTCGATTCTTGAAATCTTACTCGCATATCCAAGACTTTCTTGTTCCATCTTTTTTTGCATTTTCTTAAGCCTTTCATGTTTTGAGCCGGTGTTTTCAGTGGCGTTAAAGATCTCAAGATAGCTATTGTTCTTATCAAGGTCGATCGTAATCCAGATAACACCAACAAGTCCAACAACAATGAGTAAGAGTGAGAAATATTTCAAAAAGAGAATCCATCCAGGGATCTGCCTTCTTTTTTGGAGAAGCATTTTTTGCTCTTCAGCACTCAGCGTTGTTTGTGCTACCGGCGTATTACCACCCTGAGAAGTAGCCGCGGGTAAAACAACGCCGTCTTTTGAAGGAGCATTTTGTTTTTCGGTAACAAGGTGTTTTTTCGCTTTGTTATAAAGTTCGTCAAACATTGGTGTGTGTGTTTTTATTTTTTAGAATTAATTTAGATAATTCTGCTCGTTATCCTATCAAAAAAACAACTGCACGACAAAGTTTTCAATAAAAAAAGCTGTTTTCAAAACAGCCTTTTATTGTAATGCGTAATCTTTTATTATTTTTCGTATCGAACTGCTGGAAGCAATCCCATTGTTCGAGCCTTTTTAATAGCGCTCGCAAGTTGTTTTTGGTGCTTGAGGCAAACTCCCGTGTGGAATCGGCTTTGAATTGATCGGTAGTAGGTAATAAACCCAGCTAAAAACTTAGAGTTTTTGTAATCAATATGTTTTGTTTCATTTTTGCAGAGTGTGCAAACGAATTTTTTTGGTTTTGGAGGCATGAGGAGAGGGGATTAAAGGTCAAGAGATGAGTCTTCAAGAATTTCATCGAGCTTTTTGTCGACGAGATCTTTCTTTGGTGCAGGAGCTGGTGTTTCTTTTACCTTCGCTGCTACTTTTGGTTCTTCTTTTACTTCTTCTTTCTTTGGTTCAACAACAACTGATTTCTTTACTTCAGGTTTTGCCATTTTCTTCTTTGGCGCGTCCATTCCAGAAAGTTTGCTTTCGATAGTGTCTTCTTTTTCAAGAGAATCCCATTCTTTCTTCAATTCTTCGTATTTTCGTGGAGCCGCTGATTTCGGAGAAACCTTTGTTAAAAGGAATCGAACCATCTTTCCATCGATATTCCAATCTTTCTTGAGTTCGAGAACCTTGTCTCCGTCCATCTCAAATTGAGCGACGAAGTAGTATCCCCATTTTTCTTTATTGATCATGTACGCGAATCCTCGCGCACCCCAAAAGTCTTCGAAGGTGATTGTTCCTCCAAGCTCTTTGATCTTCTTCGTAACGGAATCGGTTGCTTGCTGCTCAGCAGCTTTCTCGTCTAGCGAGTTTGTGATGATTGCCATCACTTCATATTTTGTAGCCATGCTTTATGGTCGGTTAAGAAATAAGAAATCTTCCGGCGTCCCACGGTCTGTGAGAGGCAAAGCGAAGGTACTGTAGTAAGAAGGAGTTTTTTTGCAAGTAATTTTTGGGAAAAAGTTAAAGAGTTTAAAAGTCTAAAAGTTAAAAAGAGCTTTGTCATCTCGACCGGAGCGGAGAGATCCCTTCTTGGGATGTGAACAAAGGGATTCCTCGGCTTCGCTCGGAATGACAAGGGTGGGGTTGCTTTTTCATTGGTAATTCGTAATTTCTCGGTCATGGATGGATTTTATCTTGTAGACAAAGAGACCGATTGGACGAGCTTTGACGTGTGCGCACGGATGAGGAAACTCTTAAACACAAAGAAAGTCGGGCACACGGGAACGCTTGATCCGTTTGCGACGGGACTTTTGCTTATCGCGACAGGGAAGTGCACAAGACTTATTCCTTTTTTTGAGAAAGAACAAAAGACGTACGTCACCACTATTGAGTTGGGGAAAGATTCTCCGACATTAGACACAGAATCAGAAATGGAAGACGTGGAAGTAAAAAAAGAACCGACTTTGAAAGAGATTGAACAAGAAATGTGTTCAAACTTCCAAGGAGAGATACAACAAATGCCACCACAGTTTTCTGCGATTAAAATTGCGGGGAAGAAATCCTGTGATGTCGCTCGGAAAGGGGAAAAGGTCGATTTGAAATTACGAGATACGGAGATCGTTTCGAGTAAAGTTTTGTCTTATAATTTCCCAGAAATTGAAATTGAGATGACCGTTCGGGCAGGATTTTATGTTCGGGCGTTTGCACGAGACTTGGGAGAAGCGTTTGGAACCAAAGCTATCTGCATTCAGCTTCGAAGAACATATATAGGAGAACTCTCTGTTGAAAACGCTGAGAAGATAGATCATCTCACTGCTGCCATTGATCCGAAGTTTATCCTCACGCAGATTGATCATCGGGAAATCCCCACTGGTCGGGTTCAGGACTTCATCGCGGGGCGATCGTTTGATTTCGCTGGTGTGGACGGAGAAAAAATCCTTGTATTAGTAGGAGGGAAATCAATGGGAATAGGGGAGATGCAACACGGGAAGTTGCAGCCACGAGTGGTGTTGTAGGAATGAAAAATGCAACCGATGGCTTTAGCCGTCGGCTATTCGTGTAGGCCCACCGCTAAAGCGATGGGTTGTCAGGGGGCAGTATACATCCCCCGTCATTCTCGCTGAGAGCCCGTCCTCGTTTTTATCGGGGAAGAATCAGATGAATTATTCACATGCTTGCAAGCGTTTAGCGCTTAACAAATGAAAAATATTCGCTTCGCTCTGGAAACATATCTAAAAAGCCATAAGATTCTGGGCAAGCCAGAATGACCCTAGAGAGTTATCTTCTCTCCATACTCATCACAGATGAAGATCTCAGGCTGAAGTTCAATGCCAGTATCTCTTTTGATAATGTCTTTCCATTTTCGTGCCAAAGAAAGAATGTCGTCTTGCGTGGCTTTGCCTTCTAAGTTGAGAATGAAGTTCGCGTGCTTTTCCGCAATCTGCGCATGACCAATACGGTCACCCTTGGCGCCGGCTTCTTCCAAAAGTTTCCCCGCGAAAAGGGGTTCATTATTAAGGGGCCCTTCGGCTTCGCTCAGGGCATCTCCTGAAGGAGATGGATTCTTAAAAAAACTTCCGCCCGATTTCCCAGGGGGATACTTTTTCCATCGGTCGGCTAATAAGGTTCGGGTTTGTTCTAATGCTTTATTTGAATCGGCTTTTTTTGTTAACTCAAAGGTGACCTTTGTAATGCACCAGTCGGGATGCGACTTGAAAATAGATTCTCGGTAGGCGAACTGGCAATCTTTGGTAGTGCATCGCTGAACCATGCCGCTTTCATCTATATATTCGACAGACTTCACGAAGTCTGAGGTCTCAATCCCAAACGCGCCCGCGTTTCCCCGAACGAATCCACCGACATTCCCCGGAATTCCGCTCAAGTTACACAAGTCTTCAAATCCGTGTTCATTTGTTTCTTCGACGAATGCCTGCCAATTCTTTCCCGCCTCAACAGTGACCAGCACCCCCTCTCGCTTCGCCCCTGGGAAGGGGGAGAATTTTACGGAATCAAAAGTAAAACAAAATACCCGTCCTCGAAATCCTTTATCTGACATTAATAAGTTCGAACCTTTCCCAAGGATGAGCTTTGGCATCCCCAAGGCGATCGTCTCTGCCCATATCTCTCCAAACTTCTCACTCGTGTCGACATTCCAGAATTCATCAGCCGGACCACCCACGCCATAGAAGGCATGTTTCCCTAGTGGTTCGTGCATTAAGATTTCCATTGAAACAATTACGAGTTACAAATTACAAATTACGAATTATGAATGAAATATCAACCCCACCCCTGTCATTCTGAGTGAAACCGAGGAATCCCTTTTTTATCTCATTAGAATGAGGGATCTCTCCGCTTCGGTCGAGATGACAAAAAGGAAAAAATAACTTGCATCAAATGCAACAATCTATAACATCTGCGCGTCGTTAAGCCAATCTGATTTAAGAGCGGCGGGAAGCGACAAATACTTATTAATTTTTTCCCACCATGGCAACAGTAAAAGACCTTTTCAAAAATCTTGTCCACATCGGACACCGGACGTCTCTTTGGAATCCAAAGATGAAACCGTTTATTCACGATAAACGAAACGGAGCGCACATTTTCGATCTTGATAAAACCGCTGAGTGTTTAGACACAGCACAAAAATTTTTGGCAGAAACAAAGAAGCAGGGCAAACAAGTTCTTTTCGTAGGAACAAAACCACAAGCTTCATTGGCTCTCAAAGAATTGATTGCTGACACGAAGTATTTCTACGTTGATGAAAAATGGGCACCAGGGCTTTTGACAAACTTCAAAGAGCTTCGAAAACGAATCGATCATTACTTGAACTTGAAATCACAATTCGAAACAGGAGAAATTAAGAAATACACAAAGAAAGAAGTAGCGAAATTTAAAAAGGATTTGGAAAAACTCGATAAGGCCTACCACGGGGTAGCGGAAATGCGAAAGAAACCAGATGTACTTATTGTGCTCGACGCAGTAGGGGACATCCAGTCAATTCGAGAAGCGAATGTTTCAAAATTGGCAGTGGTAGCGATCACAGATACAAATGCTGATCCGGATAACATCGACTTCCCGATTCCAGCAAATGATGATTCTGTGAAATCTGTTCGCTTTTTGGTTCAGTGCCTGTTAGAATCTTTGGCGTAATTTTACGTTAAAAAACAAACATGGACGATCAAAATCAAACACCCGTCACCGCTCCCGTAGAACCTACTCCAGCACCAGAAGTACCTACTTCTCCTGCTCCAGTTCAAACAGAACCAACACCTGCGCCTGAAGTGAAACCAGCTGCAACAGAAATTGTTCCGAAAGGAGAAAAGACACTCGCAATGTTTGGATATATTGAATTTCTTTGCGTGTTGCCGTTGGCGCTCAAACCAAAATCTCGATACTGCCAGTTCCACGGAAAACAATCATTGGTATTGGTATTGTTATTCTTCATCCTCTCATGGATTGGATGGATTGTTCCTGCTGTTGGAATGCTTATCGCATTTGTTCACATCGCGATTATTATCGTGGCAATGGTTCAGGCTTCACAAGGAAAGCTCTGGAGAATTCCATTTGTGGCACAAGTAGCTGACAAGCTCAACTGGGACGAGTAGTCCTTACCGTCATTCCAGCTTGACTGGAATCGCAAGAGTTTGAGATATGTATGCAGAGTCCCGTGAAGCGGGACGAATATTTAAGACGGGTTTCGCGCTAGCGCTTTTTTATTTGTAATGATTTTTATCCGATTCTGGGCAAGCCAGAATGACAAAAATAGTGTTGATTTTCTCTGTCGTGTGGTTACAATTCGCTGGATTTTTAACCCTTTGTAAAAATGGAAATAACAGCTCAACAGGCAAACGAACTTAGAAAACAAACAGGTGTAGGGATGCTTGCTTGTAAGAATGCTTTGGAAGAAGCAGGAGGAGATACAGAAAAAGCGATTGAACTTTTGCGAAAACGAGGAGAAACAAAAGCAGCAGAAAAAAGCGAACGATCAACAAGCCAAGGAGGTGTTGCGGTAAGCGGACGAGCTTTGGTGAAAATTCTTTGTGAAACAGACTTTGTAGCGAAGAACGATAAATTTATTGCCTTCGTAGAAGACATTGTTGCAAAAGCAGATAGCGAAGGAGCCGATGCTGCAAAAGCATACTTCGAAGAGATTAAGACAGACAAGATTCAAGAGATTGGAGAAAACATGATTCTTGACCTCGTTGAGGTTGTAGAAGGAGGAAGCACCGTTGGGAGCTACCTTCACACAAACCGAAAAATCGCGACGGTTGTTGCGCTTGAAGGAGGAACAGAAGAACAAGCACGAGATATTGCGATGCACGCAACAGCGATGAATCCATTGGTGGCAAACGTTGAAGACGTGCCTGCGGATTTGATCGAAAAAGAAAAAGAGATTGCGACTGAGCAATTGATTGCAGCAGGAAAACCAGAACAAATTATCGAAAAGATTCTTGTTGGGAAAATCCAAAAGTTCTGCGGGGAACGAGCATTGGTTTCACAACCATTTGTGAAAGACCCAGAAAAAACAGTAGCTCAATACCTCGGAGATGCGAAGGTAGTGAAGTTTGTGCGAGTGGAAGTGTAAATGTAAATTTTAATTTAGGTCCGGACCCAAAAGGGCTCCGGACCTTTTTTTAAAGCGAATCGTTTCGGTACCAGGGATCTCTCAGAGAGGCGAGTGCTTTTGCCGACATTTCGACAACAGTTTCTTCGGATTTTCTTTCGCCGTTATGGCTGTTTCCGGATTTATTCGAAAGAGCCTCGAGTTCAAAAGAATCAATTTTAGTGTTTGCCGATACTGGTTTTTTCAACGTGGATATAGAGTCCATTTGGAAAAGGGTTAGAGAATATATACTCAAATGTTTTTAAAACATCGTTTTAAACATTTGGTATGATGTCGTTATTTTGGCAAAGCCAAAATGAAAACTTTGTTTTCTGTCTTAAATTTCTTCGAAATTATTAAGACAGACGAGTATAAGAACGAGCGCGAAAATACTCAGAAAAGAAGAAGATGCAAATAAAAACTTGGTCACTCCGGCTTGCCCGGAGTCGGGTGAAAATTATTACAAATAAAAAAGCGTTAGCGCGAAACCAATATTAAGCATTCATCCCGCTTTGCGGGACTCTGCATACATATCTTAAATTCTTGCGATTCTGGGCAAGCCAGAATGACTGGGGGAGGATTACCGATGAAATTTTCCGTCGAGTTCCCCGAACGGAATAAACCAATGATTTGGTCGTCCATGCGGACAGAGATTTCTCCATTGGGTCGTCTCAAAGTCATCGAGGAGCTTCTGCATTTCCACAGGTTTCATTGGGTCTCCGAACATCACGGAACCTCGGCAGGCTTTATATTCCAAAAGCTTTCGCATGAGTTTATCACCGACGTTTTCGCCAATCTGGTCTTCGGAGAAATACTGCATTATGTCTTGAAGCACTTGTTCGATATTTTTCTCAGCAAAACTCGCGGGCACTTCGGAAATTCCAACCTGATCATCAGCAGGGAAGGAGATCGCAAACCCGAGTTGTACAATCTCGTCTCGGTTTTCATGAAGCAGAGAAATCTCTTCCTCTGTGAATGTGAACATCTGAGGGGTGAGGAGTTTTTGAATTTGAGTTTTTTTCTTCTTCTGTTCATTCCAGAACGTTTCAAATCGTTGTCGCTCGTGGAGTGCATGTTGGTCAAAGAAAAACACACCTTCGTCTGACTGCGCCACGATGTATTTATTCTCCACTTGTCCGATAAGGGTAAGAGGGGAGTTGATTTCTGGTTTTACTTCCGTTTCTTTTTCGAAGCTCGGAAGGTTGAAATTTCGTCCGGTGTTGTGGGCAGAGAAATTGAGTTTCGGTGCGGAAGGAGTGCTTCGCACAGAGAAAGACTGGGTTCCCGCCGGAGCCTGTCCTCGACTTCGATCGGGGGAGGGAATGAGGGGGCGAGAAGAAGTGACAGAACTACTTTTTTGTAATGAAGTGGTGACACTATTTTTGATAAGTGAAAAAATTTCCCGTGGTTCGGAGAATTTTACTTCGAGTTTTCTTGGGTGCACATTTACGTCCACAAGCAGTGGATCTGTTTCAAGAAATAAAACAAAGATCGGGTGCAGATGTTTCTCGATTCCTGCACTTTGAGCAAACGCTTCTCTGACGGCGTAGTTCAATTTAAAATCCTCAATCCGTCGTCCATTTACAAAAAGATACTGGTGATTCTTACTCTTCGCGCACATTCCAGGACGACACACAAATCCCGTCAGTTCGTTTTGTGCTAACTTCCCACTTACGGGGAGAAGATCAGTTGAAAGACTCTTGAGCACCTGCTGAACACGATTTTGTTCAGACTGCATAGCTGGGAAGTCGAGGGTTGGTTTTCCGTCTTTGAAGAGCTTAAAACTCACCTCGTGTTTCGAGAGCGCGAAGTTGGTAATCTCTTTTACAATAGCTCGGTATTCCGTCTCCTCCGTTTTCAAATAGGCCAGTCGTGCAGGCGTTGTATAAAACAAATCCTGTACACGAATCAAAGTTCCAATATTAGAAGAGGCATCACTTATGGTTGTATTTGAACCACCAGAAACTTTCACACTTGTCCCGACCTCGTCTCCTTCCGTTTGTGTAATCAGTTCAAATTTGGACACAGCAGAAATGGCCGCCAACGCTTCTCCTCTGAATCCAAAACTGCGAATTGAAAAGAGATCATCAATCGTTTGGATCTTACTGGTTGCATGACGGAGAACACATTTCTCGGCATCGTCTCGGCTCATCCCGAGTCCATCATCACGGATTTCTATTAATGTTCGTCCACCATTCCCAATATAAATATCAACGTTCTCCGCTCGTGCATCGAGTGAGTTCTCTACCAGTTCCTTCACTACACTGGCGGGTCGTTCAACAACCTCACCTGCGGCGATTTGATCAGCGATTTTTTGGGGAAGAATTTGAATCGACATCGTTGGCATTCTAGGAAATTGAAGTGTTTTTGCAAACAGCCTCGAGTCAGTAGACTAAAACAGTTTCTTCAAATTTGGCAGATGAAGAGAGTGTTTTTTGAATTTTCTATGTGTAAGAACTCCAAAGACAATAGAAAGTGCGATAATAAGTCCTACCGGAACAAATCCCCAGTAGACGATATATTCAAATGGATATCCGCCATAGACTTCTTGAGTTTCTTTGTAGAGAGAAACAGAAATCAAAAAGGCACAAATGAACGGAATAAGGTAGAGCATTACATTGAACCATTTTCCAATTTTGAGTCCTTTAGCAGTGTGATTAATCCATTGACGTACTTTATTGGCTCCAATGAAATAAGCCAAAATCAGCGTTTCAAGAAGACCTACTAAGAGGAGAATGTAGTTGAAAAAGTGATCTGTGATATCGAGATAATACATTCCGGCTCCCATGATGTAGGGGATGCATCCGACGGTAAGAATGAAAGCAACAATAAGGGAAATATGAAAGTATTTTGTTTTGTTCCAAAAGTCATGAAAGGCTCCTGCAATAACTTCAAAAATTGCAAAAATAGAATCAATAGCGAGTGTGATTACCACAAGGAAAAGCAGTACGGTAAAGAAAATAGCTCCCCACGGCATCATTGATACAGCAGTTGGGAGGACTGAAAACATAAGCATGGGTCCACCAGTGGCGGCTTCGCTTACAGGAACACCTTGTTGCAGAGCCATGTATCCAAGAGTTGAAAAAACGGCCAGCCCACAGAGAATTGAAACGATAAAATTTCCAATAAGTATCCAGAGAGATGTTTTGGCAACTTCAGCGTTTTCTTTTCGATGACTTCCAGCAATAAAGAAGTATCCCATAGCAAGACTTGCTGAAAAGAAGCTTTGACCAACAGCGGCTTGCCAAAGTTTTATATCAAGGAGGGCTTCCCATTTTGGAATAAAGAGGGCTTCAAGTCCATCAATAGCTCCTGGCAGTGTAACTCCTCGAATAATCAATAATAGAAGTAAAATAAAAGGGGCTGTAGCTGTAATTTTCACAACGGGTCCGAGACTCATCACGTTTTTTCGCAACGCATATAACGTGAATCCATATCCTGCCAATACTCCGAGCAAGAGTCCCCATTGTAAAGTTCCCGGATCAATAATACTGCCTGTAAGATGAAGAATATCGGTTATAAAATATTCACTTGGATTACTGAGAAAAGCTCCAGAAAAAGAGGTGACCAAATATTTAATTCCCCAGGCAAGAATTGGAGCGTAATAGAACATCAAAACAATAAGTCCAAATACCGGAAGCCATTGAATCCAGCTTGTTTTTGGTTTTAATTTTTCAAAAGCACTAGGACCACCAAGTTGAGATTTTTGTCCTACAATTGTTTCCATCATTACAAGAGGGAATACCATCAATACATTTGAAACAAGGAGTGCCAAAATAAAAGCGGCTCCACCGTGTTCATAGGCAAGCATAGAGAAACGCCAGAGGTTTCCCAGTCCAGCAGCAGATCCGATGGCAGCAAGAATATATACGAAATCACTAGACCATTGGGGGCGAGCGTGGGACTTAAAAAGACTCATAAGAGGGGGTAAAAATTCAACCAGTATTCTACGCGGGTGTTGCACAGAAACAAAATTATTTCAATGTTGGGTTTATTAAAAAAGAGTGAAGAGCTGATTTGGTCTTCATTAAAAATTTCACAACAATAATATCATCCTGAATTTATTTCAGGATCTTACTTTGAAAGATGCGCCAGTATTACGTTTACATCCTCACTGATCCAACGAACTCGGTTCTTTACATTGGAGTTACTAATATAATCTGGAACGGAGAATGATTGAACATAAAACAAAAGAACTTGAGGGTTTTACAAAAAAGTATAATTGTCATCGACTTGTTTATTTTGAAGAAACAAATGATGTGAGTATTGCCATTGAAAGAGAAAAACAATTAAAAAACTGGCATAGAAGTTGGAAAGTGAATCTTATAAAAGAAGAGAATCCAAAATGGGAGGATATTAGCAAAGGCTGGTTCGATGAGCATTCGTTTGACCCTGAAATAAATTCAGGGTGACATAAAGAGTATAAAAACTTTCCCGCCGGAGACTGTCCTCGTTTTTATCGGGGGCGGGAATGACAAACAAGTTACTTCGTGATCTTCGATATCAGCATGACAGTGTTTCGTTATATGGTAGAATTCCAAAGATGAAACTTTACATTGTAGCGACGCCGATTGGAAACCTCGGGGACATGACATTCCGAGCAGTGGAAACACTGAAGGACGTGGACTTTGTTATTGCGGAGGACACACGGCATTCCAAAATTTTGTTTAAAAAATACGACATTGATACATCACTCAAATCGTTTCACGCACAGAGTTCGGATACTAAAATTTCAGAACTGGTGAAAGCAATAGCCGGAGGAAAAACAGCGGCGTATATTTCTGACGCAGGGACACCAGGGATTTCAGATCCAGGATTTAGGCTCGTTCATGCGACGGTGAAGCAGGGGATTGAGGTCATTCCTATTCCAGGGGCATCAGCGTTGACGACGTTACTATCGGTAGCGGGTGTGCCAGTAGACAGCTTTCAATTCCATGGATTTCTTCCGCACAAAAAAGGACGACAGACACTTTTGAAAAGTTTCACGGATGCCAAGATGGCACATGTGTTTTATGAATCGGTGCACCGATTTCCAAAACTGCTCGAAGAGCTTTCAACTTTCGTAGGCGATGATCGAGTCATCGTCGTAGGACGGGAACTGACAAAAATGTACGAAGAAATCTTTCGAGGGACAGTTAGTGAGGCACAACAAAACTTCACAAAGGACAACACAAAAGGGGAGTTTGCTATTGTGGTTGCACCGAAGAATTTTGTACAATCTACTTGATGGCAGATCTTCAGGATATTCGATCAGATATTGATGTGGTAGATAATGCAATTTTACAGTTGTTGGAACAACGGCGTGAATTGGTTTGTGATATCTTTGAATATAAAAAAGAAGAAGGGTTGTCATTACAAGATCATACACGCGAAAAAGAGCTCGTAGACTCGCTTTCACAAAGAACGAAACAGTTCTCGAAAGAAGAATTGAAAGATATCTGGAGTGCGATCATTACTTCGTCATACAAACTTCTTCCATGAAAAAAGTAGCCATTATTGGTACTGGAAACGTGGGAGCACATATTGCTTCGTATGGAATTGCACGGAATTTTCCTGTGGAGTTTTTACTTGTGGATATGAATCAGGAATTCGAAACAGCACAGGTGCTGGACCTGGAGGACACGCTTCTCTTCTCACCCAAGTCGCACGTGAGGGGAGTTGATTTTGGAGACAAGGATCTCACAGATGCGGATATCTTTGTCATTACAGCGGGAGCAAAGCAAAATAAAGGCGAAGCAAGATGCCAACTTCTTGGACGTAATATTGAAACGCTCAAAGCCATTCGGGATTCACTCGGGAAAATAAAAAAGAGTGCCGTTGTCATTATTGTTTCTAATCCTGTCGATGTACTGACACAAGTGGCCGTAAAGCTCTTTGGTTTGCCAAAGGGACATGTGTTTGGAACGGGAACTTTGCTTGATTCAGCGAGACTCAGATGGCGGTTGGCGGATCGATTTAATAAAAATATCTTTGATGTGACGGGCGTGGTTATGGGCGAACACGGAGATAGCGAATTTGTAGCGTGGTCGACAGTGAAAGGGGCGGAACAATTCAGTGACACAGAAAAAGAAGAAATGCAATATGCCGTTATGCGCGAAGCGTATGAAATTATCGAAGGGAAAGGAGCAACCTACTTCGGAATAGGGGCAGCGACAGCAGAGATTATTGATGCGGTGCTTTCGGATGAAGGAACGATTCTTCCTGTTTCAGTGCCTTTGTCTGGTCAATACGGTATCAAAAATATGGCGATGGGTATTCCTGCGAAAATTGGAAAAGGAGGGATTCGAAAGATTATGCGTATCAATTTATCCCCAGAGGAAGAATTAAAATTACGCTTGTCGGCAAACAAGCTCAAGGATTTATTGAAAGAGTGTAAGTTTTAGACGAACTCATTTTTGAGTACATCCAATGTTGTTATCGCAATGTTATATTTTTGCGCAAGAACAAGGAGTTCTGCCTTTGTCGCTTTGTCTCCGTCTTTGTTTAATATTTCACAAATGGTACAAGCGGGCGCTTTTCCGGTTTTTTTTGCCAACTCTACTGCACATTCAGTATGTCCGAATCGCTCTCGAGGATTCTTTGCAAGGAGTGGAAACGTATGACCAGGGGAAACAACATGGTCAGATGTTGCATTCGGATTTCCCAAAAGCCGAATTGTTTTTGCCCGATCGTTGGCAGAAACTCCCGTTGTGATTCCGATGCTTGCATCAATCGTTAAACAAAAA
>Ga0307929_1001056_pt1 | contig 23119 bp, 17 predicted proteins | sample AceLakmetage1330_FD_203160 | JGI IMG/M metagenome (GOLD analysis project Ga0307929, IMG submission 203160) | Saline water microbial communities from Ace Lake, Antarctica - #1330 | ecosystem: Environmental > Aquatic > Non-marine Saline and Alkaline > Saline | place: Antarctica: Ace Lake...
ATGGCAATGGGTTCTGTGCAGCCCATGGCCGGAAGCAGCTCTTCTTTCAGGATATCCAGGTAGGCCCTGTAGCGTTTATCTGTTTTTTTCATATTTGCTCCTTTGTGGGTGAATCCTTGATTTTTGCTACCGCCTTTAATATAACATACATGGCTGTAACCACCAGCCACAACTAAAAATGAAACTTTTTTAAACAATTTTTAGAACACTTAATTTGAAATTTTTGAGGAAAAATGGAGCCAAGAGCTGTAATGCGATATTTGAAATTAAGAAATATCTCCGAGATTATTTAACAAGGAATCGAACACGATCTTTTAATCTTTCCTTGTTTTGGGGTTCTACCCCATGCTTTTCAGGACGGATCACTGCCACTTCAAGGACGTGGCTGCCCGGGTGAATCTGCCAATTAAATTGAGAACCGGTCACGGTAAGTGGCTGACCGTCCAGATACCAGGCAAGGGTATCACCTGGGGCTACCCCTGCTACCTGGCATGCCATTACCTCATGGTCGTCAGGGATTCGGGGGTCCATGGCCAGGAACATGCCATTCAATGGTTGAATAAATTTGAATGGTTTTGTGTGGGCTTGGTGGGATTTTTTGGGTTTTCTGATATCACCCATGGCGGTTGTCATGGCTTGCACAGGTTCTGTGCCGGGGATGAACCATTCTGTCTTCACAGATTTGTTGAAGTTGAGTGCCTGGAATTTCTTTTTGTGCAGGAAAGGGGCGATACTTTCTGAAACTGACCTGGGGGATATCGTCATGGGATTATGCGAAGACTTTTGGGTGGATAAATGAGGGGAACTCTCCATTGGTTTAATGGAAATTTCCCGCTGGACAAGCCGGGGACTCATGTAAAGGGGCCGGGTGTCTCTCATCTGGTTGAGCCGGGCAAAGATGCTTCTGAGCACAAAGGCCGGTCCCCGGGAACCGGTCATCCCCCTGGTGGGACTGCCATCCAGGTTTCCCATCCACACCCCCACCGTAAAATTACAATTATATCCCATGGCCCAGGCATCTCTGTAATCACTGGAGGTGCCCGTTTTAACAGCGGCCTGAACGGGGAAATTCAATAAACCTCCCCCCCCGAATTCCAGTGTTCTGGCTCCGGAATCGGACAATATGTGCCCCATGAGGGAGGTTACTTCCTTTGAAAAAATTTGTCGGGTGTTGTGCTGCATGGGCGCTCCCGAAACCGTACACAGGGGAATCCATCGTCCCTGGTTGGCCAGCACCGTGTATGCCTGGATCAATTCATACAACGAGACTTCTCCATTGCCAAGGGCCAGGCCATCCCCGTAAAAATCAGGGTGCTGGTTCAGGGTGGTGAATCCCAGGGCCCGGAGGCGATGGAGATAGGCTTCCACCCCCACAAACTGAATGGTGCGCACCGCAGGGATGTTCAATGAATTGCCAAGGGCATTTCGAAGGGTCACTGCCCCATAGTATTGTCCGCTGTAATTATGATAGGCATGCATTCCCATGCCCACCCTTGCGGATAGGGGACTGTCCTGGATCAGGGTGGCGGCAGTCCATCCCTTTTCCAGAGCCAGGGCATAGACAAAAGGTTTCATGGCAGAGCCGGGCTGTCGCGGGGCCGTGACGGCATTGATGGTCTGCCCATGGGTTTTTGTTTTATGCGTATCCGAGTAGTGGACTGTTGCTGCGATGAAGTTGTTTCTATTCGAATGGGTTTGGGAGAAGTGATCTCCTGGATCGGTTTTTTCTTTGTCTGTCCCCACGGCCCAGGCCAAAATTTCACCGGTGCCATGATCCACCACCAAGGCCGCCCCATTATGAAGGTTTTTGTTTCGGTGGGATGCCAGGGCCGTATTCAGAAGGGTTTGCACCCGTTGCTGGAGACTGCCATCCAGGGTGGTGTGAATTTTTTTCGGAGATGTTCCATTAAATGGATCGAGGTGGTTCAAAACAAACCGTGCAAAATGGGGAGCCTTAACGGACAATGCCGGACGATTGAGCTCAAAGGGCTGTGTCGTTATTGTCTGGTATTGTGTTGGGGTCAGAGTTCCCTGTTTTTTCATTCCCATGGCCAGGGCACTAAGGGGGGCGTTTATGCGTCCGGGATGGCGGTGGAGATCATAATAATCCGGTGCTCGCACCAGAACGGCCAGGGCCATACTTTCTTTGAGATTCAGGGACTCCACATCTCGATCAAAATAAAACCGAGCTGCCTGGGCAATGCCCCTGCGCCGGGAAGCATAGGGCACTTGGTTGAGATAAAAGCACAAAATGTCCAGCTTGGTGTGGGTTTTTTCTATCTGCTGGGCTTCAAATCCTTCGATCCACCGGGACCAGATTGTTCTGGATCTGGGGTGGATAAGGCGCACTACCTGTTCGGTGAGGGTACTGGCACCCCTGACGGCTCTGCTTGCTTTTATGTTCTGGAACAGGGCATGGAAACGGGCCAGCCAATCCACGCCCCCATGGTGATAAAATCGCCTATCTTCAGAAAAGATAAACGCCTTCTGAAGAAAAGAGGGAATGTCATGTAATGCCTTTTGATCATGGAGGTTCCAGGCACCGGTATAGGTTGTGGTTAAGGGAATGCCATGGCGATCCAGAAGCCGGGGCTTTTTGACCATGCCGGTGATGCGGGGCAATGAATGGGGCAGGGGGATCATGTCCATGCGGGTCTTTATTGCCATGGCCACAAGGGCAAAGCCCAGGAGGCATATGATAGCGGATATGAAGTAAATTTTTCTTGACATGGCATTGCCTTTTCCAAGTTAAGATTGTATAGCTTTTTCAGGATATGATATAGGAGATGCGGCTCATACCTCCATCAAGATTTGATCACAACACCAATCATTGTAACACCTTAACCATAAGAACCCAGGAAATAAATAAAATTGAACACCCCAACCCACACCAACTCCCTGTCCGGTTTTCTCAGCGCAATGGCAGCCTTTCTCATCTGGGGTCTGTGCCCCATTTATTGGAAGGTGCTGGCAGCTATTCCCGCCATTGAAACCATCTCCCACCGGGTGGTGTGGTCGGTTTTATTTCTTGTTCCTGTTATTTCCATGCAGGGAAAATGGCCTGAATTTTTCCAGGTGATCCGGGAACCTCGAAAAGTTGCCGTTCTGTGTCTCACAACCCTTCTGGTGGCCTCCAACTGGCTTCTTTTTATCTGGTCTGTCAATAACAACCATATCATTGAGGCCAGTCTGGGATACTATATTAATCCCATTGCCAATGTGGTGTTCGGGGTGATTATTTTACGGGAGCGGCTCAATAGACCCCAGCGTATTGCCGTGGGGCTGGCCGTGGCCGGGGTGCTTTATCTCACCTTTCAATATGGACGGTTCCCTGTCATTGCCCTTACCCTTGCCATCACCTTCAGTCTCTATGGCCTGTTGCGGAAAATATTGGGCATCAATTCCGCTGTGGGGCTATTCATTGAAACCCTGCTGCTGACCCTGCCCTGCATCGCCTACCTGGTGTGGCTGGAAAATCAGGGTATCGGATCCTTTGGCCACACGGGGTTCACCATTGACCTTTTTCTCATGGGCACGGCTTTCTTAACCGCGCTCCCTCTACTGTTGTTTAACATTGCCGCCAATCGTATTACCCTTACTGCTGTGGGGTTTATTCAGTATATTTCACCCACCGCAACGCTGTTGCTGGCTGTCTTTCTTTATCATGAACCCCTGTCCACGGATCAGTTGGTGGCGTTTATCTTTATCTGGGCAGCCCTTGTCATTTACAGTGTGGACTCCATCAAAATTTATAAAAAACAGCGTGTAGCGCTGCATCCATGAGCCTGTTGATTAAGTTGCAATTTTCATATTTCAGGCATCACTTCTGCATAGGGCGCATCCCCATTTTCCCGGTTGGAGATTCAACTCTCTGATTTATTAAAACATTTTGTTTTGTATCCATAGCTGGTGGCGTAATGAAATCAATGGTATATAATGGGCCGGGAAAATGGGAATGCGCCCTCTGCCTATATGGTGTGTTGGCTCAGCACATTACCATATCTTGCAGCAATTCTAATTAAGTACCCACACATATGTTTTTCGGTATTCCACAGACATATTCCATTGATATTTATGGATTTTATTTTGAGGAATATATGCTCGGGTACTTATGACACTTGATGGCTTTCCAAACTGTAAATTTACGGTTTCGCTCAACGTAAATTCAGCAAGTTACGCACCATTGGTGCCGTTTGGCAATCCATAATTAGAATTGCTGCATATCTTTTGTGATGAGCATGCGGGATCCCTTATTCCTCCACAATAAGGGTCTTTTCCACGCTCTTTCCAAACACATCAGGATCATACATCTCCAGCACTTGGGCGGGCAGGGCCGCAAAGCTTCCCCGGGCAATGGCCTGGGCTGTATAAGAAAGAACATAACGGCCCGGGGGTAGACGATCTGCATAATACCGTACCCCGTCATGGCCCATGTCCCGGTGGTAAAAGTACCATTGGGACACGGAATAGCGATCCCGGAAGGCTTCATTCTTCCATCTGGAGCCCTTGGGAGGCCATGTATTGTCTTCCTGGGAATTGGAATCATTTTGGGGAATCAGTTCTGTTTTGCCGGCATCCACCATGGATGCCGTGGCCAGATCACGGTTCACTGCCTCCAAACCGCCGGGCAGGGGGTCATCCACCACCACAAAATTTCCCGCAGCCGGAAGGGATATAAACAGATCCACCCGCACCAACTCTCCCTGATGGATTTTAAGGGGATTGGTTAAAAGCATCCATTTTCCCTCTCGTTCCACACTGATCTCTTTGTGGATCTCCATGCCCGCATTGATGGCATGGGGTGATTTTCCCTGGGGAACATAACTCATGGCTGCCGTGTAATAAAGGGTGCCAAGGCCATTTTTTTGGATGATCATGTCTGCTCTGCGTCCAGAATCCTCTTCTTTTATGGGCATTTCAAGGGTGACAGCCCGGGCGTTGATATCCTTGAAATCGGTTTTCCCCAGCAGGGTTTCATCCACATGGGCCACAACACGCATATCTGGTGTGTCATTTTCAAAGGCCCGGGCGTAGTCAATCAGGGCATTGGTGCAGAAAATATTGTCCTGGGTGTTGTACCAGGTGCCTGAGCTTTGCCGGGTCTGGGTTATGGTGCGCACCAGTTTGAGGGGAAGATCCTTTATCTCTTTTTGCCGGTTGTATTTATGGGCATATTCAATCATGGCCGACAAAACAGCCCCCTGGGTTCGGGCTGATGATTCCAGAACCAGTTCATTGGCCTTATCCAGGGTTTCATTGAATCTGAGTTTTCCAGCACTTTGCACGGATTGGGCTAATATGATCTCCCAGGTTCGATGGGCCATGGGTGCTCCCCCGGCAACCCGGGTGGCCGCCATGAGGAACTGGGCCTTGCCAAACAGGCTCATGCGTTTTACATGGGGTTCATATCGCTGGATGTCTGCCAGGGTGAGTTTTCCCTCCCGGGCCAGGGCCGACAGGGCAACGGCCCGCACCGTGGCCGCCATGCCTTTGGAATAGAAATCAGGCAGTATATTTTGCCTTAAAAGGGTTAAAAGATAGTCCTGGAGGTGGGTTTCCACGGATTGGGGGGGCTGATAACCTCGTTCTTTGAGCCAGTTAAATGCCAGGGCCGTGTATGCTGACAGATAGGGGCTTACCCGATTATCTTCGGGCTTAAAATAGGCCATGCCGCCGTTGGGGGCCTGGAAAGAGGGAGCCTCTTTCAGCATCTTGTCTGGCTCCTCTCCGGCATCCTCCCATGTCACCCGGTGTTTTAAATGATTTTCCAGGGTCTGATAATGGCTGGCCATGACGGCCCGGGTGAGTTTTTGTTCCCAGCAGGTGTAAGCATAGTCCCGCATATAGGTAAAGGCTCCGTCCACATTGTCAAGCAGGGTGGGGGAGAGAACCAGCCGGGTGTTCCCGGTGCGGGGTTTCATGTTTTCAGGATACTGGATGGGAATGGTGGCCGGGGTGTTGCCCATGACCATACCGTGGGTGACACTGGTGGTGTGATTTTGTTTGGGGATGACCTTAAGGCTGTGGCGTATGCCGTCTCCATCCATATCATCCCGGGCTGTTATCTTAAATTCCAGGGAACCGGGTTTAACGGTTTGTACCGGAAGGTAGACTGTTTTACGCTTATAAGGTTCCAGATGAATGGTCTCTGCTTTGGTGTCTTTGAGAGCATAATCAACAGTACCATCGCTACCATCACCACCACTACCATCACCATCACCACCACTGTTGTTCCTACTGCTATCGTGGCTGCTATTAACATCACTTGTGCCACTGTTTTCAGTGTTGACATCATGGCTTACAGACATGGACACCACAAGATCCCGAGCCTCCGGAGTGCGGTTCATGACGCTGAACCCCGCCTGGAAGGAGTCCCCGGCCGTGACCTGATTGGGCATCACCGGTCGCACCTCTGTGGGACGGTTCACCTTGAATTGACCGTCCCCCAACCCCATGAGGTCATCCGGAGTGACAGCCATGGCAAATATACGCCAGCCCGTGAGGGTGTCCGGCACGGTGAATGTGGCCTTGGCATGGCCTTTATCATCGGCCATGAGGCTGGGGTTCCAATAGCTCACAAATTTAAAAAAAGATCGCATGTTAATGCCGCCACCGCCGTCTCCACCGACATTGGCACCCTTTGCCTCAAGTTTGCGACGGCCCACAATGTTGGTTAAAAGACTGTAGTTGTTCACATCCAGTCCATCCAATGTGTAAAATCCCTGGCGGACATCAAAATGCTGTTTCCCACCAGTGATGAGGTCAAACACTGCTTCATCCAGAACGGCAACGGCAAATTCCACCGGGGCACTTTGTGAGATATCTGGCATCTGTGCGTTGATATTAATGGTCACGGTATCGCCAGGTTTATAAAGCTTCTGGTTCGTATCCACCGTGACCCCGATGCCTTTATCGGGATCAATAACCTGTGTTTCCACATACCCTGTACGAAAGGTGGGTTTTCCCAGATCCACCTGGTTTTCCCCCAAAGGTTTTGCCACCCGGGGGGAGAGGATGGTGGCAGAAAGAAAAAATCCTGGTTGAAGATCCGTGGAAACCGGCACATCAATTACCTCTGTGGCGGTTTCCATGTTTTGTACCCATTGCCGCAGTATTCCGTATCGTTCCAGGGTGATAAGAGCATAGGCACCGGGAAAGGGGTTTTTAATGAGATATTGTGCGGTTTCTCCCAGGTTCACCGTGTCTTTTTCCGGAATTATTGTCAGCCTATAATCCGCAGGTTCCTGCCATACCACATGGCCCCGGCCCGTCACCCAGGTGGTGATGCCCGAAGAATGTCTTCTTCCATGGGTATCGGTCACCGTGGCGGTAATGCGATAATCCCCGGGTATTTCCGGTGTAAAAGAAAAGGGTAAGGGCTCGTTGATGGACGTTAATTCCATATTATGGGTGGTGATCCACTCGTGGAGATATTGGGTGAGATAGGCATTGCCCGCCCCCTTGACCCGGGTTGCCTTGGTTTCCAGGCGTTGCACCCGTATATTTACTCGGGTGGCGTTGACAGGATTTCCCTGATCATCCACCACCAGGGTTTCCAGGGTGGCTGGTTGATTGGCATCATATACCCATTTCAGACTTTTCAGGCCCACAAATCGATCTCTCCCCAGATACGGGGCCGTGGTGGTGGCTGCCACAAATTTACCCCGGTCATCCTGCACCGCACTTTCCACTGTGAGGGTTCCGTATGCCACATCTGGTTGATCCAGTTGAACCGTGTTTTCCAGGGTGCCTTGGTCGTTGAGGATATCTGTTTTTTCCAGAAGGGTCTCCATGCCACCGGAACGAAATCTTCCGTTGTTTTCTTCATCGTCCTCATCCTTAAATGGCTTGTAAAATGAGAATTTTCGGGCCACGGGATGGCCGGAGCGAAATGTTTTTTCCGTGAGTTTAATAATAATTCGGGCATTGGCATCGGTGTAGGGACCACCGGCATGGAGGCTTGCTTGGGAGGTCACGGTGAGTGTATCCCCCATTTTAAAGGCATTGCCGTTGAGTTCTGTGGTGACCTTAAATGGAGATGGGGTGAAATCACTGACCAGCACCCGCAGTGGACTCCAGTTTTGTTCGGTAAAATCTGCGGACAGCTCAAATCGATACCAGCCCACGCTGCCGTTTGTGGGCACGGCATATTCGCCATCAATGGCACCAAACTGGGACAGGGTTATTTTTTCTCGGGTGAGTACGGTTTTACCTGTAGGATCAAACAGAGTCAGTGTATAATCTGATTTTGGGGGGCTGATAAAGCGGGTGTTGTCCTGATCCCGGACATAAATTTTGTATTGGATGGTATCCCCGGCCCGGTAGATCCCCTGGGCCGTTGTACCCCAGGTATTGATATGACCGTGTTGGGACTCCATGCGCGAATCAAAGGCCTCTCCAGACACCTGCCAGGTGTCAATGCTGAATCGGTTGTTCAGGGGCAGCAGTGCCAGGTCATTATTTTGCTCCACCCGGATAAAAAACCGCTGATCATTTCCTTCCTCCCACCAGTTATCAAAGGATTTGCGCTCCGGATCCAGGGTGACAACGCCGGGCAGCAGTGCAATACCGTTATCATCGGTGGTTTCTTGGTCCAGGGCCTGGGTGTTGCGGGTGAGGTTTTCCATGTCATCTTTATGAATACTCACCCGGGCACCGGATACGGGCAGGCCCGTGGCAAGGCTGGTGACCCACACCAATGAATTAAAATGACCGATTTTGGCATGAACCTGCCAGGGGGTGACCTGGGCGAAAAATTGTTTTTCACTGGCATGTTTTTTCACAGAGGGGGTGCTTTTGCTTACCTTGCCATACACGGCCCCGGTGTGCCCTTCCAGCATTTCCCGGACTCCCATGGGGGTGTGATAGGTGATATCCCGGGCCATGAGATTGGCTTTGATGATGTTGCCGGGGATCTCCTGGGAGGGTGATGTTTTCTTGAGGGGTTCATCATCAACGTTTGATTTATCCGTGGATTGAGTCCCATTGACATTATTTTTTGCCGCAGTGATGGTCTGGAAAGAAAACTCCATACTTTCCATGTTGGTCACAGCCATGGGAAGCCGGGAATCCAGATTCTTTTCCAGAACCCCGGTGGGATGCAGCAGTTGATAATCAGGTTTACGATGGTCGGTGAAAAAGGTAAAATCCATGGGAGTGGGTAAGGCTCTGCCAAAGGCATCCCGGATACCATTCCCTGTTTCTTTAAAATAATAGCCCTGCCATGGGGTAAGATCCTCGGGCAATGAAATTGAATAATGTGCATTTTTGTAATGACGGGTTCTCAGGAGAGAGCCGCTGTAGTTGTTGGCCCAGGGGTTATAGTCTTTACGACCCTTGGCCAGATCCGGGGTTACAATGACCTGATCCCGGATCTCCTGAAAGGCCACCGGAGCCGTGAAGAGTAGTTCAGTGTAGGTGTCGGGGTTGGCAAGGGGATGTATGTTCGGTGGGGGTGTGTTGGCTGTATTAGTTAAATTTGCAAATTTTTGGAACTGATCCGGGGAGATAATGATGGGTTTCTTTCCCCTGAGAGTATAGCACTGTAGCCCCAGAAATTTAAATTCTGGAAAGGTATGAAATTTTACCGCCACTCTTTTTTCCATGCCCGGTTCCGCCCCCTGGGTGGAGATAATACCCGGAGATACCCATACCACCATGGCGGTGTCCAGGGGCAACTCTTTTGCCGGGGAGATCCACCAGATACGACCGGAGGTGTTTTTTGGGTGGGGTTCCACCCGCACCGCTGACATGAGTTGACCATCGGTTTGCCGGATCAATTTTACGCAGGCTTTCACAGATTCCGGGGTGACGGGCTGGTTAAAATGCAATCCCATCACAGGCGTTCCCGGAGAGCGCCAGGTCTGGAAATCCATCCAGGAAATCCGGGGACGCGGGGTGGTAAAGGTATGAATGACAGGATCTATCAGAGTGGTGCCGTCCAGGGCTGTGATGCCGGGATTCATGATAAGGGTATAGCGTGTGGCAGGTTGCAGGGCCTGTGATTCATCCAGTTGCAGGGCCAGGGCCGAGGTGTCCAGCCAGCGCCATTGACCTTTTACACCGGGCGTGATGGTGACGGGGATTTCATCCCGGGAACGTTCCATGGCCCCCAAAGGCACCACATCCCGGTCAAATTGGATGACAATCTGCCGCAGGGACTGAACATTCTCCCCCCCTGGAGTGATGTTGGATATTTTTAATGGATTGGTCTTGCCAAGGGCAGGAGACAGAAGACTTGTCAACATTATGATTGCCAGCAGGGTTAACACATATCTTTTTTGCATGAAACCTCCATGGAATGTTCGGGGGGCATGACATCTGTCATGCATCTCTTAATGAAAAACGGGGATTTCCTTTTTTCCACTTGATTATAACGGGCATGTTCTTACGTACACAACGAATATTGGGTCGTAGACGCGGAGCCAAATGATATCATGCCGCCCTCCCCCGATGGGTAATGGGCCCGGCCGGAACCGTAGACGGCACAATTGGCCGGTTCCTATTACCCATCGGGGGAGGGCTCTGCTGAGGTTGCCCGGAAGTTCTATTTTCTAATAAAACATACATGGCAGTCACCACTGCCACAACGAAAAATGAAAGTCCTTTAATTTTAGCATGTTGCTGAGAATTTCTTATAAAACTGCCACGGGCAGACCGTATTTTGTCCTCGGCCTGCCCACAACGAAGCATGAAAGAATGTTAGATGTGTCTATTCTTTCATATAAAACGGGTCTGGCTGTTTAACGCTTATCATACAGGTAATTCTTGAACTATGGAAAAAATAGATATCCAAATGATAGTTTGACCTTGACAGGTATGGATTGCTTGATTAAAAAGTATCAATGGAAATGAGAATTAGCCCATAAAGGATAACATCAACGAATGGTAACGGGTCAAACATTATCCGGTTCAAGGAAAATCAAATTTTTCATTTTGAAATTCCCTGCATGTTTAAATACCAGAATTGTGTGGCCAGTTACAATCAAAAAGGAATTACACCATGCAAAATTTTTTGTTTGTTCTCAGTAAAGATGACAACGAAGCTGCCACAAGATGTTTTCAATTTGCCAAAATTGCCCATTCAAAGGGACACCATGTGGATATGTTTTTCATTGATGAGGGGGTTATGTGGGCCAATAAGGATAGAGACCTGAGCATAAAGACTGTCACGGGGGATTGTCCGGCAGATTACCTTCCCTATCTGGTGGAAAAAGAAGTGACTACGGGCATCTGCACCCCTTGTGCCAAGAATCGTGGACTTGATGAAGCTTCTTTTTTCAGCAGCATGCAACTGGATGGCGGACCGCATCTGATTGACATGGCAGCCGAGGCAAAGGTTTTTAATTTTTAATCGGTCAATCGGTCAATCCAGGCATAGCACCGCAAAGCAATTTGTGCCGTACAAAAAACCACCTTGTCTCGGGAAAATTAACCGTTCAAGGTGGTTTTTTTGTTATGAAGGCAGGATTATAAAAACGGGCTTGGTTATAACAGGGGCCACTTTGAGGTAATTTTTTAAATTAATTTAAGCACTTACTACAAGTGGCCGACGTTAGAACCAAGCCCAAAGTTTGTTTTAGGATTTGTTTATAACCGTTCGGTTAGATTTGTTTGACATCTCTATTTTTTTACCGTACAGTTAAAAAAGGAGGTGTTAAATGAATCAAATTCAATATCCATATCATATTCGTATGCCCAGATATCTTGGAAAGACCATCAAGAATATGCGTAAAAAAAAGCACATGACCCAGGAAAATCTGGCAGACATAACCGGAACCAGCACAAAATTCATCAGTGACATTGAGCGGGGTAAAGAAACCGCCCAGATGGACAAAGTGTTTGACCTACTCCGGGCGCTTTCCCTACAGGTCTATGTCACAACCGGACTTTTACCCTTGGAGGAGGATCATGGAAAAACTGTTGATCCATTGGGATAAAGAAATGGTGGGAACCCTTTTTCCCCATAAAAGAGGCCGGGTTCAATTTCAATATTCACAAAAATGGCTTGAAACACAAGGTCGTCCCATTTCTCTGTCTTTACCCTGCCAGTCGGAAAAACATGCCCCTGGTATCAGTACTGCTTTTTTCGAGAACTTGCTTCCAGAGAACAATGCGCGGTCCATTCTTGCTTTTAACCATCGTTTTGATAAAAAAGACACTTTTGCATTTCTGGGACATTTTGGTGAAGATTGTGCAGGTGCCCTGTCCATATTGCCTGATAATCAAACACCTGATTTTACACCGGGCCAGTATGAAGATATTACAGAGTTGCTTGTGGAAGCGCTGGATAGAATTAAAGCAGATCCGGAAAAACATCAATTATTTCCTGAAATGAAAAAAGCCCGGCTTTCCATTGCCGGTGCCCAGGACAAGCTTCCTGTCCACATTGATAAAAATCAGTTTTACCTGCCTGCCAACTCCGGGTCAGCCACCAGCCATATCATAAAGCCAGCCAGCCTTTATTACCCGGATATCCAGAAGAATGAAGCTTTCTGTATGGAGTTGGCCCTACAGGCAGGTCTTGCAGTCCCCTGTTCACAATTGCTGAATATTGACGGCCATGACGTTTTTGCCATTGAACGCTATGATCGTATTCAAAGTGAAAAGGGGCTTGTCATTCGAATTCACCAGGAAGATTTCTGCCAGGCCCAGGGGATACCGGCAAATCGAAAATATCAGGAAAAAGGCGGGCCCGGGTTTATCCAATGTCGGCAGCTAACCGATGAATATCTTTCTCTTCAGGGTGCTGAACCCCGGATGAATCTGGTCCGGGTGACTCTTTTTAATTACCTGATCGGTAATCATGATGCTCATGGTAAAAATTTTTCCATCATCCATGGAAAAGACATGACAATGGCTCCCTTTTATGATCTTTTATCCACCCAGGTTTACCCCGGTCTGGAAAATAAATTTGCCATGTCCATCGGAAAAACCTTTCGCCATGATCGCATTGGAGAAGGGGCATTCCGACTTTTTGCAGGTGATATGAAACTTCGTCTCCGTAAATTTTCAGATCTTATGGATACAATGATCCAGATGGTGTCAAAATGCCATGAACCTCTGCTTTCCAGCCATGAAAAAAAATATGGGGCCTCTGGAATTTATCAATCCCTTTCTTTGCAGATCAAAAAAAATATAGAATTGCTTTCAAGGGTAAGGGATGCCCTGTAACTCAATTTTTTAATTCCGTAATTCTGGTGACACCATACTTAATTGTGGCAGGTGATCACATAAGTTCTAAGTTCCGGGGACACCATACTTAATTATTGAATGATTCTGTTTTCATTAAGCCTATGCGGCCCAATGGGGCAGGCTTGTATTATTGCTGCTTGATAATAACAACTACATGATCAGGGAAAAGGCGATGGTGTACATGATAATGCCCATGAGAGTGTCCAGAATTCGCCAGGCAGTGGGATTCTTAAAAACAGGTGCCAGCATCTGCCCACAAAAGCTCAAAGAGAAAAACCAGATAAATGATACAGATACAGCGCCCACGCCGAAGAAAAGACGTCCTTGGCCATTGAATTGTCCACCGATGCTGCCGATTAAAAGCAGTGTATCAATGTAACAGTGGGGATTGAGCCAGGTAACCGCCATGGTGGTGGCAATGGCCGTACGAAGGCTGCATTTTTTTTGTTCTGCATTCAGTACATTTCCCTGTCGGGCCGATTGAAAGGCCTTGTATCCATACCAGAACAGAAATGCCGCACCGCCCCAGGCCCCTGCTGCTGCAAGTTTTGGGGAAGATGCAATCACCGTGCCCACACCAGAAATACCAATGGTGATAAGCAGGGCATCGCAGACGCTGCACATCAAGGCAATGAGCAGATGATGGTTTTTTCTGACCCCCTGTGAAAGCACAAAGGCGTTTTGTGCGCCGATGGCAACGATCAATCCCCCGCTGACCCCCATTCCTTGGAAAAATGGTCCCCACATAAATTATCTCCTGAATTTTTATTATAAAATAAGGCCATCGAAGTTTCGACAGCATAACCCCCGGTCACCGCCGGTCCTGCTTGGTCGGACCGCTCGCCCTTCGGGGGCGGCATAATGCCATTTTCATTAAGTTGATGGCTCCCCAGTAAGGATGCCAAAAAAACAATCCCATATTTTCCATGGAACAGGGGGGATATACCATGGTATTTCTAATAAATAAAATTAATTGATTTAATTATTGATTAATTATGCTAATAATTATTCATGCTTGACTATAAATTATTAGAGGCTTTTGAAGCCGTTATCAGGGAGGGCGGTTTTGACAAGGCTGCCGGAACAATCCATCTGACCCAGTCTGCCGTGTCCCAGCGTATTAAGCTCCTTGAATCCCAGATGGGACAGGTACTGCTCATTCGGACAACCCCGCCCAAGCCCACGTTGGCGGGTCGGAGACTGTTAAAGCATTATCTCCAGGTGAAACAGCTGGAAAATGATGTAGTCCAGGACATGACACCATCTTCCAAAAAAAATATGATTCCCCTTGCCATCGCATTGAACGAAGATTCTCTGGCCACATGGTTCCCCCCATGCATTGCGCCTTTTCTGGCAGCTCATCCCGTGGTCATGGATCTGCGGGTAGATGATCAGAAGCAGACCCATCAATTTCTGAGTGATGGCGATGTGGTAGGGTGCATCAGTTCCCGGGCGAAAATAGTACAGGGCTGTAGCGTCTCTTTTCTTGGGACCATGATTTATCGAATGGCAGCCACGCCGGAATTTACAAAGCGCTGGTTTGCCCATGGCCTGGACCGGGACAGCCTTGAAAAGGCACCGGCAGTGATTTTTAATCGAAGAGACGAATTGCACGCCACCATGCTGTCTCAACTTTTTAAAGGGGATTCCTTTCATATCCCAAGTCATTACGTACCGTCTCCGGAACAATTTGCCTGGATCATTGCATCGGGGTTTGGATACGGAATGTTACCGGATCAACAGGCGCTTGAGATGTTGCATGACGGTCGACTGATGGATCTGTGCCCCAATGACCATGTCAGGGTGAATTTGTATTGGCACCGCTGGAATATTCTTTCCCCCATCATTGACGCATTGAGTAAATGTCTGGAACAGGGGGCTGGAAAACTTTTGCGTGAACATAACCCGTAATTTTCTGGGGAGCCCTTGCCCATTCTATAATTTCTCAATAAATACGGGTATTTAAGTAATTCTTTTGAATAGCATCCGGTGCTTAAAAGATAAACTGCCTTTATCACCCCAGATTATTGAGAACTTACCCCATTCTCCATTAACGAATTTATATTATTGGAAAAACAAATATGAACAATACAATTCAGACCATTTCTTTACTTCACCTTACGATCGCCTTTATCCCCGTTGCAGTAATTTTGGCAATCCTTTTCAAATGGTCCTTGAACACCGGATCTGCCTTTTATGCCGTTTCCCGGATGTTGGGGCAACTGCTGCTGGTGGGCTATTTCCTGACCTCTATTTTTGAGTCCGACAATGCCCTGATCATCATGATTATCCTGACCGTCATGCTGCTCTCATCCAGCTGGATTGCATTAAGAATGGTCAAGGCCCAGCGGCGGATTCTGTTTCGTAACGCTTTTTTTTCCATTGCATTGGGAGGTGGAAGTGTTTTGTTTATCATCACCCAATGGGTGCTTAACCTTGATCCTTGGTATTTCCCCCGTTATATGGTTCCCCTGGCAGGTATGATTTTTTCCAATTCAATGAACAGTATCAGCCTTGCCGCAGAACGATTGTATGCAGAATTAGAGCGGGATGTGCCATTTTTAGAGGCCCGTAAAATTGCCCTCCAGGCCGCGTTGATTCCCATCGTGAATTCTTTGTTTGCCGTGGGGCTTGTGTCCATTCCCGGCATGATGACCGGGCAGATTTTGTCTGGGGTCTCCCCCCTGATCGCTGCCCGGTATCAGATCATGGTTATGTGTATGATTTTTGGTGCTGCTGGGATTTCTGCTGCTTGTTTTCTTTGGTTGGCCCAAGGGGTTCAGGCTGTGAAGTCGCGGGACTGATTTTTTGGCAGGGGTAATCCTGATTTTATTATTTTACAATTATACCTGATCAGCGTTATATATGATTTCTCCGGTTTTCATAATTTCTTCCAAAAATCCACTGTGATCATTCATGGTTTCCAGTAAAATTGGTTCAATTCTTGAATTAATTTTTCGCCTCAACTGAAAAAGTTTTGCTTCAGCCGACAAAAAATCCCCTTCAATTTTATCAATGAGAACCGCCACATCAATATCACTGTCTTCTCTGGCATATCCTTTTGCGTAAGAGCCAAACAATATCACCTTTTTTACTGGAAAATTTTGTTTGATCAGATCTGCCAACTTTTTTACACACTCAACAGCTGCTGTTTTATCCATTGATATACATCCTCAGTTTTTATAATGATCTCTTTACATCTGTTTTTATTTAACGATAGAAGCAATTTTTCTTTATGTTTAGTAACAATTATTGCAATACTTTATTGCCGATCAGAAATTGTTTGTATGACTGGAGGCTGTTGAATATGCTTTTTTGATCATCGACATACAGGAGTAGTTGGGGGTATTTGTAATTTCTTCGGCTATGTTTTTTTCAGAGGTTAGGAGAGATCCAGACTCAATTTAATGGCTGCATTGACCTCTGCCATTTTTTCAGAGCTGATGATGCCGAGTCGTTTCTCCACTCTCTCTTTGGAGATTGTCAAAATCTGACTTGTTTTAACCATGGATCGTTCATACAATCCCCCTTCAGGGGGATCCAGTATCACATTCATGGGGTAATTTTTAACTGATGTTGAAATGGCCGCCACAATTGTTGTTGCGGCTTTATCATTGCCAATATTATTCTGGATAATCAGTGCAGGTCTTTTTCCAGCTTGTTCACTTCCCCGGGAGGGATTCCAGTTGACAATCCAGACTTCAGCACGCAAGGGAAAATTTATCACCTAAAGTGTCTCCATTTGGGCTGTAAATGTCATTTCTGAAAAAGAGCGCTCTTCTTCGGCCATATCTGCATACCCTTGTGCCATCAAATCTTCGGTTCTTTTTTTTAGCCACAGACTAAAGGCTTCCTGGGCGATTTGACTTTTTGCCAGATTACAACTCAAAGCAATGGCTTCCAGGGCATCTACAATATCTGTATCAATAGTTAAGCTCACTTTTTTTTTGGTTCGCACTTTTGCACCTCTTTTATCCTATGATTTGTAAGATAATACATCCTACTATTTATCTTATTCTACGTGAAGCAATGCCGTCAAGGGGTTTGTTCTTATTTTAAGCCATTATGTGCTGTTCCGGAACAATCTGCCAGCTTCAGCAGTTCTTCCCGGGTGACATAAGGGGACTGGGCTCGAACCACCCCTCGACCCAGGTCACAGAGAAGGTCTCCCCGTCCAAGCAGAGACTCCCCGCCGGACTGGTCCAGGATGATCTGCGAATTGGTCGCGGTGGTAACCCTGAGACAAATTTTAAGGGGAAGGTTGGCCTTGATCTGTCCTGTGACAATATTTCTGTCCGGTCTCTGGGTGGCCAGTATCAGATGGATACCTGCGGCGCGTCCCTTGGCAGCAATTCTGGCCACCAGGCTTTCAAACTCTTTTTTCTCCTCTTTTCCGCTGAGGATCAGATCTGCAAACTCATCGAAAATAATGAACAAGTAAGGGATATCTTTCTGACCCGCCAGGAAACGGCTCTTTAGATTTTCAAACCCCTCCTTTTCAAGAATGTGATAACGTTTGTTCATTTCACCGGCCGCCGCTTTCAGGCATGAGATGGCAGGTTCCATCTCTGAGATGACAGGGCCTGTCAGATATGGACTGCCGTTAAGCCCTCCGAAGGTGAGAATCTTGGGATCTATGATGGACAGGCGTAGGGTGTCGGGGGTATTTTGAGAGATCAGGGAGGTCACCATTGCCTTCAAAAATTCGCTTTTTCCACTTCCTGAAGCACCTGCGATCAATGCGTGGCACATGTTGGGATCGGAAAAATCGGCGAATATCAACTGGCTCGTGACGGAGACTCCCACGGGAAAGATGACATTGTCACCCGCCTTGCCCCACGAGGGGTCGCGCCTTACCTGCTCCCATAAAACAATATCGGTTTTATCCTTGGGGATGTCGATGGACACCGATCCCCGGGCCGGTTCGATTAAAGGTGCCATGGGTAAACAAAGGGCCACCTGAAGATCTTCTGCCCTGTTGGCCAGGGAGACCACCTTGACCCCGTTGGCGGGTTTGACACTGTATCTTACAAGCTGGGGAGCTTCAATACGGCCTATCACCGTGACATCCAGTTTAAAGGAGGCATAGCATTGCCTGATCTTTTCTGACAGATCGGTGATACGCTCTTTAACTGGTGATTTGGGGGGAAGGTTTTTTGACAAGGTTTCAGCATGATTCTCCGGAGTGACAAGCTCAGGCAGTATCGGCTCCACAAGTTCGGTAAAAATGGACGCTAACTCCTTGCTTGAAACTGGAACTGCGTGAAGTTCCGGCTCAAAATACTCGATCACCCCATGAAAGGAAAGCCCCGGTTTTTTTATCTCAAGCAGCTTTGCATAGATTGCGATTTGAACCAGATCCTGTTTAAAATTTGAGCCCCGTGACAGCTTGTAATCAACCACCTCTATGCCATGTTCCGGGTGGATTCTGACAGCATCCATCTGGCCAGAAATAAACAGGGAATGAGATCCGACTTTAAACGGCAGATCCTGGATAAGAAATTCCTGGGTGAGGTATAGATCCTGCCATGATTTCATGCCGGGGATTTTCTTTTTCAGATCTATCAAATGACAGCAGAATGATTTCAGGCACTCGCCAAGATGATATGCCGAATCAATCTTGTAAGCTTCCAGGAGTTTTGTGAGTGTTTTGTTGGCAAAGCGGTCGTACATCTCTTGCCAGAGTTCGTTTTCCTTATGTGCGCCAAAGCCTAATTTTGATTGCGTGCCCGATGTGAGCCATCGGGTGAACTGTTCCACGATTTTGTGAAACTTGGTGCCGTATACGGGGATGCAGCCTGGGGGGGCAGCACAGAAGGTAGATGGATTTTTTCCGTTTTTAAAATCCTTTCTCCAGGATTCGTCAAGGCATGCGCATTTTAGCTGGCTGACATTGATATTTATGATTGCCATTGCACCACCGTATTCGTCGAGCTTTCGAAAATTTTGATCTGAGGAACCCAGATCCGGGCTTCATGTAAAATTTCTTTGGATACCGGAACTGAAAGTCTTGAGATCAGCTCATCAATACCCATAAACCGATGCGTCTCGACAATGAGCCGAATCTCTTTTACAAGTTCGGGAGTGACCTTCTCATTGTCGTTTTGCATCTGTGTGTGACTACTGGGTATGGGGCCTGTAACCATCTCCCAGAACCACATGAGTTTTTCATAGACAAAATGTATGACGTCCCGGGTACTCAGCGGGAGATTTCCTTCGGCCGCCTTCAAATAAAGATAATAAGCGCCATATATCTTTGCGAGCTGCTGCCTGTTAAGGCTGATGATATGAAGATGGCTCTGTTTTGCTATTAAAAGCTCCGGGGCTGTTTGCCAACCTTTTCCAGGGATCTCCCTGAGCTCCGGAGTTCTGAAAAAAACGGTTTTGGAATTTTTGTTGCTTTTTTGTATGGCTTCCGATTTCCTCTGTAATGCCTGCCACCTTTTCCAGTGAGAGCCGCTTTCCAGGCCAAAGTAAATTTCACGGCCGCCAGTCTTCCAGAGAAGAGAAAAATATTTGCAATCGGTTTCAATTTTTTCAATGCAAAAATCCGGATTAACAGGCCCCACTTCATGGACAAGCCAGTAAAATGTATTCGGATCAAAGAGCATATTTTTAGAACGGGTTCGCACGTTTTCTATGCTGCTTAAATAATACGTGTCAATATCCGGGGAAGGGCTGTTTTCACCCATTATCATGTCCCATTGCTTACTACATTTCTGGAGAAAATAACGCACGCCCACTTCAGTCCGAACCTTGAAAATTTCTTCCAGCCAATCTTGATTTTTGGTCAGTACCTCATGCCCATTCTTGCTGAACGGACTGCTCCTGTATTTGATCAATTCCAGTCCCTGGGTTCTGGTCAGACCTTCAAGTTCCATGGGCGGGCTCAGACGATTCAGGGATGCCTCTTCCCAGTGGGTTTTGATGCGCTCGTTCCATGGGGTATGATTTGCCGTTATCACGGTCATCTGGTTGCAGCTTTCATCCACAAGAACCTGAATAACTGAGCCCAGGGCCGTGGCAAGGGTTTTGTCCTTTCCGTAGTTTTCTGTCTGGTCAAAGGAGAAGACAAAGGGCCTGAAAAAGCCAGCCAGCTCACAAAAATCAAGAATTCTGTGTTTACAGATTTCGCCCGCTTCTCTGTCTCCCATATCAAAGCTGGGGATATCCCGTTTTTGGATGCCTATGCGTGAGGCGATATCCGAATCCAGGCTGCTGCCTAAAAGCCATGCCTCACAGGAATCCCGAAGCTCGATATTGTTGGTGTAAACACACCTGAACAGCACATGTATCCAGCTGATGGGAGAGGCAGACAATCTGATTCCTTTACGATTTATTTGATGCACCAATTTTCGAATAAGTTGGTATAGTGTTTTGAGAAATCTATTGTTGTTTTTTAGATCTTTAATCGTCGAGTTTTGAAGATTTTTTATGAAATTTTTGCTTTTGGGGCGAATATCTCCATTTTTAACGGCTTCCGTGATCAGAGCGATAATAACCCCATGGGCAAACACTTCAAGTTGGGAAGGTCTATCCTCATAGCTGCATTCAGACTTCACATCATCTGGAAATTTTAATTCCTGAACCGTTTTAAGGAGAATGGATTTCCAGCAGGTGGCCGCATTTTCAAAGGGTCTGACATACACCAGAGTCGCCTTCCCGGAAATGATTTGGAACAATCGCCCTATCAGGTGTGATTTACCATAACCCGCCTGGGGGGAGATTATGAACTGGGCATGGGGCAATTTGATTTTTCTCGGTAAAGCATCGGCTTGAAGGCGTTCAAACTTGGAGAGCAGACGATCCAGATTTTTTTTATTCAGACCTGAAATCGCCTGATTCTCAACCTGCCGGGGTTCGGAAATGATGTCATCTTCAAAGGGATTAATTATGGGTGTCTCGCTCACAGGAGACCCTCCTGTGATTTGAAACGAACAAGCAGGTGGGGGGTTCCATCGATTTGGATGGAGCAGGATCGGATCGCTTCTGAAGAGAGAGACCAGTCCCCAAAGCTGAGAACGGCAGCGCCCTGTTTGCTTTCATTTAACAAAAAGGGTTCAAGAATTTCCATCCCCACGCCGAGTTCCTGTTGCAACCGATAAATTTCAATGTTTGAATAGCCTGTTTGTGATGCGATTTTCGTGTATGCACTGAGAATTTTTTTTCTGTCCATATCCGTTTTCGGCTTTTCGGACAATGATGTCAGGCCCTGATCCATGGAGGGAAAAAGTCTGGATATAGTTGATAAATGAAGGTGAAAGATGGAAGGGCCGTACTTGAGTTTCACCAGTCGATTGTCCTTGATCAGCCAGTCGATGGCCCGATCCAGCTCTTTTTTGACTTTTCCCGGTAATCCTTTACTGAACTGAGTTATTAGCTGTTTTTTGCTCAACAGTTTGTCTCCCTGGGAACTCAGGATTTCCTCGAGCCTGTCGCAGGCTCTCTCCAGGGGGGTGTCAAATTCTTTGAGTACATACAGGTACCGGCCTTTTCCTTCGAGGTTCACGATTTTTCTCTCATTTTCAAGTTCTTTGAGAGCCTGGTTTTTTATTTTTGACGCATTGATTTTAAGGCCGCTCTTGTTTAGGCCTTTGACGCCTGCCGTCTCAAGCAGTTTTAATAAACTTGCCTTTTGATCGTCTATTTTTGTGGGTTGCATGTGCTAATTGTCCAGATTTTTATGTCGATGAATTTTATGTTACTTGACTTTCGTTTTTTGCTTGTTTAATTGACAATAGAAAATCATCTAATCAAAGTCAATAGGTCTTTGGCTTTTAACAGGCATGTTCAAGTAAAAATTGTTCAGAACCCAGCATAGGTTCATATCTGGGATGTCCAAAAACCCACTTTTCCTTCTATTTTTTTTGCTCGGTTTTAAGACCTGACAATATTGATTGAAATGTCAGCTTTTAAGCTCTTTTTAACAATCATAGCAGGTTTCAGAAACCGAGCAAGAGAAGTGGCGGATTTAGACACCCCAGTTCATATCCTGTTTCTGGTCACTGCTGGTGAAAGGGCTATAGGTTCCTCTTAGGGACTTCACCATAATAAAACTACCCGCTTTCAAATTTAATGCTCAGTATTTACAGCATATTTTAAGTGAAGATGGGTAGGTTATTTGTCATGAACTCCCTTACCGCTTCTCAAAAATCCATATCCAGCCCCGATAAATCCGCCAGCAAGGTGGCTGAATTGTGAAACTCTGTCCACCTTCAGGGTGGAGAGCACTTCACTGCCAATATAAAGTGTGGCAATGAGGATGAATGTCAATGGGATTTCTTTTGATCTGATATTTGAAAATGAGCTGAGAAGAATCAACATAAAGGCAATCCCACTGCCGCCAATAAGGGAATTGGAAAATAGAACCGCATTTAACAGGGCCGTTGCAATGGCAGTGATGAAAATCATCTCCAATAATGCGCCAGATTTGTATTTTTCTTCAAGTAAGGGGCCCACAAGAAGGATGATCATGAAATTTCCAATGAGATGCGACCAGCTACCATGGGCAGTAATATAAGATACCAGCCTGAAATAAAAATAGGGGTTAAAAAGAGATAAGTGAGCAGGGGATGAAAAATACCCAGCCAACATTGAGTTTCCTGAAAAGGTCAGAACACACATGGATAAAATGGCATAGGTCAGAATAACCGGGGCGTTGTATTTTATTCTCATCGGCGGTCTCTATTTTCTGTGGGGGCCTGACCCGGGTGAAACAGATATTCAAGGCCATTACGTTTTATTTCATAAACGCTTTGCAACAATTCTCCTAAATATCCCTTGGGAAATCCTTTCCGGGAAAACCACACCAGGTAGGTTTCCGGCAGATCCACAAGGGGAAGCCCTTTGTGTTTTCCAAAAGGCATTTTTGTTGTTGCAAGCTTGATGAAGTTTTTTTTGTCCGGTTCAATAATTTGACTCATTT